>Ga0307508_10000467_pt1 | contig 48800 bp, 61 predicted proteins | sample 9_EM_MG_FD_203089 | JGI IMG/M metagenome (GOLD analysis project Ga0307508, IMG submission 203089) | Populus trichocarpa ectomycorrhiza microbial communities from riparian zone in the Pacific Northwest, United States - 9_EM | ecosystem: Host-associated > Plants > Roots > Unclassified | place... | reverse complement strand
GCACAGGGGTATGAGCTCGTGTGGTCTCGTGTTAATCGACACTTATGGTGCCGCATTTCAAACAGTTGATCTGGGGGCAATCTCCCGAATAATGTTGGTGCTGTGCACTGGGCACAATGACATCTCCGTGGCGACGATAAAGTTATCAGCACCTGGAGGGGTTAACTTTGACTACGCCAATGCTCAGGCACAAGATCCAGGTCAGCAGTGGCCCAATTTTTCGCTTGGTATTTGGCACTGAGACACATCTGGTCCGATAACAGCAAGGAAATTTGACCCTTCCGAAAATTGCCTCAAAATTACTGATGTGCCGAAAGACACTAATATGATCATCTTGGTCCCGCATACGGATGCTTCGAGGTTTAGCGCCGTGGTATGTCGGGAATATTTCCTCCGCGGCTTACCCTTGACAAACGCCTCCAAGAAAATTGATGTCAAGGTGACCTATAGCACAGTTCCACAGCCGACAATTTCACGGACATTGAGAAAATCACACATCGTCAACATTTCGCTTCCTATTGCAGTTAACGTCGAAGACTTCTTCCGCGGGAAAAAGTTATTTTTTTTTCAATACTCATCGGCGTAGACCCGGCACATCAATAACCTTTTTCACAGGCTGTTTTCGAAATTCACCATATCCGCAACCACTCATCAACATGTTCGGTTGTACTCGGCGGATCTGCAAGGACCATCCCATGACCTCGGCGTCAAGATTTCCAAGTATTGTTCAAGCCATTCCGTGATGGTGAGTCGGGCTTTTCGATCGTTGCTCGTAGCAGCATTGACCCTTCGGTAGACAGTTGCCCCGGAAAACCCTGCCAATTATCTGTTCTCCATCGAATCTGAACATGGGCCAGGTGCATGATCATTATTTTTTTGGTCTTTAGTTTCCATCTAAGCGCGATTCAGTTGTAGAGCCCCTTAAACTGGTTATCGTGTACCGCACGCTCCATGAAGGTACCTCTCTAAATCTAATAGTTGGTGGTCGATTGATCAGTAAAATGGGCAGAGGTGGTGGCGCTGGTACATAAGATACTGGACGACGTTCTTGCCCAGACTTTGCATATTGCTTCACAAGGTCGAGAATTAGCAACGAATGTCATCCAGTACCTGGAAGATCACTCCGCTTGGGTCGAGCTATACAACGCCACAGGGGAACTTTTGATACCGAGCACATTGGAAATCCATGAGGGACTTGGAGAGCTGTTCAGCGCTTTACAGAAGGTGCTTTCCGTTGTTCTGGTATGACTCGCATCCATGTATCTTATCTTCTTTTTTATTTTCTAGAGGCTGGCACACTGCAGACCGCCGACGGCGTCGTCGTCCCCGTGGAGGGAAATCAGGATACCAGTGGATGTTCCACGGATGAATGTCAGTGTTGAGGTTTGTCATCCCCAACGAGTTGACTCGATGTTCTTATTCCAGATTATCGCTGCTGCACGGATCAGAATTCACTCCAGCTCGTTTGGAAGTCGTGAGAAGCCTGCTCCCATCTACGCTGGGCAGCTCATCTCCGGCACCTTGTCCATCAACACATCTCTGCACTGGGGAGACCCGGAGAGCAAGCAGCATGAGTATACGCTCCGCTATGATATCGAGGAACGCATCAAAGACTGGCTTGTTTGCGGTCGGAAACGAGGCGAATTCATCGCTCGGGTAAGTACAATGAACGCGTCCGTTCTCGTAACGCCATTGACACGTGCACCATATCCGTCCATATACAGGACGACGAGACCTTCAGTGTGCCTTTGACTTTAATAGCACTGCACCACGGCGAATTGACCCTGCCCAAGATCGATGTCAAACCATTACCGCTTGCGGGAGGTGGCATGACAGGTGTCTTACCCAATACCGACACACACCAAGCTCATGGGGCGGAGACAGTCCTGGTGCTACCGAGAGGTGGGAGGACTACGTTTGTAGTTGGCATGGGATTACAGGATGGATGATGCGGAAAATAGTATGACCATACATTGTCATCTTCTAAGACTGCCGATAAATCTATTCGACTTTCAAAATGCGGTTTTACCTTCCGCGTATCCGAACCATATGCCAAGGACTAGTGCGCAATTTGACACAAGTAAGACGCCTGACGACAGAGAAGTCGAGGGGAACACGTTCCACGCGTATTCAATCCCAGCCATAATCGCCAATCTGACATCAAATAAATAAGAAAGACCACGAGGCGGCGTCAAAACCCAGTGGAGTACTTACTGCAGAAGAAGTGGGTATTTTGTCCGCTGCGCCAAGAACGGAAGATGTTGGAAGTACCAGGAATAAAATTGATAGTGCAACGACCGAGCAAAGAGGATTCCAATCAGATTGGAAGTCATAAGCACCGTGGCAACATCTACAACACCAATGAGCAGTCGACGATTAGCAGGTGGAGGGATAACTTTACAATCAGCTGACACTGGTGGGAGCATGGGAGCACGCATCGGGTGGCGGAAGCCCTTGCGGAGAACTGCAGAAACCCCGCCGTCAGAACGACACCACCTGAATAGGCCAAATGCAACCAGCACTGATACGTGGCCAACGAGTAAGCCTCGCGCCCACGAACGACTGAGAAAAGTTTGTTCGTCCAGGAATCGCCAGTTGACCGTCCATTTGTACATGAAAACACGTGACAGATCGAACGCGTTCTGCAAATATGCCCGGCGGTCTTCTGCTAAAAACGATTGGCCGAGCACAATCTGGGTAACAGCCAGGACCAGTAGATGACGCATAGTGACCATTAAACCATGGCGCTTGAAGAGAATAACGAGAAGACCAGGGAGGTACAACAATGCGGACATCTTCACGGACAAAGCCAGGCTAGTTTATTCGTCAGCTCGATTCAGACATGGCGCGCTCAGCATTGAACCGACCTGAAAACCAGAATACCCAAGTCGTCCCAGGCTTTTTGGAATGCCAATATAGCAGCCTGCACGAGAACTAACGACCAGCAGTCGTTGAATAGCCGCAAAACGAATATGGAATGTAATCTCTTGCTAAGGGGTAAGAATAAGACCGTCCAATTTGGCGCACCACCTTGTCTGTAAACGCAGGATACGAGAACGAGAGAGGCAATATACAATGCTCCATAGATTTGTTGCGCTAATCCAATGTTTCGGCCAGCGTCGGTTATGCGATGTAAGAAGTGGTGAATGTGAACATGCCCAGCGGGATATCTTATTTATCAAACGTGAGCTTCAACGAAGTAGCACAGACTGGAATTCGAACTCACACTAACGGACCAGTAGGACCAATTATTTCGGCATAATTCCGTTCTCCCTTCGTGTACAGGTCAACATGGACCATATATGTCTCCCAGTCGATCTCCGTATCTGTTTTTCACATAGTCATAGAGATTCAGAAAGCGTGGTCCGGACTGACATGGAATAAAGTGTATGACGAGCTGGGTAAGCAATGCATCCCCGAGGATCACAACGCCGCACAGACCCCAGAAATAGCGTTTGTCCAGGAGCAGGGAACGGAGGAGCTCGTATCCCGAGCGGAGGAAACCGGTGGAAGTAACGTGAGGTGGATTGGACATCTACAGCCTTCGGGCGGGACCCTGGTGACGACGAGCCAGACGTGGACGCTACCGTTAAACAGTAAGTTGAAGCAAGTCTGTTGCACCTTACTGACACGGGAACGAGTCAATCTCAACCTCTTCGAGCTACAGCCATGCCTGACGTCGTACCATTGCAAAATACACTTTTCTGTATATAAGAGCGAGAGTTCCAAGGGACATATACGCCTACATAACCTGCAACATGCCAATATGCACCGAAAATGCATTCAAAACAAACAAGAATTTGGATGGGACAACAATCAAGACGAACGAGACTGGAGCAAGGCCGAAGCAGCGGTGGAATGGATACAGTGAAAGCAACAAGACAAAGAATAAAATATAGCGTTCAACCCTTGCGGCGTTGCATCAAGGTCGATCCCAGATTTTGTTGGGAATAGTCCATGGTATGAGGTTCCCGAGCGGGGGTATTGTGCCCGGATGGGAGTGGCGACGGTAGCCACCCAGGTGTGATAAGGCCACTGCCACCTGCCCCAAATACGAAGCCACCACTCAACCCTTCCATAGTGTCCGAATAGCCTGTTGTCATGGCTGTTGTCAGTCACATGGGAAGCTAAAGTCCAGCACTAACGCACCGGGTACGAGGACACTGTCCCAAAAACCATTGCTGAAAATATTCTCCATCGACAGCATTCCCATCCCTTCGTCGGATGTCGGCAGGGTGGCCATGGTTGGCGGGAATGTGGACATATCTGCCACAGGCCCCATCTCGCTGGTGAAGTGAAAGTCGTTCACACCATTCGTAGCCATCATTGACCCAAAAAGGCTCATATCATTTTGTCCAGCCACCTCGTCACCCAACACAACTTCGGTCTGAGGTTGAGACTGCGGTTGATGTTGTAGTTGCTGTTGTGGCTGTGGCTGCTGCTGCTGTGGTTGTGGTGGCTGCTGTTGAGGAGCATCGGTCCGTGCGGAGATGAGTGCGCGGAGGAATGTGCTGTACAGAGCAGGAGTGTGGTGGGAGTTAATAGCAATATCACCGAGAACCGTTGCAATGTCTTTTACGAGGTCAATGATCTTCTGCTCATTCTGGATATATTGTTGGAATTCCGGCCGTATGAGCTGAAAAGATTGTTAGACAGTACTAACCACCCTTTGTAGTGTAGCCATTTACCTTGAGCAAACTTAGGACGGCGTACGACAAGAAGACAAAGTGCGAGTCGGGCGAATATCTGAGAAAGCCTCGTGGTGCCAGTTCATCGCGTGCAATGACAGCAATAGCTGTCGCTGAAGTGTGACACTTCGAGAAGAAGTAGGGTATATCGACAGTCGAGCGTTCGATGGCATTCTGGAGTCCGAAGGAATGTATGACGAGTGAGTAGTAATGAAAGTAGAACATCAGCATTGTGGAGGAATATTCCTTGTGGACCTCATCACCTACGGTCGCAACAAAAAGATGAGAAGGGCAATAAGGCAAATAGAAAGCACACACTCGTCATTACCGCACGAACGCTCGCCCAATCATCTAGCCAGGCCACTATTTGCTGTTCAAAAGTCTTGATCACCAAAAGGTAGTCGCAGTCCGTTTGGAGGCCGGACGGAGTATTAGTGCCAGAGTATAAGAGATCCAAACTCCGAGACACGATACGTTGCAGTTCCTGAGACAACTTCGATACGCTGGCCATGCAAGAAAATGAAGAAAAGCAGACTCACAACATAGGCCGCAAGCGACCGGTCATCGGATACACCTATGGGAGAGTTGATCCATCGAAGGACATTACGTATAATAAAGCTACGAAGAACGGGGTTAGTTCGGTCAGGTCACCCAAACCTTTAAACAGAAGGTACCCACTCTTCCCGTATCGAATGAGGTTTGCCCATCTGAGCGCTTGTACTCCTGTCAAGTGCAAAGCACAAGAGCCACGTACGCTCGCGGTTGTGTACTTCCTTATCGCGCGCACGACCTTCGGGAGTATCCTGGTTCACTGACGTCTTGCGGTGCAAATTGAGGTCGGTGGCCATCCTTCAAACGCGGAGTCAGGGAAGGTACATAACGTGACAGAAGATAGATGAACCGACCGGATAGCCATCCCCAGCAGTAACCATGTTTTGTCATACTCATACCGCTCAACAGCACCACATCCCCATAACGTGAGCAGGAGGTAGGCCTGTACAATTTCAAGAGATTTGTAACCTCGAGCAGGTACGCTGAAAGCGAGCTTTTGCGCAAGCTCGGCAAGTTGTGAGTGAAGCTCTGGACGGTGCGTGTAGAACTTGGAAGCGATAGCGCAGACTGCGGTTCCGGGTGAAAAACCAGCTCCTCAAAAAGTAGGGGATAAGCAACATACTTGACGTAAGCAAGAACGGAGATCTCGAACAAACAAGGGCTGGTGTATGGAACTCTTGATCCAAGAGATGACAATGCATCTGTCGGGGTATGAGTTACATATGGGTTGTATTGTAACACGAAAGCTGACATTCATATGGTTAAAGAAACTGGTGGGGGTTTAGTGTTGAGTTTGGAGAGAAGAGTGCGAAAGCAAGGGGTACTAACATGTTGAATAACGCAACCACTTCTTCGGTGCTCACAAAGCTTAACATTTCGGGTTGTATTTGTCTCTCGATGTAAAGCCGTCTAAGCGGCAATATTGATATCGGACCTAGCAAGAAATAAGCGGTGCGGACAAGTTGGGGAAGAGATCATGAAACCTGGTCTGAAATAATTGTCACTCGCGACGCCGAGCGGATGGTCAGCATCACCATCAGTTGGGCGCGCGGTAAATGATGTTGTAATCCCGTGCGCTCTGCGATTGGCCAAACTCGCTTCCGCAAGTAATCCCAAGGGGTTCAATGAATTGTCAGGAAGGGAATGTAATTTTGGGGAGGACAAGGAGAGAGTAGCACTCTGGGGGGGACAACTTTGCTGAGGGGGTGGAGATGGTGACTGCAAAAGGGCCTGAGTCTGGGCTGTTTGAGCCACTGGGGATGGGGAACGGGATATCATGCCAGAAGTCATGCTGGGATTTCCGATGGACCTCAGGACGGTGTCGAGAGTGCGTTCCATTTTTCGAAGGGACCTTGTTAGGAGTTCGTGTTTTCTTGGGCTTGAGTTTGAGTGGTGAATATTTCACGAGGAATGAAAGGTCGGTGGGCTTACTTTGATGAGCGTTTTCCACGGTTAGATTCCTCGAAAATACACTCGTGATTGCCGGTGAGACAACGTTTGCAGGGAGGACCCTGCTCTGCACCAACACATTTCATTTTGAGGCGGCGACAGACGGTACAGGCGCTAGTGGGAGATAATGAGGGAAGGGGCAAATGCGGCGGTGTGATCTCACCGAGCGCCCCTGGTTGACTTTGGTTTGGGCTCGTCCTTTTCGGCAGCAGGACTAGGACCATCTGTGGAGTCATCGGTGCGGGCCTTCTTTCTGCTCTGGTCGCCAATGCCGCTGGGAGGACGCTTTCCGTTAGTATCGGGTGGTGAGAAGGACATAATTTCGGTGGGAGGGGTGCCGATGGTGTCGGATCCCTGAGAGGAGGGGGAGGACAGGTTGTGAGGGAGGGAGAGGTGATGGGACATGGGTTGCTGGTGCTGGTGCTGGTGCTGATACGGGTAGTAGGGGGGGTACAAGGAGAGGGTAGGGTCGATCTGGGGGGAACGCGAGGGGGGCATGTTGGGCTGTGGATGGCCGTGGTCGTGGTGGTGCATGGGGGAGGGGTCGAGGTAGTACTGCGGATAGGGCGACAAGGGCATGAGGGTCATTTTGGAGGGCGGTGCGGGGAGGACTTACATGGATGATATGGGCGGGGGTGGCGGAGGGCTGGCTGGTGGATGGCCGCGCCGAATGACTAACCTAGCCTTTGGGCACAATCCAAACCAGGACGTCGCGTCGTTGGAGTGGGCGTCGCCTCGAGGCTACCGTCCACGGCGGAGTCCCAATCCTCATGTGGGCACCCTAATCACCGCAAACTCACACAGATCACCCAGGCCACCCTTATCAGCGCGTCTAGTCACAAAGAAGCCTTGCCCTGAGTGCCAACGCGTCCTCGGCCTTTGTGGTTCCAACCCCGCCCCCAAGGAGGTGCAACTGGGTCTTCTCGCGCTCTCAACATGGGTATACTAAGATTGTGCGGGTGCGATGTGTGATTGGTATGGACGTTTTCTCATCTTTGCTCCCTACTTCTTGATGCCCTCCCACTATGGTATTTATGATCACTACGTCCTCGATTGCAGAAATCAGGAAATAGGGTAATTCTCGGCGACTCTGGAGGTGCATTATCTAATATCCAGCGGAACTCGAGGGGTTGAGGAATGGATCATTGCTGTAGTTGAAAACAGAACATCCACGGAGGACCGTCTGGTTGCAAGAGAAGCACCAGTTAATGGTAGAGTTGATGGTGGACCACTAAGAGGAGTCAGTATAAATCCCGGTAAGATGAAGGGACTGGGAGCTTACGTCGAGAGCGCTGATCAACTGGGGGAGAGGGAGACTGTTTTGGCCGAACATTTTCAAGGGCTGGAACTCCCTGTCATTCGTCCCGTTCTTGAATTTCAGAGCAACCTCGTAATCCCCTGCAGTATTCTTGGACAGCTCGAAAGCAACAGCAGACGCATAGTCGGCTGTGTAGGATTCTATGAGCAAAAAGGCAGAAGAATTGCCAACAATTCTCTCACCAATTCCAGATACCCCGGGGTTGGTCAAAGTAGCATTGGTGACATTGAACAGACTAATGAAAGGCTTATAGTCGACCTCCGTCAAGGCCAACTTGACCTTGTTGTTAGGAAGGGTCATGTTTCCCAACGACCAGAAAATATGGGGCCAGAGAGTTCGGATGGCAACTATAACTGTCAGTAGACCATGGTATAGTGCCACGGAACCACTTACTTTGGCCAACTGCATTGACGGTGCCATCCGAGAAGATGCTTCGCTCGTGAATGTCAGCGAAGTAGCGGGCTTGCTGCATCAGAGTCTCGGGGAATGAGTTGTAGAATGTCGTGTTGTGGGTATACTGGACATTCAGATAGTCATAGATCTTGAGATTGTAACCACATCAGATGAGGGTCAACTAATATCGTTCTCTATCACCCACATTCCACTACCAGTCAAGTGAGAACACAATCAACACAGGGATGGACGCAACGTACCATGTTAAGGAAGCCGTTATCCATACCATTGAGCCAAGGTTGAACAGCTTCAAGGAAAAGAGCGGCTTGCACAGCTACATTCTTGAATACAACACCGTTGTTTATACGACGCAGGTGAAATTGGAAATACTAGAAAGCCTGGATTGGCATCTGAACACGCCCCTCAGTCTCAGTCACTCACCGGGCACTCCATCCAACTGGTGAGAGACGGAGCCTGCCAGTCCTCGAGTGACTCCACCGGGATGTACTGGTACCCTCCTAATGGAGCCTCGACCGTCTCTCCATTAGCGAGGGTTGATATGGACTTTGGTGTCGGTGGGTAAAGGCCTTGGAGTAGAGCATAAGCGGAATCAAGCATGACATCGCCTCCTCCCGCGTCTGCTCGAACATAGAGTTGATCGACATCGGCGAGATCGGTGTTGATGCCTTGGATGTAAGATGGTGACTCCGGGTCGAGATACGTCTCTCTCAAGTAGCAACCCAGTTCATATTCTTGGCTCTGCAAGACCCTTAGCACTACACACGATACCCACCATCGAACGTTGGACATACCGATCCGTAAGGCGTCAAGTATCCTTGGGTCGAGTTATACGTTGTGTAGTCTTGGAAAACTACACCAGAACGATCGCCATGACGAGCCAACAGAACAACACCAATGAGACCTGCGGTAGTAGGGTTGACCATTTTGCAGAGTCAAGCTCGAACGAGAAGAGACACTGCTTGAAACAAAAACCTTCCGCTTTATTCCGAGTGGAACGCCCACCGCGTAATGAGATGCTGCCGTACCTCCGCTGAGTCTCGCAGCAAGCACAAGTTACGTGCTCGTCTAGCTGCACTTTTGCCAAAACAACCGTTAGCGACTCCAAAAAGGGGACGACATTGCTATGAATTGGAGAATAATTTCCTGCGTCATGTCAAGGACTCCGATGGCCCAAGGACCATCACGCCGTGGACCTGGCTAGTACATATTAGTACCGGACCAGTAAGTGAAACGGATGGCATCATGATGCACTTGCGATTCAGGGCTGGCTGTCACTGACCTGGTATTAGAGGAATGTCAAAGGCTGGACCGTTGGATATCTTGTTCCCGGCTCACCACCCCGGCGGTTTTTTGCGGGACTCAAACCCGCGACTCGACTTGAGCCGGCGCCCACCAAAGCAGACCCGGGGGTGGTGGCACATCCGCTAAGCCACCGGTCCCAGCGGCCAAAATGTGAAGGGAAAAGCTACTCTTCGGGCTGGCGAGCCAGTGCTGCAACTGATGTTTGAAGCCACGCTGGTAGACGCCGGTGCAGCTGCTAGCGCTGCCAGCCGCCAAGACCGTACTGTGCACATAATGGTTTCTTCGGTGTTGATCTGAGTCGACTCTTACATAACCCACTGTACCGTCAAAGCTTCAAAGTTCACCCGCACTTGAAATGAGTAGGTTTTTCTGAACCACGAGGTTGGCAAGTTTCCAACTTCAAATTCTCGCTTTCTGTGAGCGATTTCTTCAATTTAGTAGTTCTACGGAGTCAAACGAGCCAAACCTTTTATGGTGTTTTCGTCAGATAGAAAACGGTGACACTGGCATGCCACAAGCAGCCGAGCCTGAATTCACCCTGAGTCCGGGTAACTTGGTGCGAGCGGTACAACGTTCTGACATGCGCTGGAACATGTTCATGAATCAGCAGGGGAGCAAAAATTCTGCTCGCATCCGTGAGCCGCGAATTTCACGGGCCACAAGCATTACGGCAAGCTGGTAAAACAAACATGTGCTCAGTAAAATATCCTTCCCAAACGGTGACAGCTGGGCCGCGATGATTCATGTCAGCCAATGGCTGGGCAGTACTTACATTTGCTCAGCGCTCAGTCGGGGTAGCCCATGCGCCGATCAGGTTGATCCGTCACAGTCGCATGGTGGTTTGGATTGGCACCGCGGAGTGGGCGGAGCTTGGATGTTCCTCAAATCGCCATTCGCTAATTGGCCAGAGGCCACGGAAATCTCCACCACCAGATGGCACGATGCGAAAGTAGGGACAGTGTGGGACGAACGTTTGACAGTCGAAAGGTGAAAATAGCAAAATAGATAGACGTGGCCCGCGAGTAATCCAAAATCGTGCTGGTGGCATCATTCTGAAGGTCGATATATACCATGTTTGCTTGTGATGCCTTGTTTTAACCGGGCCATATACCGTCTTCATTGTCCATCCCTTCTAGAATGTCCTCAGAGACGAACGGTTCCTTCGCCCTCCCCCTTCCTCGACATACGGACGCGAGAATTGGGTCAGAGCCATCCGTCTGGGTTCTGCACTCCTCCAATGGGGACGTCCCTCTTCTTGCTGACTCGGAGTGCGATAGACGTGACACAGAGGGTGGTGTGTGTTGCAAGGACCTCAAAGACGGGGATCGCACCCTCTTCAATCCTGATATCGTCCGCGATGTGTAAGTCTTTTATCTTTTTGTCCCCTCTATGACGGCCTTTCCTCCGTCATTCAAGTTCATACACACACTTTTCAGGGTCATTGGTCTCTCTGATGGTTTGACTGTCCCCTTTGCGTTGACGGCCGGATTGTCGTCTCTTGGGGAGTCCAGGCTGGTCGTCCTCGGGGGAATTGCAGAACTCATCGCAGGGGCTATTTCCATGGGAATCGGTGGATTCCTAGCCTCTCAAGCGGAAAGAGACCATTATCGATTCTTGAAGCGCCACACATCGTCAAGAGTGCTTCGCAGCTGCGAGGGAGAAATGGAAAGAGAAGTCTTCGCTATTCTCGGCCCATTCGGCATCGATGAACGTACTTCGAGAGCTGTCACGAAACGTTTGTGTGACCTCGAATGGGACACAGGCGTAGACGGGAATACCTCGTCAGCCTCAGACGAAGAAACTCAGCCTCTCGGGCGGAAGTCTGACTTGGGGTTGACTCCGTTCTTGCTTAAGTTCGGCGAGGGTTTGGGTTCGTCTCTCCCCCCTTTCTTGCGATTTTTTCATAGATCTTATCTTCATTAACAGAAGAGGTGCCGACAAGTCGCCTATACGGCTCAGCAATCACGATTGGACTTGGGTACCTTATTGGAGGGATCATACCACTCGTTCCTTACTTTTTCTTTGCCGTTGCTCACGTGGCCTTAATTTATTCCTGCATTCTGACTGGGTTTGTACTGCTGGTCTTCGGGGCAATCAAAGCCAGGGTAACCGGGGCAGGCCAAGGAGTTAAGGGATACTTGTGGGGTGCAGTAAGTACATTACTTGTCGGCGGAGCTGCTGCAACTGCAGCGTACGTCATTGTTGCACTCCTCGAGGCATAGCCGGGAGAGGTACTGCTCTTTCCTCAGCTAGTCATTGTTCTCGCGGGTTATCGTTATTGGGGTGTTGTTCTGATTCATGTACATAGACCGCATGTCATGTCATGATTGCATCTCTAATCACACCGTCCTACGGGAATTGATCTATGGCAAACTGCACCTGGGGATTCCAAGTATCAGTTCGCATCATGATGTTGGATTGATCCCACGATAATACCCGCATCACAGAATCGTCGTGCGCCGCTATGCCAAGGGTGAACATAGCTGACTTGAATTGTGATCTTGCTCATGGAAACAAATTTTGATTGAGACAGCAATGAGTCTGTTTTTACTCCTTGATGAGGACAAGGTGGACATATATCCAAATCGTGAAAACCAATCCATCAAACCTGAGAAATCTGCATTTGACAAAGTACTTGGTCTCGTCGGACACTTGCAAAGAGCCGTGGTACGACATGACCTCATTATTGTCCTGAGACTAGCCTCTTGAGGATCGGGTTTCATCTGCCATTCAATACAATTCCCGTTGTCTCATGGATTCCTTTGTCGCTTAAGCCCGATGCCTGCTACCTGCACAGAAGAAAGTGCAGCCAGAGGATTCCGCCAACTCGCTGGGCACCGAGTGCAGCAACTCCGTGCAGAACTCGGATAGATCCCCACATCTGGAGGATTCGCTGGATCCCGTAGAACATCCCTCCCACTTTGTCGGTTCTAAATCGATGTATCGTCATTGAAGTCATCTCCTGGTCCCTCTGACGCACTTTTTGTCTCGCACCGACTGTATTGGAAGGCTGCGGAGAATGCAAAGAATTCAGAGATGGCCACTCACACTCGAATGGTCAATAGCAGCTCCATGATCAAAAATAAAAGTGAAAGACGCACCATGGTCCTGCAACCCCTTGTTGGTGACGACTCGATTTCCTTATCCCCAGATTCCCCACTGACACGGTTCCTGCACTAGCAGCCCACGTTCTTGTAAATGCAACAAAGGGTGTTGGCTTGGACTTGTATGCCTGGCTTGAATAGTTGTACGCCTTAAATCAATGACTGCAGATCAAGCAGTTCGTCGATAGGTGGATCTCGGGAACAGTGCTGCAATGCCATCGCAGTGCATGTATTCGTTATGCACCTCGCATATCCAGTAGGCGCTGTGTAAATCTTACCCACCGTTGACCAAGGAAGTGGCGAAGCTTGTTCGGGCTTCTCAATGGTGCTAATACTGAAGGTCCGCGGTTCAACGTCTCGCTTCCAATATCAGAAGAGGTTTGGGAAGTCACTTATCACCGGCGATTGTTGACCATGGAGCCGTGGCTGCATGGTGAGGTATGCGCCAAACCCGCTCTTATCTGTTCAGTAAGGTTTCACTCACCCGACTTGAGCGTTTCCGAGACCTTGTCGTGACAGGCGATGATTCATTTTATGCGCCTTCTTCAGACCGTTCCAAGACACTAGAACTTTTGTCAGTTATGTATATGATCAATCAAGCGGCGGATTGGTTTACATGAATGCAGGCCCGACCTATAGTCAAGTTCATGCTTGAGGTTGGCTAATTATCACAGGGCACAGTAACAAACCATTGCCTGATATTCTGAAGGCAGGCCCATCAACCTGTAATTCAAGCCCTTCAATATCGCAGAGGGAATGGGTTCTTGGTCGACATTGTGCGGTGTCCGGCGGCAAAGCTGAAGAATTGCTGCTCCGTTCTGACATGTGCTGGTGCCTACTTTGCCCGCTTTTTGTAGCACGCGATCTTTGCTTTCTTTTAGAAATGAAGTCGGTTGTAGTATCTGTTTGGGTTGTTGGGTGATTAGCCGATCCATGGAGCATGCTCATCTGTTCCAAAAAGCATACAAATTTCCTTCTGGCTCTCACAATGCAATAAGTCGGCGATAGAAGCTCTAATTCTCCACGATCTCGACTCGGACGAGAAGTTAAACTCTTAGACAGCCTGGCAGGTTTGGTGCTGAAGTATCAATAGCTGGATCTATTCATCTCTTCTATTATAGAGATCGAGTGGTAGGGGGTGAGCGTTTGAACCGCTGGTTCTAGGAAGCGAGACGAAACTGCGATGGCAGGGGATGAAGCAAAGCCCAAAGACCCAAAGGGTTGATGTACAATCATCAATAATCGGATATATATTGTTCTGCGAACAGCTGGCTCACTAGTACTCCTCGCAGTCCATAAAGCTTCAAAGTTACGACGCCATGTTTCAACCTTGGCGGAGAACACTGAGACACGGCAATGCCAGAAGTTATGTGTCGTGAGGGAATGCCCTGTCGCCGGTGCGAGAAGTTTCTATGTTCTCAGATCCCCCAACTTTCGAAAACCCGCAGCGTCGTGGGGACTAAGACTATACTCTGCAGAATCGTTCGTCAGTATGCAGGTGAGAAATGAAGACGGACCTTGGATTGCTGTCGACAAGGAGTGAAAACTACCATGTGCGAGCAGGTCTTCGAACATGCTTGCTACTTGAACAGCCGCACTAGACCAACGGCAGGCGAACCCGATCGAAGTAGATCCGTCTCGCCTTCCGCACGGATGGGGAGAACTAGCCACTGATCCAGCTCAGGCTGTCGCCGTCCCAATGTCCAGTGCAGCGGGTTGCGCGATGGGCCTTAGCTTTTTCGACGCATTTGTTCCGTGTAGAGCCTTGAATAAGCTCGGGGTAACGGTACCGAAGTATTTTCGGAAACAGGCAATTTCTGCCGATATCTTTATATCCATCGGGTAGGGGTTCAGATCTGTGCAGGAAAGCGACTACCGCTGTATACCTCGTTGTGAAATCGAGATCCCCGCATCGAATATAGATATAAGGAAGGACAGCAAGCGAGTTCTGCAGCGACAAGACGGAAGTCCAACGTCTAGAATGACACCATATCGTCGGCGTGGGGGTGCACCAGACAACCAGGTAAGGGACGCCTTGGCTGCTGAGTTGTCTAAAAGCATCCTCGGCAGTCCGGCAGGAAGATGCCGCGAGCCCAAGCCCTCTCGGAGATTGAAGCGGCATGTGAAAGCGGCTTTGCTTGGGTTGTGCAGCCAGGGTGGCTTTGATGCGCGTTCACAGATACTCTCCTCTTCCCCCACCACTTTCTCTAGCGCGGCCATGAGCCACCAAGCACGTCCCTCGTTGGTTTTGGCACCATCAGTAAATACTACTACGTATGTTTTTCCAAACATTCCAAGTACTAATTCACATACTGACGCGTCGGTCTGTCGACAAGCGTGGTGACCACGACAACAACGACGACGTCGTATGCCCCTATCCAATTGCCGCCCCTGCCTCCGCCAACGGATCCCAAGGATCCGAAGGACTATCCTCTGTTACACGCTAACTTGCCCACATCTCTTCGAAGATTCTCGCTCGTATTTCCAGGGGGCACTCACGCTACCTTCCGAGATGGTGAAGATGGCGAGGAGGAGATGCGGGAAGAAGAACTGGCAGCAAGCGGGGTTGGCTGGAGGATGCTCAAACTCGAGGAAACCGCCGAACAGGGCAAGGTAGTTGGTCTTGTCGAGGCGGTTGAGCGCTTTGGTAGGAAGCGGTCACTCGGAGTTGACAACATGATGGAAGGAGTAGAACCGACGATGGAGCGTGATCCACATACTCCTCCAAGAAAGAAAGCGAGACCAACATATATACCTCCAATCATGACGATGAATGCCGCGGCACCACCTTCACCTCTCCCATCTCCGCATGGCTCACCATCACCACAGACAATCTGGCCTTCTGCACCTCCGAGCGGTGCCTCTTCACCGCAGCCGCAGCCGCCACTTCAGCCCGATCTCGCTCTTACAACGCTCCTGACGCTCCCATCACTATTGACACATTTCATAAATCTGCCGCAGCAGTTACAGTCGCATTTTCTGCTCACTCTTTTACGGCATTCTCCGTTACCAGTTCTGCGGACCCTCCATTCAGTTTTAACCCCAACTTTGGCGCGGGATTTCTTGACACTCCTTCCCCCAGAGCTTGTATCACACATCCTCAGTTACCTCCCATACTCAACGCTTGCGCGAGCTTCGCGAGTCTCGAAACCCTGGCGTGCTATCATTGATTCAGATCCAGTACTCTGGAGAGACCTTCTCAAGAGTACCAAAATCTGGTTCGGAGGCGATAGTGAACGAGCGTTCGCACGCTCCATCTACGCACGTCGTCTGGCCGAAGCCGGGATACCTTCCGCTCTGCCCCTCCCTCACCCATATAAATTACTCTTCAAATCGCGACACCTTACTCGGACACGTTGGGTAACAAACGAAATGCCAAAACATCATACATTCCCCGCTCATGGGACTTCTGTCGTGACCTGTCTACTGCTTTCACATGGGCGTATCATATCGGCATCGGACGACCACTCAATACATGTTTATTCACCAGTGACGGGCGAGCTTTTACGATCCTTGGACGGACATGATGGAGGCGTCTGGGCTTTGGCGGCCACCAAAGATACACTTGTCAGCGGTTCCACTGATCGCACCGTCCGGATCTGGGACCTAGCCACGGGACGATGTACGCACGTATTTGGTGGGCATACAAGTACCGTTCGTTGCCTTGCTATCGTCAAGCCTGAATGGGTCGAGGTTGAAGGTGAAAGTGGTGTTATTTCTAGAGAGAAATGGCCCAAGCGATCTGTGATTGTGACTGGCAGTCGTGATCACTCTTTACGAGTATGGACATTACCTCGCCCAGGTGACCCTGAATACCGATGGGTGGGCGCGGATGACGCGGATGCTGAGTTGTCGGAGGTAGGCTGCTACTCTTGATATCGGTGTTTGTCTCATTTGTTTTTAGGAGGACATCGATGAAAACCCATACCATAAATTGCATCTTGAAGGTCATGATCATGCAGTTCGCGCCTTGGCTGCTCGTGGTCGTACTCTTGTATCTGGCAGCTATGACTGTACTGTGCGGATATGGGATATTGTTACGGGCGAGTGTAAATTAGTTTTGGTTGGCCATACTCAAAAGGGTGAGTTGCACCGTGTCGCATCTGAAGATCTTTTGTGTTTATGATATCTACAGTGTACAGTGTCGTGTTGGACCTCAACCGTAATATTGCATGTTCAGGATCTATGGATGGGACTGTTCGCATCTGGAATTTGCGCAACGGACAGTGTCAGCATACACTAACAGGGCATACTTCTTTGGTCGGCTTGCTTGGCCTTTCACCATCTTTCCTCGTTTCCGCTGCCGCCGATTCCACACTGCGTATTTGGGACCCAGACACTGGTGAACTGCGCCACACACTGGCTGCCCATGCCGGTGCCATCACTTGCTTCCAACACGATGAGTTCAAAGTTCTTAGTGGGTCCGATGGAACGCTGAAGATGTGGAATATTCGTGATGGAACGGTCGTGCGAGACCTGCTGACCGGGATCAACGGTGTATGGCAGGTTGTCTTCGAGGGTAGATGCTGCGTGGCAGCGAGCAACCGCAACACAACAACTATGCTCGACGTTTGGGACTTTGGAACGGAAGGCGATGACGACTGGATTGGAGAACCGCCTGGTGGGATATACGATGACGACACGGAGGAGGACAGCGAAGTAGAAGGGCAGGCAGATGCCGATGCAATGGATCAGGACCCCGAGGTTGACCCATCGGAACAGTCAACACAGCAAGGAGGAGCACTCCGCGATATTGTGGATGATAATGACTCCTCACGTATCCCATCCGACACAGAGGACGAGTCGATGGAGCGAGGTGAAGGGGTCGGGAGCTCAAAGTGGGCGAGAAGCACGTCCTCTCGGCAGACGGTTTCTCACCGTAGCAGAGCGCTGGCAGCGGAGAGTTCATTGAGGCGGGGTAATCCACTCCTTCTGGACAGTATACCTGCACGTTTACCGACGAACGAGACACCGACGCGACCAAGGATACGGCCAGCCGCAAGAAATGGTGGTAGACGATAGCATGGACATGCACACAGGTGCATCAGTGTTTTTCGGCTGGTTTTGGACGTTTCTCGCGACATTGTTTCGTTCGTTAACAGCCTCTACGGGGATGGACAGGTTTTGTCACTAATATATGTAGAGTTATGTTCGGATTACAAAGCAGTCGTGGGAAATAGATAACTGTTATATGTGTAGTCATTGCCACGGCGAGGCTCACACTCGAACGACATCGATGGACTCCTTCGATAATTTCCAGTATGATTCCGCTTCTTCTTACGGCGGCGCCCACAGTGTCGTCGACGACAACTCCTCCGTCTACACCGCGACTACCAACAACCCTGTCGATCTCACCAGCCTTTCTATCGTTGACGATCGCTCTCTCGTGTCCTCCACAGACCGCAACGGCCACCATCACCACGCCTCACGTTCCACGATAGATGAAGATTTCGATGCTGTCCTTGACGACTTGAAAGACGAAGGCTCCGTGGACCTCCCACCTCATGCCTGCAGGTGCAAACCATCTCGCTTCACCCCGTCTACAGCTAATATTTGTCATCTAGTTACTGTGGCATTCATTCTCCGGCGTCGGTCGTCAAGTGCCTTATTTGCTCCAAATGGTTCTGCAACTCTCGCGGAAACACCTCTGCGTCACATATCGTCAACCATTTAGTCAGGGCCAAGCACAAGGAAGTAATCTTGCATGCCGAGGGTCCGCTTGGTGAAACAACCCCAGAATGCTACAACTGCGGTAGCAAAAATGTTTTCATGCTGGGTTTTATACCTGCAAAGAGTGATACCGTTGTCGTTTTATTGTGCCGGTATGGCTATTCACTTTGACTGTTTCTACCTACTCACACGTTTTCAGTCAACCTTGCGCAGCAACTACGAAAGACATGTCGTGGAATGCCGCCCTCTGGGCTCCATTGATCGACGACCGTTCCTTCCTTTCCTGGCTGGTAAAACCCCCCAGCGAGACCGAACAACTTCGCTCCCGTCAGATCTCATTCAACCAAATCAACCGGTTAGAAGACCTTTGGCGTGAAAATGCTAATGCTACCCTTGAAGATCTAGAGAAGCCTGGTGTCGATGACGAACCGCAATCAATTCTGATGCGATATGAGGATGCCTACCAATACCAGAATATTTTTGGTCCCCTAGTCAAGATAGAAGCCGATTACGACAAACGACTCAAGGAAAGCCAGACCCAAACAGACATTACTGTGCGTTGGGACCTCGGTTTGAATCAGAAGAGGGTAGCGTGGTTTTACTTGCCAAAGCTCGAGAGTGGTGAAGTGAGGCTTGCCGTGGGCGACGAGTTGAGGTTGAGGTACCAGGGTGAACTGCACAAGGCTTGGGATGGAGTTGGTCATGTCATCAAAATACCGAACAGTAGGTCGACCCCCTGACATTTTTACCCCTCACTAACTCATCCCGTTCGCAGACGTATCCGATGAAATCGGATTGGAGCTCCGAAGAACAGAGGGGGTTCCCACTGAGGTTCATCATGGTTTCTCAGCCGACTTTGTCTGGAAGTCAACCAGCTTCGATCGAATGCAACTGGCTATGAAGACGTTTGCAGTAGACGAGAAGAGTGTGAATGGTTATATCGTAAGCATGACTTGAGTTTATCAAGCATCGGACAGCACTAACGCGTAGAAATAGTATCATAAACTCCTGGGCCATGAAGTAGAGCCTCAGGTTCTCCGAACCCAGATGCCTAAACGCTTCTCAGCGCCAGGGCTTCCAGAGTTGAACCATTCGCAGATGTATGCAGTTAAGAGTGTCCTCCAGAAACCACTTAGCCTTATCCAAGGCCCTCCCGGGACCGGCAAGACGGTCACCTCTGCATCGATTGTGTACCATCTGGCGAAGATGAATCCCGGCCAAGTGCTCGTCTGTGCACCCTCCAACGTTGCTGTTGACCAGTTGACGGAGAAGATACATGCCACGGGCTTGAAGGTTGTCCGCCTCACAGCCAAATCCCGCGAGGCTCTAGATTCTAGCGTTGCGTTCCTGACGTTGCATCAACAAGTCGCAAACAGTACCACTCACGTTGAGCTTCAAAAGCTCATTCAATTAAAGAATGAACAAGGAGAGCTGAGTTCAAACGATGAACGCAAATACAAGACCCTCATCCGCCAGTGCGAGAAAGAGATCCTGAGTGCGGCGGACGTGATTTGTTGTACATGTGTTGGTGCTGGTGATCCGAGGTTGAGCAAGTTCAAGTTCAGAACTGTCCTGATCGATGAAGCGACTCAAGCTGCTGAACCAGGTGTGTCTTGCAATGCATTTCTGTGATTAGCACCTGAACCATGTTGCCAGAGTGTATGATTCCTCTCGTCCTTGGTTGCAAACAAGTTGTTTTGGTTGGCGACCATCAACAGCTCGGGCCAGTCATTATGAACAAGAAAGCTGCCCGCGCCGGCCTCACACAATCGCTTTTTGAGCGCCTCGTCGTCCTTGGCAATCGCCCCATTCGACTTCAAGTCCAGTATCGTATGCACCCGTGTTGTTCGGAGTTCCCGTCCAACATGTTCTATGAGGGCACATTGCAGAATGGTGTTACAGCCCCCGAGCGTCTCCGCAAGAACGTCGACTTCCCCTGGCCTGTTCCTGACACCCCAATGTTCTTCTACCAGAACCTGGGACAGGAAGAGATATCGTCTAGTGGGACGTCTTTTCTTAACAGGTATGTAACATCAAATTACTCCTGAGATGTGCTCATACGATGTTCACAGGACGGAAGCCTCAAACGTGGAGAAGATTGTCACGAAATTCTTCAAGTCTGGTGTTGTCCCTGCGCAGATTGGTATCGTTACACCATACGAAGGACAGCGTTCCTACATCGTCAACTACATGCAATTTAATGGCTCGCTCAAGAAGGACCTGTATAAGGAAATCGAGGTTGCCAGCGTAGACGCATTCCAGGGCAGAGAAAAGGACTATATCATCCTCAGCTGTGTTAGGAGCAACGAGCACCAGGGGATCGGTTTTCTAAACGACCCTCGACGCCTAAACGTCGCTCTTACTCGCGCCAAGTACGGCATTGTTATTCTCGGGAATCCGAAAGTTTTGAGCAAGGTAAGCTACGTGAGATAACTTATGCATATCTAGAATGCTCAATGTTCTGCCCACAGCACCCACTGTGGCATTACCTGCTTACTCATTACAAGGAGAAGAATTGTTTGGTCGAAGGTCCACTCAACAACCTCCAAGCAAGCATGATCCAATTCAGCAAGCCCCGCCGCGCTCTTAAGATGGATTCGTTCCGCAGACACGAAACCAACGCGCGCGAGTACTTGCCCAGCAGCGGCACAGGTCGCTCCGGCACCCCGAGCCGTTTCGACGCCAACTTCTATCGCACCCATGATGCACTTGCATACATTCCTTCCGACGTACAGTCCTTGCGTTCTCAGGCGACCTACTCGTCTGGTCTCCCTATGTTCGCTACTACCGGAGGTTTCCCTCCTGGTGTGCCTCGTGGACCTGGCGGTGTAGGCAAACGCAGTGCTTATGGGAGCTACGCCAGTTCCATTATTTCCCAGGATGCTGGCCCGCCTAGTAGCGCCAGCATCGGCGGTGGCAGTATGGGTGGATCGTTGGCCTACTCTCAGTCAGACCGCCTTCGCAGACGTGGCTCGTTCTCTTCGGCAGCCGGAACGGACATGGGAAGCATGAGTGGATACGACTACAAGAGTCAAGATGGGGCGACGGATGTGGACGACATGAAGAGCCAATACACCGGGACCCAATCTGGTGTCACTGTATTCTAACGTCGTCCTGGTGCCCACAACCGCTTTAATCCGCCGTAGCTCAATGGGTTTGAGCACTTCCGTGACCCGTTTTCACGTTTGGCCGAACGTCAGCATGCACTTCCTTGCGAGGGTGTATTTCGCGGCCCATCGTATCAGTCAAACTTATCGCAAGCAACCGCATTCCCGGCATTGTTGCCTGTCCGTTCTCCGCTGTCTGCTCTCTCGACGGCAAGATAGTTCACCCATTAGCAATCCCCGCGGAAGTGACTGCCGAGTCAGCTTTCCAAGATTGTTGTCATGCACATTATGCTCCAACTACATGTGACTGCTAAATGGTATGGTTCCAACTCCTGCATAGACAGAAACTTTCTTGTACAGTATGAACCATCATGAATACGTGGTTATGAGGTCAGCAGGATTAGCCAGGCTTGTCGACTGAACTGCTGCATTACTACCATGAACAAATAGACAACTGTAGTGGAAAGGGTGAATTCAAACCCTCCGCGGAGTGTGCCGTCACTCGTCATGCCTTCCGCGTGCCCTTCCTGGGACCAGCGGAAACATCCTCGGAGATAGCTCTCCGATGTGACGACGGAGGTGCTGACTGAGCCGTATGTTGCACCATCAAATCCTCTGCCTGCAACATACGAGCTTGTGTGAAGAACAACTTTGCGTCCCTCTCCGCGATGTTCTCGATATAGTATGTGTTTCCTAGCATCAGCTCTATTTCAGGGAACCAGTGGAGGGGTGGGTATTACACGAACCTCGGGGAACGAGGAACATCCCGCCAGTAGTGATGATGAAGCTAGTTTCGTGTATGAAAACCGACACAGCGCCTTGGATCACATAAAACACCTACGAAAAGGTCGGACCTCCACGAAAGCTGAGGAGGGAAAAACGTTCTACGCACGTATGTGTTATCCTTGGTCGACTTGCTTGGTTTCTGGGATTTAGGAGGTATATGCATTTGACCAGCAGCAATGAACTCGCCCTCCCCAAAGATCTTTTGGAAAAACCAATTGCTATTTGCGGCTTGTTTGGGTTCAATCATACTAGCCAGGAACGCAACACCTGGATGGGTCCTTCAAGTTAGCCTTTCGATCATGTTTAACTTTGAGCAGTCCTTACGTCGTGAAATTTCCTGTTGTGTGTCATAGTCGATGACCGTCGCATTCGTAGGCGTGTCTTCGTCCCATCCCTCCTCTGGGTTGAACGGCGTGTCCCTCCCGTTGCTCTTGCTTCGGGTTACTGCTCCGCGCCTATGTTTGCCCGCTTTGCCAAGAGGTTTAACGGGCTCCTGAGGGATGCGGATGATTTCCTTGATCTGGGGAACGAGAATCAAATCAGAATCACGCCGCCCGTAGACAACTCTCTCCTGTCGCCACCACTCCAGGGGCTTGTAACGATGGCGCCGCCCGCGTCGCACCCCGTCTGGACTTGGGGAATCTGCAACTGTTTGAGTCAAGGGCATGCACCGGCCACGCAATACGCACGTTCGACAGGGGGTTTGATGGCGCGTTTCTCGGGTCGCGGTTTCTTGGGCTTCGCTTGCTCTTTCCTCGGCTTCTTTGGTAGTGGAGCGCTGTCTTCATCGTCTTGCGCATTCTCAACACCTTCGAGGCCCAGTGCAATATCATCTTCTACCCGGTTTACATCTTCTTCCACCGGATCTGCTCTCCGCTTGCCCTTGTCAACCTTCTTGGACAGTGCAACGACTGCTTGTTCCGCTTCTGCATCCTCTTCATCCTCCACTGCATCCTCCGGACTGGCTTCAGGGGTCGGTAATCTCGGTGGGTCGTCGTCAGGTTGTGGAAGTTCGAAGTCGTCAAACGTTCCTGGGTCTGGGTTTGCATAATCGAAGTCGGGGTCCGGCGTTGGCTCGCGGGCGCTAAATGACTTTGAGAGAGCCGATGGACCCCGCCCATTGGCCGCCGAGGGTCGCACGGACGAATACGACCTTGGAGAAGGAATTTGATCGTAATCAATTTCGGACGCTCGCATAAGAGAGCGGGAGGTGATAGGTCGTCTCGAGCTGTCCGCCGTATACACGGGGTTTGTGTTCGTAAAGTAAGCCAGGGGACTTCCTTGGTTGCCTGTACGACAGCAAACATGAGCTTGGTACACTTGCGCCGGTTCGCTGCTGCTCACTCTCGGCCAAGTCCATGGACATCTCGCCATCCTCGTCTACTTCTTCGACGGGAGGGGCAATAGAGACACGCTTCTTCTTAGACTTTATGCGTGGGGGTGTTCGATTGTCGGCTTGCTTTATGAGCTGTTCGAAGGGCTCGAACTCGTCGGAATTCCTGTCGACATAGGCGACTGCCATCCCGGTTTTCTTGCCGCGGGCGAGATCGTCGGCACGGAAGGGGATGTGTTGTCTCGGGGGGCCTCTCCGCGTCCCAAGAGAGGACTTTCTGCGGTCTGTGGGCTCGCGCGGCATTGCTGGTGGCTCGAGAATAGGATGCAGGATGGACGTGGGAAACAAACAACGCGCGACGCGTTAATCAGTCACGTTGTGTCACGCTAATTAAGCACAGAGTATCTAGCGAGGACCAGACTTGGCCATGGCCGACCTCAGCAGTGAAATCGTTGTCCCGTTGTGCGCCTTCCTCCTGTTCCTTACCCCCGCCTTGCTCACCGCTACCTGGGTCGTCAGCTCCTGAACACTGCGCGGCGGTTCCGCTGCAATGTACTCGGGAGACCCAGGCGAGTATGGGTTGCTCCGGAAGTGCGACTGCTCGTCCCAAACCCTCAAGTCCAAGTCCAGTTTCGCCGCCTTCAACCCCTGCCTCTCCCCTACGACGTTGGGCCACCCCTTGACGACCGCCTTCTGTGGCCTGATCATGACCTCTCCAGTATTGTTGGGGTCCTCCCAAACCACAGCCCGTGCCAACCCAGCGTTTCTCCTGTGCACACGACCAGCCATCCCAGCAAACGATGCCACGTAGCCCGTTGTGTATCTGTCCTTGTCCGCCAGCCGACCCTTGCGTTCCTTTGTCATCAAAAAGGTCTGCAGTGGTGAATATTGGGCGTAGCTCAGGCCACCGGAGGTGTGTGGCAGGTGCTCGATCGCCCTACTGCGCGGGTTGGATCGGCGCCGTTGCGAGAACTGCGTAGCGACAAGATCGTGCCATGGGGTAGATGACTTGTTTGAGTTGCTGAGCTGGTACGGCGTTACGGCGTCGACTTGCTCACGAGCTGCCCGCCGCCTGAAGAAGGAATCCCGAGATGCACGTATTTTCTCGAGATACTCTGCAAACTCGTTGCGCGTCATGGCTTCGAGGTTGGGAATGTACGGCAGCCGCCAGTGTTCTGGGCTCTGTGTTTGGGGAACATATTCGGAGTCGATAATGTGCTCCTCTCCGAACCACTCTTTGTGTGGGGTTATCTTGAGTTCGTCCCAGTTCTTGACCCACAATGCCTGTGGTTCTGCAGAGTTCCACTCTGTCTGGTGCTCTGGAGTATCGACATTCTTTACGGTGATGTATGCTCCGCGACGACGGAGAGGGAGGGGGCGTTTGAAGCCCCAATGACCACGGTGGGCATCACCGCCGTGAGTTGTGTAGACCTGGCCGATGCGAGGGTCGAAGGAGGAGAACTTGGAGTGTTTGAGGAGGGTCCCAAACGTCGAGCGGGCCAGCGAGGAAGGCATCTGTCCAACGACCACACCTGGTGTGATTTTTTGGGTGAACGCCGGCAATTTCCGGGTGGGTATAATACGCGAGAATTGCTGCACACAAACTCAACGACGTCCAAATTACTGTTTATCCTCCTGCACAATGTGGCAAACATCAAGGATGGATGGTCCAGACAAACGTCGAAGACGAATGCTTGGGGGTCGTCTCAAAAACAGTCTTTGCTGACGTTCCTCCCGTTGGTCGAGGGATCAGGATGCAGGATCACCTGGAGATGTCCACAGTTTCGCTCTGTACGATATGTAGGAGTGCAATTCAAAGTGAGTTTCCGCTCTGCCCAGTGCGTGTGCTGTCCGAGTCTCTCAAAGTCACACAGGTGGTGCCGGTGGGCTGGCGCGCTCAATCGTTTCGGGCCGAACTTGGTGAGTGGGTATGTTTTTGTTTCGGTCGAACACCGAGGATGAGCATCCTGGTAAAAGAACACATCCCGCCCGCGAGGGTCCCTACCCAGGGGTGTCGTCCGAGGTTCCTACGGAGCCAGCGGCAGTTGGAGGTGGATGGAGAGTTAAAGGCGAGGCTGAGGTGTTCCGCAACCATATCTCTCGACTTTGCGTTGGGTTGGACTGACGTCTTTCCTTTGTAGCAACGCCAAGGCTTGCACTGGGCCCGGGATGCTATCGTGTAGTTAGATAGATTTGAATGAAATGGAACCGCTAGTGGACGGTCACGAGAATGTTTGATGAGACTCAGCCGAGTGGCAACGGCAGTCGCGATTTTCGTGTCACCTGCACCTTCTTTTTCGCGCGCATACCTCTGCGCCCTCGCAAAAACCAACACGCGTCGACGACATTGTCTTGTCTTTTGTCGTCCGTATTCGAGCCGGTTTTTCCTTTTTATTTGGACTCTGCACAGAACAGGCCCCTCGTCGTTGCATTTCACCGCTTTTCTCCCTCAACACCTTGCCGGATCGCGTCTTGGGCAGGTCCGCACTCCTCTCTTCTCTACACAAATCAAACTGACCATTGCTGCGCCAGTCATCAATATTTCAGTTTCCACCGAAAGTAAACCATCTCTTCTCCCAACCTGTTGCCTGTATTGAGCTCGAGTTCTGCAGTGCTTTCTCCCTCAAATGAAATGTACCACCGCGCTTACCCATCAGTTCGTTCCGTGCCTTCGCCCTCCAACATCCCCGCTATGCCCTCCCCCAGTCCGCGCTTGGCACCACTCATCCCACCCGCCGCCTTCGATAGCTTGTCCAGCAAATCGTCTGGTCTCCTACTCAACCAGTCTCCTGTCGATGTATCACCAGACGTTCGTGCGGTGTCCAGGGACCCAACGTTCTGCGGGATGCCCTTGAAATATGTATCGTGAGTCCCCTCCGTGTTATTGTCGTCTCACCAGCTTAGAAACTTGTTCCCTTTCAAGGCTTGTTACTCTCGCTGTGCAGAATGCATCCCTGTCCATAGTGATGCACTATTCGCGGGTTTCCACGCCAACCCATCTATCATACTCTCCAGCCTCGGCGGTCCTTTTGGGGGAGATCTTGAAGGGTTCAATATCCTTTGTGATCGCATTGTGGAGGGCCAAGGATGCAGACCTACCTTTATCTTCTCGCAAGTCTTTCTGGGGTATCGTCCACTCGTTCGCCCCCTGGTCTGCTCCCTTCCGCCAAGTATGCAGCGAGGTATTCAGCACCGATTGTTGGAAGCTTTCAATTCCTGCCCTACTTTACGTCGTGCAGAACTCCCTCCAGTTCGTTGCCATTGGGAACTTGCCTGTCGCCTCCTTCCAAGTCGCATACCAGATGAAGATCCTGACCACTGCTGCATTCTCCGTTCTACTTCTCCGGAGGAAGCTCTCCTCGACAAAGTGGCTCTCGTTATTCTTCTTGGCTATTGGTGTTGGCATCGTTCAAGTCCAAACTTCCACCTCGCGCACCCCTCCCAGAGAAATTCGTGTGGGCAGCGCTCACGATGCAGCACCGCTACATATCCACATCATGAGCCCACTCAAAGGTTTTGGTGCCGTCACGGCCGCTTGCTTCACATCTGGCCTAGCCGGAGTGTACTTTGAGATGGTTCTCAAGAATTCCAAGGCCGATCTATGGGTGCGAAACGTCCAATTGTCTTTGTTTTCCCTCCTCCCAGCCCTCGCGCCCATCTTGTACGCTCCTCAGTTCCCCATGTCCGACAGTCTCACTAGCCACATCTTTCGCAACTTTGGCGGTTGGGCGTGGGCTACCGTGGCTATTCAGGTCTTTGGCGGTCTGGTGACGGCAGTTGTCATCAAATATTCAGACAATATCCTCAAGGGCTTTGCTACGTCCATCTCCATCATTCTTTCCTTCCTGGCGTCGGTGGCACTCTTCGACTTTCATGTCACGCTATCGTTCATCATCGGAGCTTCTACCGTGCTTGCTGCCACTGCGATGTACAACCAGCCAGCACCCAAAGAGCCTCGCATCGCCATGTCCTCGGGAAGCAACTTTCCAGATCTGTCCCTGGGCAAAAAGGACCCTATCCTGGGGGAATTTCCTACCAAGAAGCCGTCACCATTCGGGAGCCCTCGAGCCATTGCATCTGCTCTCGGACTGGGGGACAAGTCAGGGCCTCTGGTGGAGAATGAGTACTTTTCGGAGATGGAATCTACGCATCGGTACCTCAACGCACCTTATGGCTCGCCCTTCCCATCGCGCACCCCCACTCCCCGACCAGACGAGCGACTGTGATCTGACATGGACACACCGAACAATTCAACTCTTTACCATACGACTTCTAACGAAATGACCAGGTATACCCCCGTTCTATTAGACGTTTGCAAGCCTATCTACAGCTATTGCTCGGCAACTACCTCCCGCGTTGCGTAGCATCGACTCAATCCCAAGCAAGCGAAATTTATTTCACTTATATAACGTTGTTAACGCACTCCACGGTTTCCTGTCGCTTTGCATCAAATCCCTTTCTCGTTGTTGTCATACCTGTGGGGTATCCTCGTACGTCCTTCCGTTCCATGCGCATTCTCTACGTTCTTTCTTGGATTTGTTCCCCTTCGACGTTTCACTATCACCTTTAGTTGATGCACGGGACAAAGAACTACCCTCATTATTTTGACGGACGAGGACCCGTAGCGTTTGGCAACATCCTTCCTAGAGTAAGACATCCGCTGGCATTTTAGTCCGGTGTTAGCTGTAATATCCCTTAACTTTGGACCAAAAAATAAACCCAACCGAACCGACTCTGGCTGTGTGATCACAAGTCGACTGTGTTTGATGAGCACTGCCACAGATACACGGACTATGCAAACCAACGACTTGTACGACGGGCGGGAGGCAGAAGTGATAGCCCAAGTGTGTACTACCACCTCCTACCCCGCATCGTTTCCCTAAGATCACCGTAGTTCAATGATGGCTATTCGTATTCCAAGACAAAACTAGACGCGAGTCTCCGCGAGTTGGTACAAGACCGCAAGTCGGTCAAGTCGGTCAAAGGCCAAGTGGCCGTGAAGAAAGACGACGTGGACTTTGTCGTGCGTGTACTCGACATCGACGCGAGCGCCATGGGAGTCTGACCACATCTCAGGTGAAGGAATTTGACATCTCCCAAGCGCAGGCGGAGAAGGCACTCTCTGAAAACGGGGGTGATCTTGATAAGACTCTGCGCGCTCTGGTCAACAGCTAGTTGTGTTGAATCGATCTGTAGAAAGATTATCTCGATGATTCAGTTACATCGTCTATATCATGCGAATGGAGAGTTTCAAGTTGTAATGAGCGTGACACCACAGCTCGGACACTGCCAACAATGTCGATCGACTTGGAATGGCACAAACTCGACGCGTCGCTCTCAAAAACGCTCGTCGACATCCTCAACAGACAACTCACCCACACCCCACGACCGTCCTTTATCGGACCCGTCGAAATCACAGGACTCGATTTTGGCTCGCACGCGCCCGACGTCGAGCTCGTCGACCTGCGGGACATCCACCGCGACTTTCTCGAGGACGACTCGGACGCCGAGTCTGAGCAGGACAACGTCAAGGTGACAGAGGGCGCAGAGGAGGATGGGTTCGAGTGGGTGTCGCGAAGGGCGTCACGACGTGGGCTCGCAGAGGACACGCTTGCCTATCACCATCTCCCCCCACACGTCCGGTACGGACGCGGGCCCGCGGTGGACCTCTTTGCATCGACGCCTGCGCTGTACCCGGGCTCGCCGCGGGAAATGTGGGGCGCTGGTGCGGTGCCTGTCCATATGAACATGAGCGTGCCGGGCTTGGGCGTTAGATCGTCATCTGAGGTGTTCCACCCCGATCGCCCGTTCACGTCGTCCCCGGAGGCGGGTTCGGCCCATGAATCAGCGTCGTCCGGGGCCGTCTACCATCCGACGACGCGGCATGCGTCGCCCTCGCCGGATCCATTCCCAGATCAGCAGCAGGCGCGGCCTGATCTCCAGCTACACCTCCATCTGAATTGGCACTCGAATCTTCGCTTGACGCTCACGACGTCGTTGCTCATCAATTATCCGTCCCCGTCGTTCATGTCGCTGCCGATCAAACTCTCCGTGACGGGTCTCGTGTTCAATGGCGAGGTTGCGGTGGCGCACGAGGGCAGTCGTGGGCGCGTTCATATTTGCATACTGGATGAACTGGACCCGTACGGGCCTGCATGTCGACGAGAACGGAGCCAATCAAGTACACCATCGGATATAGATGATGATACGGGGGGGAGACGGGAGGGAAAACCTCTGCCAGTAGGACAGCGCTTGTTGCCGTCCATACTGATCGAAAGCGAGATTGGTCAGGCAGACAAACATGTGTTGAAGAATGTGACACGGGTCGAGCGGTTCATTCAAGATGTCATACGGAAAACAGTCGAGGAAGAGCTCGTGTTTCCAAACTTTCATACGCTCCTCATGGGTGACCAGGCCCAATAGGGCGACATGCAGAAAGACTGGGTAGAAATACAATGCGAACGTGTTATACAAGTGACTTTTTCATGTACGGGCCGTCGAGCTCGTAGCCGAGCTTTCGATAATAGTCTCGTGTGCCAACACCTACAGACACCATGTCAATGAACCATTCATCGATCGAGTAACGGCTTACCCGAAATAACAGCCAGTTTTACACTCCCATGCTCCTCCCTTGCTATCCGTTCTGCCTCTTCCATCAACAACGTACCGAAACCTTGATGCTGGAACTTGGTCGGATCACGACCATGCACCGGTACTGCTGTCCCATAGACGTGCAGTTCTCTCACTATACTCGACCCACCCTCCGCGCGAACTAGCTCCGGTCTAAACGTGCCTTCATCTGAGCATTTACGGAGACGCAATAGCCCAACGAGAATGTCTCGTTCAGGATCTTCATAAGACAGGAATGTTTCCCATCCGCCGTTTGCCGTGTAGTCCCGACGAAGAAGTTCCACCGATTCTGGTCGAACCTTGTGGTGGATTTCGTGGATCTACAGACAAGTCAAATTTTGGCACGCTAGCAGGATAACACGGGAGGACTTACACCGACTTCACGGAAACGGACATCTCGACATTCTGCACCAAAGTCTTTCATGCGATTTAGAGCGAGTTCCCGCAAGTTCCCCGAGTTTTCGCAACCGCTTGTTACAAGAGGGAGTGGTATATCTCTGTGAATAACAGATCAGTGACGTCATATCCCAAGAACGATGTAATTCACCTTTGGACTCGATACACTCTCGTCCACGGAGGGACCAGCGCAAGAATACGAGCGACGACATCGACCAAAACATTGGGTGTATAATTCTTGTATCGCCCAGTTCGCCAAAGCTCGTACAGGCCAGTTCCGCGGATCACCAGTGTCGGATATATTTTAAGTCCATCGCTTCTGAATGCCGGATTTTCGAAATACTCCTTGAACTGCTCAAGATCTCTCTCGAGTCCAACGTTTGGGAGGTCGGGCATCATGTGTGCGACAACCTTGAAGCCAGCATCTTTTGCGAGATGGAAGGACTCGGACACCGCGCGGACTGTGTGTCCACGGTTGGTATCCCTCGCAACATCCTCGTAAACGGACTGTACTCCGATCTCTAGACGAGTGCATCCGTAACGGAGCATTTGACTACAATCATAAAAGCTCAGACGTCGTGCTCGGTCAAGTTCGGTCATCAGGCTTGCCTGAGGTGAGGACGGAGGCAGTAGTCTGGTCGAGTTTCAATGGTGATACCAATGGCTTTTGACTTGCTCTGTTCCGAGTAACGAACTGCTTCGTCGACATCCAGACCAGTAAATCCTGAGAGGGCATTGTGTAGCTGAGCGATAAACTTTGTGCGGTAGTCCTCTGGCATGCTCATGAACGTGCCACCCATGATGATAAATTCGACCTAGGTAGCGTGGTTCGAATGAACATCTCCTGCCGAAAGGAACGACTATACGGACCTTGTCAACACTATGACCGAGGGCTTTCAATTGCTCAACGCGACCACGCGTTTGTTCGTATGGGTCATAACGGGCTCGGATGGCACGCATACTCGTCGGCTCGTAACCAGTATAGCTCTGGGTGCTGTAGTCGAAATCAGAGTCGGGTCCTCCTGGGCAATAACTGTACAAAGTGTCAGCAACAGAGGATAGGTCACTTCCAGCATCAAACGCGCTCACACACAGATATTCCCTGTCATGGCGATGTGCGGGCACCGATGGGGCTTGCACATGACGGCGACCACCGCAATCTAAACAACACAAGAATAAGCTACCTCGGATAAACGGCATTGTAGAACAAGCGTACCCCACTCGCGGTACGTATCGGTCTGGCACGAAGCTTTGGGAGGAGCGCCTTCTTGTAGTCGTCCGGAATCGCGCTGATGATGTCGACAAGTCTGGGGACGCCTCCAAAGCCAAACTTTTTCGACATCTTGGCGCGAAGCTCGTTTAGAGAGACAGAATCGTTGGCGTCGTGCGATCTGATCAGCTCTGCGGCGATGGCGGAGGTGACTCGTAGCAGGATTTCGGCCTGTGATGGGCCTCCGAGCGGGTGTCAGCCGAGACCAAGGGCGGGTGTAGTGAATGTTTACCATCAGTTTTGGTTCCGACGACCATCTCTGGTCCGTGTTAAGTCTTTTGAGTTGCTTCGGGATGAGTAGAGTCAAAGATGATCTGCCCGGCAACTTGCGTCACGCATCCGGTTCCGTCAACAGTATGTTTCGGCTCAATCGATGTCCTGCACATTGGAGACGTTTGTACATTCGAAACTACCATGGAGGCACAACTACCCCATCGAAAGGAGACAAAGGTATGTCAACCAGACAAACGCTCCAGACGCTTTTTGATATTGTCCTGTCCATGCAGTCGTAGTGGCAATGTCCGGAGGAGTCGACTCCTCCGTGACCGCAAAGCTCTTAGCTGACGCCTCGAACGTGAGTCTAGGTGTCTCTCGTTGCACTGTGCTTCAAGTCTGTTGCTCAGGGATACGACCTCTCTGCAGTCTTCATGCGGAATTGGGACACGCGCGACGAATCCGGATCAGACGACGGATGCGAGTGGAAGAAGGACTGGGAGGACGTGCAGAGAGTCTGTCGGATGCTCGACATACCCGTCAAGATGGTGCGTTCCTGCTCTTCACGTCGACGTAAGTAGTCTCACTAGGGAGTAGATTGATCTTAGTCGGGAATATTGGCTTCGGGTGTTTGAGCCATCTCTCAGGGATTGGGCTTCAGGACTTTCGCCGAATCCCGATGTCTGGTGCAACAAGTAAGGCCGGTTTGTCCTATATAACCTGCTTCTTACGCGTCTTGACTGGCACAGGGAGGTTAAATTTGGTGCTCTTTTGGACAGTCTTACGAAGGAGCCTGCGCTCTCAAATGCATGGCTTGCAACTGGTACCTGTCCTCTCGGAACCACGCTACCCGGTACTCCTGACCAGTGCCATGACAGGACATTATGCTCAAAAGACCTGGGATACAAGAGATCATCTCACTAAACCGCGTCCCATGCTCAGGAAACCCTTGGACTCGACCAAGGATCAAACATACTACTTGTCCTCTATCTCCGAAAACAGCCTCTCGCGTGCCCTATTTCCCCTCTCTCAATTGACAAAGGTCCAGGTGCGGAATCTTGCTACTGAGTGGAAGCTACCGACTGCAACCAGGGATGAGAGCATGGGTCTCTGCTTTGTTGGCGAGCGAAAGAGATTCAGCGAATTTATATGTAAATTCCGTCCGTGTCTTGCTCGTTGTCATAAGCTCAGACCTTTTTCAGCACAATACATCGCACCCAAACCTGGGCCTATTGTGGACATGACCACCGGGAAGCAAGCAGGGGTTCATCAAGGATTATGGAGTTACACGATTGGTCAAGGGGCTAAAATCAGTGGCATGCCACAAAGGATGTTTGTGGCCACGAAAGATCCAGAGACAAACACCATCTTCGTCGTGCCTGGGGCGTAAGTCGTGCGATTCAATCACGTTTCGCTCTGTTTAGTATTTCACAGGGATCACCCAGCGCTATACGTTGAGAGTATCCGCGTTCGCGACTTTCGCTGGATTTGGGCGGACGATGAGCCTTGGGAAGTATCACAACCTTCTGGCCTGGAAGCGCGCGCAAAGTATCGACACTGCATGACCGATGTACCATGTACCGTTCATCGGTGGGTGGTACGCATATCCCTGTCAGTCCGGTCATTGACCCCTCGTGCAGAGATACGCGAGGATTGCACATCATCTTTCGTACACCTCAGAAGGGCATTGCCCCCGGTCAGATTGCAACCGTTTATTCTGAAGATTGGTGCTTGGGATGTGGTGTCATCGACGAGGGCGTTCGGACTTGACTTGTGCCGGCGTGTCATAGCTACTTGTATCGTATTGCCTAATTAGACGGTCGCCGCACACACTGATCTCTTCCACCGTCCCACATCATGAGAGCAGTAGTACAACGCGTCACATCCGCATCCGTCGCCGGTGAGCCATCCGGATCAACTTACGGGGTATGCACTTGACGTGTCGCAGTCGACGGCAAAGTGATCTCCAGTATATCCAAAGGACTCATGGTCCTCGTCGGCATCGGAACTGGTACGGTGCACACCTCCAATGACACACCACTCAACATAAATCCCTTGCAAGACAGACGACACCCCCACGGACGTCGACATCCTCTCCAATAAAATGTGATTCGACTCGATCCGAGGATCGATCACCCGTTGACAAGCTGACCGTTGGAACACGACAGACTGTCCTTGCGCACCTTTTCGGATACGAGTGGTGCCATGTGGAAGATGAGCGTCAAGGACGTTGCTGGCGAGGTCCTCTGCGTTTCGCAATTCACGCTCTTTGCGAATACTACCAAGGGGAACAAGCCGGATTTTCATAGGGCGATGGTAGGTCTGTCCGAGCTCACATATCCCGTTTGCAAACATGCCTGCACAGTCCGTGGAACCGTCGCGTCAGCTGTACGACGTGTTTTTGGACAAGATGAAACAGCTGTATGTCCCAGATCGTATCAAAGGTAGGCTTAAGAGACTCGGCGCGATATGACGACTCAAAGGTACGCATAGACGGCCAATTTGGTGCCATGATGAATGTGAGCTTGACAAACGAGGTATGATTGCCATGGGTCAGGATCCCGCACTTGGATTGACATTATACATGCGACAGGGCCCTGTCACCTTTACCCTTGATACCAGAAAATTCGAGTATGTCACGCCCCCCAATGGCGGGGGCGAGAAAGGGGGAAGGAAGAAAGCAAAAGGTGATTCGCCTGGCTCTGCGGAACCAACGCAGTCCATCCCAGCTTCTGGCGGAGAGTCGTGAGCGGCGGTGAATCGCAGGGGTCTGATTTGGATGAATTGTATCCATGGCGTCGGATCCACACATACTCACACCCAGGAACGCAAGCAACGTATTTGATGAGATGGGAGTGAAGGAATAAAGTTCACAACATTCCGCCAACTAGGCCGACGATTGCTTTCGTTCTCAAACGAACCTTTCTATCGGCCCCTCGCCAAGGCCCTGCCCATTGTCGCAAGTTACGCACCTCGTCATGTAGGGTTCGCTGTAACGCCTGTGAGGAAGTGACCATTACAAAGGAAAGTTCGGTGTCGAGATTCGCGGACCGCGAGTTCAGATTCGTCGAGCCAAACATGGTCAACACGGGGGGGCTATCTTTGGAGGGGGATAGCCAGATACCTGCATAGAATGAGCATACCCGTGGCACATCAGGGCGAGACAGACCACCTTTGGCGTGGTACGTCCAACCTTGTCGTTCCCACTCTGAAAGAGTGACAGCGTCGTCGCGTTGATCGGATAGTCGACCGGCTGCACGAGCTGCACGCATGAACCTCTGCTCCAACAGGGTGTATCCTTCGGGTATAAGACCAGACAGACCGCGGGAGCCGTAGAAGCCGTTTGCCTGCAATATGTTAGCAGGACACGGGGAATGAGGGGTATATGCCAGCACCTTGGGACTTGCGGCGATGACGTCGCACGCAGCGGGGGATTTGAGGATCATGTCTTGGTAGGGTTTGTAAAGGCCAAAGTAGCCACTGGTCCAGGTCATGGCGGGGGTGGGTCGGCTGTTGGCGTGCTGGGAGGCCAAGTGATCGAAGATGATGGACAAGGTGCGCTCTTCTTCGCGGATGTTGAACTGGCCGCCTTGTATGACGGGAAACAGGACCGTGTCGTCGGTATGATGGGAGGACGTGAGACGGGAAGCCTGGAACCGGGTGCATGCAGCGTGGAGCTTGGACTGGATCTCCCAAGGCTGGGTGGACGGGTCGGGCCATTGTATTATGGGTGCGTCTATGGCGGGTGACGAGGACAGATTGTACGAAAAGGAGGATATTAGCTGCAGAAAGGAGAAGCAGTAGTCTGCAAGGTTTGGCTGGGCCTTGAAATGGAGGTAGCGGTCTTGGCGCGTGGTAAAGTAGGATCTATTGAGGTTGGCGCTGCGGTGGATTAGCGGGAGCGGGAGCGGGGACTGGCGAGACTGACCCGCTGACGATGACGTCGTCGTCTGCTCCGTATATTTTTGCGTGCCAGGTGCCCCAGCCCTCGTTGAAGCGGGGAGGGACGACGGCGGTCATGGGACGGCTGAGGTTTGGGCTGCGAAAGAGGGAGACGCGGACCCTGGAGCCATAGGCGCGCAGGAGGGGGAGAAGGGCGAGGACGGGGGAGTCTGAGCCGGGGCGGGTGGAGCGGTTGTAGTCGAGGGCGAGGTGGAGGTGGAGACGGGTGTTCTGGCGCAGGGCGGTGTCGAGGGATGCTAGCTGGGGCGGGTGAGCGGCGGGGACGCGAGACGGGGGGGCACGGACCAGCGGGTGCTCGGACGGGCCGAGGTAGAGGGACGAGAGGAAGATGCGCCGTTTTGCGCGACGGACGATGTCCTGGGCTGGATGAGCGTGAGAGGCGGCGAGAGCGGAGACGTACGATGAGGGTGGCGTGGAACTGGGGCGGGCTGCTGAGGACGCGGACGGCGGCGGGGCGGATGGGAATGGCGGGCTGGGCTGCCGCGAGCAGGTGGACGAGGGACATGCGGCGATGACTCAGCAGAGCAGCATGCGTGTGTTCCACATCCATGACTGGATCGCCCACGACACCATGCCCTCTCCCCAGCCCGCCTTCGCGCCCCTCCCCGGCCCCTGGGGCTTCCTCACATCGGGGTACATCCTCGGCCTCATCCTCATGGTATTCCCCCCCTTCTCTCCAGACGTCGTGCTCACACATCCCAGGCCGTCCTCATGCATCGCATACAGAACATCGTCGTGCCACCCCGCCATAGACTCCGCCGCTTCTCCCGTCAACCATCACCCAACGGCCTGCTCTTCCACGCCGCATATCGCGCCATATTCCCCCTCGACTTGGCCTCCTCCCTCGTCCGTCTCGCCCTCCGTCTCCCCTCCCTCTACTTCCTATCAAAGTCCCTCTTGCTCTGGTCCACCACCCTTGCACAGACCGCCCACAAGTTCCCCTCTCATTCGCTGCTCTTCCTCGCCTCGTGGGCCGCACACTATGACACTGCTGCCCTCTGCTGGTTTACGTTCTGCTCCGTCTGCGGTGCACTCTGCCTCGAAGCGCTTACCCGCGGCCTCGAAGGCGCAAACAGCAATGCTTCTCCATTTAACCTGGTATGTTATCTGCCGCATGTCTCCTCGGTTATTCATCGGTCACTATCCTCAGTTCGGTTATGCCTTTCTATTACACATATACTCATCCCCAATGACACACGGCACAAAGCTGCAGGGTCTCCCCTCCCGTCCAGACAAGCATGTCGTCTTCACCATCATTCTCCCTCTCTTACAAGTCCGTTCCCAACTCCCTCCATCTGCCGAGTGACTCAACCCCTACCTTAGCTCACAATCGTACACTGTCTCGGTGTAAAACAGTCCTGGTCAAACCACCGCCTCATCCCTTCTGCATTTGTATCCATCATCTCCCTCGTCCATTTCCACTGGGTTTTCTGGCTCTCCGACTCTGCATACCCCCTTCTCAACTACATGCCCTGTCTCTTCGAATCCGTTCTCTTCTTTGTCACCTTTCTCGCCATATTTCTCAATGCTCTCACTCAAATCCTCGCAGAAGGCTCCGTTTCCCGCCCCCTGTTCGGCCACCACGCCGCTCTATTACCAAGGCTCGACGAAGACTTTTCGATCGCTCTCCTCCGCATGGGAACCGCCAGTCTCGAGACTTCCAGTGTCGCCGGCCTCGGAAACGAGGTTGGCGGCGTCGCTCTCATGCCTCCCCCTCTCGATCAGACACAAGTCGGCACGGTCGCACTCAGCCGCTCCGGCGTCGACGCGGTCTCACACTCGCTCGAAGGGTACGGAAAGAACCGCCGAGCGAAGAAGGGTTTCGCGAACGAAATCAAGAATGTCAAGGCCACTTCCAACGACGGCGATCTTTGGTTGGACCTCACTTGGTGTCGCGAATTCGTCAAGTTTACGGTGGGGGTAGCCCGCTTTCTCAAACGACTGTACACCCTCTCCCGGCGTTTCCTGAGGAGTCCGCGCATGCACACCCTATCCTCTACGAACACGGAGGACACCGTTTCTCTGGATGACTATTTACAGGGCGAACGCGGAGATGGCCAAGACGTCTACGATAGATTTATTCGCGGAGAACAACTCAGCGACGATGAATATGACGAATACGAGCCAACCTCGCGCTCACGTTCAGACTCTCTCGAGTCTATTTCCTCCATTTCCGACGATTCAGAGAACAATGCCCAAGTCGAAGCCGTCGGTCTATATGCAGACCTTTCGGCCGCCGTCGCGACAGCGACATCGACATCTGCCTCCCATTTATTAGCCCACTTGGCTGATCATTCGTCGTCTCCATTGACGCGAAGACGCTTCAGGCAGTTGGTACCCGGCTCGTCTGACCCACAGCGTCAAGACACCAGGGACGAGTGGACAGACGTGATACATGCGCGGAGACCAGACGCTGTGGTCTCGCAACCCGTAGATGCGCTTGATGAAGCAAGAAGGAATTGTGTCATATGTACGGTGGAGCCGCGTCAGGTTATTTGCTGGCCGTGTCGGTGAGCACCCTCGAAGATTGTGCCGCGGAGACAGATTGACGCTCGCAGATGTCTTGCGCTTTGCGATGACTGTCGAGAAAACTTGGCGTCTCGCTCGTCCGTCTCAAAGCATACATGTCCCTGTTGTAGAACAATGTAAGCGGCGAACTCGTTTGGTCCGGGTCTCTTGTCTGACGGCGATGCAAGTGTGGAAGGATACTCCAGGATATATATCCCCTAGTGCTCAAGCACCCAATCGTGTAAAACGTGTATTTCTCTAGGAAACCATACCCCACGACTTCATGTTCATCAGAGTGTACTCGTATCTCATAGGAAACGTTATAAATGACCATTTGCTATGATCGTGGGTCCGGGCATGTGAAATGAGACGCGACTCCAAGATGAGCGATATTTCTAAGAGTAGCCGATAAAGCACACCACTAGCCGACGGAGACAACTGGAACGCACCGGGTGCCTACTTGAGGCTATTTGTAGAGCAGCCACCTGAATAATTACTTAGCCTTGTTCGGTTGCACACCAGGCCAGGAACAGTCAGGTCCGTCATGGCGATTACGCCATAGACCGAGGACGAGCCAGATTAGGGCGACCGGACCTGGGGCTAGGCCTTTGTACTCGGGTCGGAGGCCCTCATTAGCCGACGCCGCCCGACGGACTCATGATGCGAAGGAGAACAAGCAAGGGCTTGGTGCCAAGCCCAAGGGGCTGGTGGAAGAACCGGATGGCGAGCTGCTGTGAGTCAACTCGACTTGAAGCCTCGAGGCTGAATATCTGAACACTTGCATCAACGCCAGTGCGCCATATTATGCAGGGCTCGCCCCCGCGTACCTGGTTGGCATACAGTTGCACAGCATCTTGGCCGGCGGCGTGGGTTGTGATTGCAACGTCGTCGACGGCGCTCGAACGCGGATCACGATGGCTACGAGCGCAGCGTGGACGAGCATGCGGCTCGTAATTTGTGACGATATAATGCGGCCGTGAGTCAGCCGAAGGGGGCATGCTGTACTGGCACATATGATACCCAACGTACTATGCTGTTTAGGTTAACTGTCAAGTCGGGCCCCATCGGGTGGGTCCGACCCAACCGCACCTCCGACCTAACGCGCGAGGGCCAATTGGTTGCCAAGCCTCCGACCTTGCCGGCGAGTGATGGTGGACTCACCAGGTTGACAAGTGTGGGCCGGCTTGCTGTGTACAAGCATGATCACACAGCTCAGGATCTCTCAGAGGCACAAGCAATGTGGCTAATACTTGATATCCCATTCGAGTAGAAACATATAGATTACTAGATGCGAAAGAGTGTGGTATATGTCAAAAAATATAGCGACACCACGATTCCATTAGATTGGAGAGTAAAAGAAATACGGCTATGCAGTCACTTGGGTCAATGGGTAACAAGGCCGATGCGAAGAACGCTGGTGTGGTTTGTGCGAGGGAGCAGAAGGTTGTAAATATGAATGGGAATGTGGCACCGGAAGAGGAAAAGCCCGGATTAAATCCATGGTGGACGCCAAGGGCTGGGATTCTTTTGGTGGGATTTGAACCACAGTGGCTGCGTAATCCGTATTCTCATGGCACACCTTGGGATGGGTGCCATAAGTGGGATCGACTCGCGTGTCTGGTGTAAGTGGTGCGGGAGAGCTCCCGGATGAAGACGATTTGGGGCTGGAAGGATCCAAGTCTGGGCAAACAGCGTGGTTTGCAGGGCGATAGTGGGTGCGGGTGTGGGGATCAACATGGCGACGATGGTTGTGAGAAGGCAGAGCAACCGCGGAGAGGGAATCATGGTGGCCGAGAATGTCGTCCTCGGTGACAGACAGCTCAAAGCCAAGGACGTCCAGGAACTCGCGTTCGATGCGGCCGACATCAAGTTTGCCAAACACGCCGGTGCAGAGTGCCCAGTGGATGTTTTTGAGAGTGGAATCGTTGAGATACTAAGAATAGACATGTGTGAGCGATGGATGACATTGCGAGGGAACAAAGGCAATACCTTGCTCGCAACCATTATGGCGCCAAGAAAGACGCGCTCACACGCCCACTCCTCGAGCGCGATCTGAAGATGAGGTTTGGCTCTGTCGATATAGACAAGCGAAACGAGGATGGTGGGGATGGTGACCTCGGCACGGGTGAGGACATTGGAGACAAAGGTGGCAAATGCGGCATGTTCGGAGCGGCGCGAGAGAGCGCGGCCGCGACGAGAAGAGGATGGACGACCCATGGCATAGTCGACGGTATCAACGACGCAGTCGATGACATATTCTGAAAAGGGGGTAAGTGGGGGTGGGAGTGTCTGATGAAGGGGGGACATACCGAGGACAGGTCGGGAGAGCTTGATGTCGAGTAGTTCGAGGAGGGCAGGGGAGTGCAGGGCAGGGTGTACGAGGCTGGCGTGGTGGAGCGGGGAGCGAGCCATTGTGGTGGAGAGGGGGAGAGCTGGCCATGACAGGCTGAGGAGGAGGAGTTATAAAGGGGACCCGGGCGGGGACAAGGGCCGAATCGGAAGACGATGAAAAAGGAAGGACGTGACAAGGGAGAGGATTAGCAATGGAGTATTTTGAATCCGAGTCACAGCCGAGCAAGGGAACAATCGAATCATTTCCCTCGAACCAGCTTACCTCACCGTCATACATGTCCATATATGGAACACCCGGCACGGCACTCGCTGCGATCTGTCCACTCTCAGCTGGCGTGTTTCGTCCTTGCTCGCTACCACCCCGCAGCCGTGTCCGCCGCAGTCCACCAAATCCATCCTTGCACCGCTTGGTGAGGCCCACTCACAGTGCGCTTTGCCTGAAGCGTGGAGCACAAAGCAAGATCGATTAATGACTCCCCCTGACTGTGCCACGAGTGACTAAGCAACGGCATCGTGCTGACTCTCATTAATCGGCCAGCCACGCAATCCCGCGCACCGATCGCAGACGAAGCTCTCCGGCAATTACAAACCAGCTCGTCTCACGCAACAACACATCAGCTTGATGAGACAAATGCACCAATCTAGCCAAACAGCACTTTTACCTGTTACATGGAATCATCATATCGATTGTGGGTATATACAGTGTCATATCAAGATCATGACAAACCTCTTTCAAGCCACTCCTCCCACTGTCCCCGCACCTCCCCCAGATGCATTCCCTCCCGCCCTGCTTGCCCGATTCTTGCTGCCCTTTGGCCGTCCCCTCGGCCGTTTTGTCGTGCCCGGTGGTGCTTCTTGACTCACGTCACCCGCACTCCGTTTTTCACCGTTTACCCGGCGATCACGCAAGTACCTATATAGGATGTGTTGTATTGAGCACACGTTCCACAGAGAAAGGAAATTGGGGATAAGAATAGTCGGGAGCCCTCCTTCGGCCAGCAAGTCATCCACCCGTGACTCGTATTCAAACCCAGCGATCAGATAGACCGGTCTCTACCGGAGGTGTGCTCCAAAGGAATGTTTACTCACTGAGACGTCTTCTCATCTAAAGTAGCCTGTAGTGGCGGTAAAGGGGGCTGCCCCAGCTCTTGGCGCAACCGGTCTACCTCTGATTTGGCGGCTGCATAATCCCCATCTTGTAGGCCGGCGATCTGCTGGCGAAGCTCTACACATCTTCAGTCCGGCTTTAGTATCCGACAACAACCGAGTAGGAAATGCAGGCGTACTCTCGCGAAATAGATGCTTCAAGCAAGTCAGCCTAGGCAACCGTAAGATCTTGTTCGCCCCATGTCATCGGAGCGGATGATCTACCTTGTCCCGGTCCGAATTTATCTGATGGGCAATAAAGATGCATCCGATCAATATGCACGCTTCTCACAAACGAAGGAGCTCGAACCTCTGCGAGAGCATTGAGTAATCGTGTCCGCTCGCTATCAAGCCTGCATCGTATGAACAGTGTATCAGAACATCGTGTGATGGACATGCATGTGAGCGATAAAACGAATGGGGGTGCCAGCAGGAATGATGCTTGACGATGGACGTGATGTAGCAACCCCGATCATTCATATCAAACGTACTTGTTTTTCTGTTCTCTGAGATCCTGTATGGCTTTGTCCTTTTGTTCCAGACTCGCATGTGCGGAGACGATGTGCGCCGTATGCAGTTGCAGGGTCAGAGAATGCTTCCTAAGAGGTAAATGCAATCAGTCTAGTCACGATGGCACTTTTTAATCGACAAGGACCCTCGTGGGGTGGACCTCTGTAAACCTACTTGAGCTCGGCGGTTTTCGCGAGATGGACGAGTTCGTGTGCCCAATCGCCGGTTGCGACGAGCGGTGGCGGCTTTTGATGGGGAGTTGGTGTCGTCGTTGTGGCATGCGGGGCGACTGTGCTTGGGCCCGCAGAGGGGGCCCCCATCAATGAATTATGTTCATAGTCAGGGGGTGCAGTCGCAGAAAATTGCTGATACATTGATACAGAGAAATAGGCAGACGGAGAATAAAGTTCCAGGGGTCTCTGGCCCAGAGCGACGCGGTGGCTGGCTGTGACAGTGGGAGGACTCCGTGCAGTGCAAGAGGTGTTTGCTCCTGTTAGGATCCAAAGGGTTTCCCATCCTCCACGCAGATAACACTCGTAATAACCGTATTTCTCACCGCGCGGCAGCGTCACGCGAGCAAGTACTCATCTTCCGACCATCAAGTAAGAAAATGAGCGTTCTACGACCATTTATGGCGACAGACATGTTCAAGTTCAATAACATGTAAGTCCGGATCCCATGGTTTCCCAGACACGCCTTAGCCCACACCCAGTAACTTGGACGTCTGGACGGAGACCGTATGTGACATTCCACGGATTACATCCACATTACTGAGTCGTCGCCTGTAGTATGGCGTCAGCTTTTACTTGTCCTATCTCTCACGGTGGCCTGATTTGTGCTGCGCCCAAGAAGCACCCAGCGGACGAATGATGGGCTACAGTACGAACTTCATCCCCGAATATCTCATCGATCCCACAAAACCGACACCTTTTTGGTAGTACTTGGCAAGGCCGAGGGCTCGTCATCCGAATGGCATGGCCATATCACCGCGCTGACCGTCGCACCCGAGTATCGTCGCCTCTCCCTCGCACGCAACATGGTCAATCGTCTAGAACTTGTTTCTGACGCACATTACAAGGGATTCTTTGTTGATCTATACGTCCGCTGTAACAACACGCTCGCAATATACATGTACGAGGGATTCGGGTACAGCGTGTATCGTAGGGTGAGAGAGTATTATGGCACGCTTGGTGTCGGTAAAGGTGGAAAAGACGAGGAGGATGCGTTTGGTGAGTCCAGGTTCGCCGCTCCAGTCTGCCGCAGTTACTCAACTTCCATAGACATGCGTAAACCCCTTTCGAGGGACCCTTTGAGACGTTCGGTGCGAAGCAATGGCCGCGAGGTGCTTGTTAATGCGAGCTCCGTATCGTAACCCCTCGACCTCGATATGGGTACGGCTTGGAGTCAATTGGTACTCTTATCACATGTTACTTCCATCAACCAGATTGCATTCCGATGCCTATATACTCAACGGAGGTGGATCATCCGGACCAAGAGCAGCAAGCTCTTCGTCATAAAATTTTATCAGGGCAGCTTTGTCGGAACAAAAGTCGTGAAGTTTGGACCGAATTTCATCGGCAGCAGCCGCAGGTCTATCCCTGCTCTTCATCGTCGTTCCCATGCGGCCAGCACCCATGAGGCGGTTCGTCAAGAAGAGAAATCCCTGCGACCCCCCCAGCACCTGCACAAATGCAACTCCTGACCGGTGAACGAACTGGGAGTGTTTGAATGGAGCGCGGCGATAGGAGTAAACCACGTCCACGTCCTTGGGGTACATATTCATCGCTTCGACATCGATGATGAACCCAAATCGCCTCAAAAGTGCATATTCGAAATAGTGCGTTGATTGTGCGCATTCTGGGATTCTCTTTTCCAGATCAAGGACAACTGGAGGAGGAACTGCCAGGCGTAGCGGGAAGCATGATTGAAACGCGTTGCGATCCCGGATGTCGCTGATTTCGGTCACATATGCCTCCACAAGCTTGAGTCCATATCTCTCAATCGCCCTGCTCCATTGTCGAAGTGTGTCTTCAATGCACCGAGCGGTGGACCCAATCCATTGAAGCTCGAAATGGAACACTGTCCCCGGGTTCTGTACGATGTCATAGTGTAGGATAGCAGTCTCCGCCAGGTCACTCTTCTGTGAAACGGAATCCGTGTCAGCACCAAGTAGGAAAGCAGGAGTCAAGACCCACTTTTCCGGGGTCGACATCAATAATCATGCTCTGCGTAAGGATCATACGTTTCCTCGTCCGCTTCGGGCTGACCCCACTAGGCTTGCCCTGGCTAGATGGGTAGTAACTTCGTCCGGTCAGGTTGTCCTCGTACTGTGTGTGGCGACTGGCTTTGAACCACCCTCTGGAAGGCGTGCTCACTGTCGCGTACTCCCCACTGAGTTGATAAAAGTAATGGCTAAAACGCATTGGTTCCCAAACTCGGACGCCAAGGCGACACCACTCACCCGTCTAGGAACCCGTGGCGACCTGTGCAATGGATAAACAGACCTTGATCGAGCAGTTTCGCCCCCCACTCCGTCCCCTGTTCTCTCGAGGACACGTCCCTGAATTCCCGGACAAGCCAGGAGACGAAATCGAATCCCGTGAACGAGTCTGGGTATTTCATTCGGTGCCATCGATGGAGTTTGATGGGTACACCGTCGTCGTCGCGCATCGCCTTTGCAATGGCGGAGAGAGACATGTCTGCGATCTCCCGCTCGCTCTTCATCTTTTTCTTCAGTGGTCCAGCAGCATGTATCTCGTCAAGTTGCGACATGAGCGATTCGTCCAGGACCGAATGGGCGGGGCCTAACGTAGTGGGCAGGAACCTAACGGGAGGTAGCTGTTGTCCGCGCTCATCTGGCGGCTGCCAGCGCGCCTTGGTGAAGATTTCTGCAAGTTTGTCAATGCCCATCAAGCGAATCTCTTCTTCGTTCAATTTCTCCCCACTGGGCCAACTCGTTATCTCCGGTGCCTCGGCTGACGGGATAACGACGAATCTGGTGCGCCAATAACGCAAGGACTCGTTGAACTGGTGTTCATAGCCCGCGACTAACATGTCCAGTCTGTCAAAGCTTGAATCGAGCGTATCTTTTTTTGGTTCGCATGCTTTGCTCACCTGTTCCACCCATAGTTCTCCAGTCCATGTGACACGAACTTGGTCTTCAGTTCTGTGTACCCGACTCCCAGCTTGGGCCAGATCAAGCACTCGTAGTCAAAGGGTTGCGTCGGAGGCATCCTCCGGACATATCGACGGACCTGGATCGCTTCCCCAGTATAGGATATCAGGTGTATTTCGTTACTCATACTCAGATATACGGGCTCCCTGGTAGAGCTCAGGACGTCAGCTGCGCCACTCGGTTTCGGCGTGGTGTCTTCCTCGCCCATGAACGACTTGCGGCGCTGCAGAGTCGACTTTTCGTCCGACGACTTCCGGGAACGGAGCACAAATTGGAAGCCTTGGGCAAGTCGGACGGCGACCATGCCTCGCATCACAACCAGCGCCCAAGCACGGCGGACTTCATCGACCGTGCCCTGCACGTTCGGTGGCTTGACCAAGAACGAACGCATTTCGGTGGGATCCACGACAAAGTCGTACGAGAAAACATCATACGAAGACTCCAATTCTGCGTTACTCGGGAAGTGCTCCACGGTAAGCGGGAGGCAAGAGGGTGTGACCATCGATTTCCACTTGACCTGGTGTTTGTATATCGGGTTGGGAAAAGTGTGTTCCCAGCGGCGAGCGAGCGAAGATTGTGTGTACGATACTGCAAACTGGGGATGTGAAGGGTTCGTCCGGGGGCTTGACTGCGGTGACGTAGACGATAGTGGTATGTTCAACGATGTTAGATTGGTGCCACGACGTTTTCCGAATGTCGGTTCGTCACGGGGTGGTGTACTCAGGGATGAGTATCGCGACATGGAGCCACGATGAGGAATTGCTATTGGAGGTTCCTCTTCGTACGTGCGACTAAGTGTCGTCCTACCCGAGGCGGTTTGTAGGATAGCCATAGGCTGGGGTGAACGTGAAACGGAGGCAGACGGTGTCACTGATCTATTCGCAGTGATGGGGACGCGAATGGATGGGGTGGGTGTTGCTGGGGTGATATTATGCATCGAGATGTTGGGCGATGACAGCGACTCAGCTGCCAAGTTAGTACGAAAGGGATTGTAGAGCCAAGAGGGGGCGAGCTTCGCGAGCCGTGACGTCGCGGAAGGTGGAGTAACATTCCTGGGTGTCACAACTGTTGAAATTGTCGTAGAGACGGAGCGACCAGACCTCATCGAGGATTGAGACGGGGATGTACTCAGTCCAGTGACCGAAGGTACCGGACCATCCTCGTTTCCTTCGGGCGGAAGTTCCATGATGATTCGACGCGGGCTCTCTTCAATTGGCATGATACGTGTAGAAGCAACGGAGGTGCGGTGCGGAGCCATGCTACGCCTTTCGGTGAACGTAGATGAGCGGTAAGACAAAGGGACTACCGTGCTGCCTACACTTGATGCAAATGAAGTTCGGGTGCTAATCGCGGGCTGATTTTCCTTCTTGAGCGCGAAGAGGTCCAAGTCCGCCCGTTCTGCCTCAGCCGCTGATGGAGGTCTGTCCTCGTTGAATGAATCCCGGGGGGTTACTAATAAGTCACGAAATTCGGGTAAGAAAGGAACTTCGATAGTCGAAAGGACGTCGTGCTCCAACAGTCCGAGCATCTGTATTTCGTGCATCTTAGCCCTTGCAATAAACCTATCAATCCAATCGTTAGTTTGGCTTTCAAGAAAACTTGGATTGCGCTGGATTGCGCGAAACTGACCTATCTCTCCGAAAGGGCAGGTCCATCTGCTTGTCCCAAAATGTCACACCAATCCAGAATGGCTCCCACCAAAATGTCACTTTCTCCCGTGCAATCGCATCATTAGGTATCTCATCACCACCCCATAGCGGGTCCAAGCAACGAATGCTGCTCTTCGCGTCTCTGTCGAACTGGGGCTCATACCCTTGGAAGCTAAAGATGGGACTCTGATGCAGGGGAGCCTTTGCAAGAGAGACAAGGTCAAGCCCAAACCCTTGATCCAACATCCTGGTCGTCGTCAAGCGTAAGAGTTGTTTGGATACACGAAAGTGTCCAGTTCCTGGTGTTATCATGATCGTCGAGACTCCTGTTGATGACAAAGAGCGGTCGATGTAATGAGTCTCATTCGGATTGAGACCCAGGTTAAGCGCTTCGAGAATGGGACCATCGTGAGCATATGATATTTGACCGACCAAACGGGCTTGATGGGGCTTGGTAGACTCCATGGAAGCTTGGTGATAGTGGTGCGCTAGGAGAATGTCTCGTTGAAAGGCCCAGAAGGAGTCTTTGAGGAGAAACAGGGTTGGATTCCAGTCATTGATGACTTCCAAGTCTGTAATAACTTTGAAAAAGTCCTTGTACCACCGTCCATCCTCGTCGCGACGCAATGGTCCCGCAGCATACTGCAATTCCGTCGCATCGTAATGAACTCTGGAGATCAGGACGATCGTGACGGTGTGATCCGTGCCCGCTTCTCGCCATTTTGAAAAAAGGGTCGGGAGAAACGAATGGACAATCTTTTCGTAGAAGCGCTCGCCATCTCCAGCAAATTGCCAGAGCTCACGACAAACTTGGATGAATATTGTGACCTTGGCTGACAGGGACCTATAAATGGCTTTGGTCCTTGGCGTCACATAGCCTGAGGACACCTATGTGGGAAACGTCAAGAGAACCAAGAGCTTGGAAAGCGTTGTCGATCCCACCTGTTGGCCCTTGACATAGATGCTCTGAACTTTTGCGACGATCACGCCCATGAAAGGAATATCTTGGTCGACGAAGATGCATTGACCGACTAAGTGTTTACCGAGCCGCCACATCTCGTTGCGGCCCAGGTACTGATCTGCAAAAGAGAATTCGACATAATCAGCCGAATGGCTATCCTTGTCTACCTGGGTATCTATGTGAGTAAATGATGCACATTCAGCACAATCCTGTATACCTTGGTCACCGTGACTTCGGTGTTATTTTTCATGCCAAATGCATCGGCAACATTTCTAGGTAAAGATATCTGACTCGATTGTCAGTG
>Ga0307508_10000466_pt1 | contig 48802 bp, 51 predicted proteins | sample 9_EM_MG_FD_203089 | JGI IMG/M metagenome (GOLD analysis project Ga0307508, IMG submission 203089) | Populus trichocarpa ectomycorrhiza microbial communities from riparian zone in the Pacific Northwest, United States - 9_EM | ecosystem: Host-associated > Plants > Roots > Unclassified | place... | reverse complement strand
GACGATCTCCCACGGGCTCAGGCCCTCGCGCCACTGCGCGTCGTAGCCGCGCACCACGTCGCCGTGGCCGTAGGTCAGCAGCGTGAACGCGGCGCCGGGCTCGATGCGTTCGGCAAGCAGGAACGGGCAGCGCGGCGTCACCGGGTTCGCGACGATGCTGCACGTGAAGCCCAAGCGTTCGAGGTAGGGCGCGATCTCGTCGCTGAGGTAGGCGTGCAGCGCGGGGCCGCTGGCCTCGTCCTGGCTTTCGGTGCGCATTGCGACGCGGCGCGCCAGCACCTGCTGGAAGCGCCCGTCGTCAAAACAGGCAAGGGTTTGGGCAATGGCTTGCTGACGGCTCATGCAGCGATTCCTTCCGGGACATGGATTTCAGGGATCCCGAGGCCGGGCTCGGGCGACAGCGCCGACGCCAGCAGCGCGCGGGTGTAGGGGTGTTCGGGCCGCGCGAAGATCTGCTCGCGCGTGCCCAGCTCGACGATCGCACCGCGATGCATCACGGCCACGCGGTCGACCAGGTGCTCGACCACGCCGAGGTCGTGGCTGATGAAGAAATAGGTCAGCCCGAACTCGGCCTTCAAGTCCATCAACAGGTTCAGGATCTGCGCCTGCACCGACACGTCGAGCGCCGAGGTCGGCTCGTCGCAGACCAGGATGTCGGGCCGCAGCACCAGCGCACGTGCGATCGCGACGCGCTGGCGCTGCCCGCCCGAGAGCTGGTTCGGGTACTGCTGGTGCGTGCGCTCGGGCATGCCGACGAGGTCCAGCGTCTCGCGCACCGCGCGCTGCTGCTCGGCGCGCGAGCCGACCTGGTGGATGCGCAACGGCACGCCGACGATGTCGGCCACGGTGCGGCGCGGGTTCAGCGACGAATACGGGTCCTGGAAGATCGGTTGGATCTGGCGTGCGTGGGCACGGCGCTGGCGCGGGTCGATCTCCTGGCCGTGCAGCAGCACGTTGCCCGAGCTCGGCGCGAGCAGGCCCAGCAGCATCTTCGCCAGCGTGCTCTTGCCGCAGCCCGATTCACCGACCAGCCCCAGCGTCTCGCCTTTGGCGACGCGCAGCGTCACGTTGTCGACGGCCTTGATCTCGCCGGGCGCGCGAAACAGGCCACGCTTGAGCACGAAGCTTCGGCTCAACGCGCACAGCTCCAAAGCGAAGGTCATGTCAGTTGCTCCACCGCGCTGCGCGCGTCATGGCATAGGTGCTTTGCGCAACTTTCTTTTTACCGCCAAGGCGCAAAGAGCGCAAAGGACGCCAAGGAAATACAGAAGGCTTCGGTCTCTTCTTTGCGCCCTTGGCGTCCTTTGCGCCTTGGCGGTAAAAAAGACCTCCAACGCCGCAACCCTCGCGCATCGTCCGCAACGGGCCGAGAGCAGACACAGGCTTCATGCCGCGGCCTCCAGGTGCGATGGCTGCGCGGCCACGCAGCGCACCGCGTGCTGCGCATCGAGCCACACCTGCGGTGGCGTTTGCGCACAGGCCTCGCGCACCTCGGTGCAGCGGTTTGCGAACGCGCAACCCGACACCGGCCCGATCAGGCTCGGCACGACGCCGGGAATCGACTGCAGCCGGCTGCCCGGCAGCGTCTTGCCGCGCACCGGGATGCAGCTCAGCAGCCCGCGCGTGTACGGGTGCGACGGGTGCGCGAACAGCTCGGCGACCGGCGCGGTCTCGACGATCTCGCCGGCGTACATCACCGCGACGCGGTCGGCGATGCGCGCAACCACACCGAGGTCGTGCGTGATGAAGACGACCGCGGTGCCGAACTCGCGCTGCAGCTCGCGGATCAGCCGCAGGATCTGCGCCTGGATGGTCACGTCAAGCGCCGTGGTCGGCTCGTCGGCAATGATGAGGTCGGGGCCGCACATCAGCGCCATCGCGATCATCACGCGCTGGCGCAGACCGCCGGAGAGCTGGTGCGGGTACTGGCGCAGGCGGTCCGCGGCTTGCGGCACGCCGGCACGTTCGAGCAGATAGACCGCGCGCTCGCGCGCCTGTGCCGCCGTGGCGGGGCGGTGCGCCCGCAAGGCCTCGCACAGCTGGTCGCCCAGTGTGTACGAGGGGTTCAGCGAGGTCATCGGCTCCTGGAAGATCATGGCCATGCGCGCGCCGCGCAGCGCGTTCATCTCGCGCTCGGGCAAGTGCTGCAGGTCGACGCCGTCGAAGCGGATGTGCTCGGCGCTGCGCTGCGCCTTGCGCGGCAGCAAGCCCATCAGCGCCAGCGAGGTCATCGATTTGCCGCAGCCCGACTCGCCGACCAGGCACAGCATCTCGCCGCGCCGCACCTGGAAGTCGATGCCGCGCACCGCGTGCAGCAGGCCGCGTTCGGTCGGCAGATCCACCCGCAGGTTCTTGACATCCAACAGCACACTCATCGCGGCCCCTTCAATTGCGACCGTCCGGCGCGGTCACGTCGCGCAGGCCGTCGCCGACCAGGTTGATGCCCAGCACCAGCACGGCCAGCACCACACCGGGGATCACGATGACCCAGGGCTGGAAAAACATATACGCCTTGCCCTCGGCGACCATCAAGCCCCACGACGGCGTTGGCGGTTGCACGCCCAGGCCGAGGAACGACAGCGTGGCCTCTAGCAGGATCGCGTGCGCCATCTCCAGCGTCGCGACCACGGTGAGCGCGCTCATCAGGTTGGGCAGCAACTCGCGCAGCAGGATGTAGGGCGTGGATGCGCCCAACGCCTTGGCCGCGGCGATGAACTCGGCATCGCGCAGTTGCTGCGTGGCCGAGCGCGTGACGATCGCGAAGCGGTCCCACAGCAAGAGCCCGAGCAGCACGATCACGACCTTCAGCGAGCCGCCGACGAGTGCGGCCGTCGCCAGCGCCACCAGCACCACCGGCAGCGCCAATCGTGTCGTGATGATGTAGCTGACCACCGCATCGACACGGCCGCCGTAGTAGCCGGCGAGCACGCCCATCGTGGTGCCGATCAGGCCCGAGATCAGTGCGGTCGCAAGGCCGATGAACAACGAAACACGGGCACCGTAGAGCAGGCGGCTGAGGTAGTCGCGGCCGAGCTTGTCGGTGCCAAGCAGGTGCTCCCAGCTGCCCTTGGCGTACCAGGCCGGCGGGATCATGCGTTGCGTGACATCTTGCGCATACGGGTCGTGCGGGCTGAGCCAGGGTGCGAGCAGCGCGGCCAACGCGATCAGCGCCAGGATCACGCTGCCGATCACCAGGCCGCGATGACCCAGGCTGCGCCGCAAGCCGCGGCGCCATGCGGGCAGGGTCGGCAAAGGCAACGAAAGGGATGCGGACGACATCGTGCGGCCTCAGCGCGTGCGCATGCGCGGGTCGAGCGCGGCGTTGAGCACGTCGGCGACGAAGGTCAGGCCGATGTAGAACACCGCGATGATCAGCACGACCGCCTGCACGACGGGGTAGTCGTTGCGCGAGATCGAGTCCCACGCGAGCTGGCCCAGGCCCTGCAGCGAATAGACCGACTCGATCACGACCGAGCCGCCGAGCATGAAGCCGAGTTCGACCGCGGCCAGTGCCATCACCGGGATGATCGCGTTGCGCAGCGCGTGCTTGAACACGACGCGCGCCGGGCTCAGGCCCTTGGCGCGCGCGGTGCGGATGTAGTCGGAGCCGAGCACGTCCAGCATGCCGGCGCGCGTGAGCCGCATCAGCGAGGGCATCGCGTAGTAGCCCAGCGCAACGGCGGGCAACACGAAGTGCTGCCAGCTCGTGTTGCCGGCCACCGGCAGCCACTTGAGCCCGACCGCGAACACCAGGATCAGGCTCAGCGCGAACCAGAAGTTGGGCATCGCCTGGCCGACCACCGCGACCAGCAGCGACAGCCGGTCGACCCAGCTGTCGCGGTAGATCGCGGCCAGCACGCCGAGCGGGATCGCGACGATCACCGCCAGCAGCAGCGCAATGCCGCCGAGCTTGAGCGTGACGGGCAGGCGCTCGCCGACGAGTTCCATCACGGTGTTCTGGAAGTAGAACGAGCGCCCGAAGTCGAGCCGCACGGCCGCCCCAAGCCAGTCCGCAAACTGCGCCACCATCGGGCGGTCCAGTCCGTACTGCACGCGCACCTTCTCGACATCGGCCGCGCTCGATTCAGCGCCGGCGATCGCGGTCGCCAGGTCGCCAGACAAATGCAGCAACATGAAGCTCACGACGGCCACCGTGAGCATCACGCTCAAGCCCACGAGCAGCCGCCGAACGATGTAGATCAGCATGCGAAGGTTCGCCTACTTCCAGCTCGCCTGAAAGAAGCGCGGCAGCTCGTCGGGCTGGGCCTCGAACTTCAGCTCCGACGTGAACGCGTAATTGGTCGAGTACGAGAACAGCGGCGCCCACATCGCTTGCGTCGAAATGCGCTGCAAGGCCTGCGCGTACTTGGTCTTGCGCTCGGCCTTGTCGACGGTGGCGTCGGCGGTCTGCAGCAGCGCGATCACCTGCGGGTCTTTCGCGGTGTCGTCCGGCCCGCCCTTGAAGAAGTTGCCGACGAAGGCCGACGCATCGTTGACGCCGAACGAGCCCCAGGCCTGGAACGCCAACGGTGCGCGGCCCGAGCGCAGCTCGGTGCGCAAGGCCGGGTACTGCACGAAATGCAGGCGCGCGCGGATGCCAACCTTGCGCAGGTCGCCGATGATGGCCTCGGCGTAGTCACGCTCGCGGTAGGCCCACAGGTCGGTATCGAAGCCGTTCGCGTAGCCGGCCTCGGCGAGCAAGGCCTTGGCCTTCGCGGGGTTGTAGTCGTAGTTCGTCACCTTGGCCGTGTCGCAACCGAACTGGGTGCGGAAGCACGGCGCGTAGACCGCCTGGCTGCCGCCGCGCACCAAGCTGTCGGCGAGTGCCTTGCGGTTGATCGCGTAGTTCACCGCCTGACGCACGCGGGCATCTTTGAACGGCAGGGATTCGGGCGTCGTGCCGTTGTTGTTGATCGAGACGAAGCCCACGCGCATGGTCTCGCCGCTGAGAACGCTCATGTTGGGCGAAGCCTTCAGCGACTCGGCCTGGTCGGCGGGCACGCGCCAGATCCAGTCGACGGCACCGGTCATCAGCTGGGCTGCGCGCGCTTCGGGGTCGCGCACCACCGCGAACTTCACGGTGCCTATGCGCGGCTGGCCCAGCGGGCTGTCTTTGAAGTAGCTTGGGTTCTTCACCATCGTCACGCCTTGCCCCGGCACGACCGCGGTGATCTTGTACGGGCCGGTGCCGACCGGCGCCTTGCTGAAGCCCTCGATGCCGGCCTTCTTGAAGTAGGCGGCGGGGTAGATCGGCGTCGGGCCGGCAAGGTATTCGAGCGCGGCCGGGAACGGCGTCTTCAGGTTGAGGCGCACCTGGTAGTCACTGAGCTTCTCGGCGTTCTTGATCCAGTCGGTGTTCTGGCGCGTTGCGATCTTCGCGTCGGCCGCGGTGACCACGTTGAAGGTGAAGACCACGTCGTCTGCGCTGAACTTGTCGCCGTTGTGGAAGGTGACGCCCTGGCGCAGCGTGAGCAGCAGCGCGGTCGGCGACTCCCACTTCCATGCGGTCGCGAGCTGCGGCTTGTACTCGCCGGTCTTCTGGTCGCGGTAGACCAGCGTGTCCCAGGCCATGTTGGCCAGGATCACACCCTCGCGCATGTTGTTGTGGTACGGGCTGACGTTCTCGACCTCGTTGTCCGAGGCGTAGACCAGCGTGTCGTTGGACTTGCCGGCGTGCACTGCCATGGCACAGGCTGCCAGGCCCAAGACCAGAACACTTCGCACCGCGGTGGTGGACAGATCTCTCATGCAGAACTCCTTCGTCATGCCAAGACTGGGCGACACGTAGTCTGAGCAAAAACAGGACCGGATGAGCGTTTCATCTGCTAGAGAATATCGATGTATTCGTTGCCGAATCGGCAACGCTCAGGACGCCGCATGCCCACCCCGCCACTCATCGCCCGCCAGCTGCAGGACACCGCCCTGCGCTACTTCCTCGAAGTCGTTCGCAGCGGCTCGATCCGCGAGGCCTCGCAGCGCCTGAACGTCGCCGGCTCGGCCATCAGCCGCGCCATTGCACAGCTCGAAGAACTGCTGGGGGTGCAGCTCTTCGACCGCCATGCGCGCGGCATGATCCCGAGCGCCGCGGGCGAGGTGCTCGCGGTGCATGCGCTCAAGTCGGCGCACGACTCGGAGCGCGTGGTCCACGACATCCAGGCGCTGCAAGGCATGCAGCGTGGGCGCGTACGAGTTGTCGCGACCGAAGGCTTCGCGATGGAGTTCATCCCACGGCTGATCAGCGACTTCGTGAACCAGCACCCGGGCATCCAGTTCCATCTGGGGGTGCACCCGCCGGCCGAGTGCACGCGGCGCATCTTGCACAGCGACGCCGACATCGGCATCACGATGAGCCGCACGCCGGAGAACGGCATTCAGGTCGAGCACGCGCAGCCGTCACCGCTTCTCGCGGTGATGCGGCCCGGCCATCCGCTGACGCGCTTCAAGCAGATCAGCCTGTCGCAGCTGCTCGCGTACCCGATCGCCCTGCCCGAGCCGGACACCACCGTGCGCCAGCTGTTCGACATCGCCTGCAGCCGCCAGCGCCTGAACTTCGAGCCGGCGCTCACCAGCAACTACATCAGCAGCCTGTTCGGCTTTCTGCGCCACCACGAAGACGGCGTGACGATCGCCGGTGAGATCACCATCCGCTACCAGGTCGAGCGCGGCGAGGTCGCCTGCGTCGCGCTGCGCGACCGCGGGCTCGACCTGCGCAACATCGAGGTTCAGACGCTGGTGGGCCGCACGCTGCCCAGTTCGGCACAGGCCTTCCTGGCGTTTCTCAAGGAGCGATTGTCCGAATCGGCCGTGTGAGCTGCGCCGCCGGTTCAGATCTCTCCTTGGACCCTCTTCACCGGAAATCAGCCGACCGGTCCAGGTAGAGGTTCACCGTGGCGCCGTGCTCCAGCGTCACCGTGTAGCGCCGTCGCGCATCGCCCAGGCGAACGTTGACGTGATAGGTGCCTGCCGGGAGCGGCACTTCGAGCAAGGGCCGCGCGTCTTCGGCGGCGTAGAACTGCCGGCCCCGCAGGTCGTCGACCTGCACGTCGGCATGCGCAGTAGGCGCTTGCCCCCACAAGCTGGCAACCAAGGCGCGCCAAGCCCGCAGCGGCGCGACGAAGCGGCCCCGGCCTGGGGCCTCCCCGTGCGCCGCATGAATGAGCAAGCGGGCCATGCTCGAAGAACTCTCAGCCTCTCAGAAGCCCAGCTTCACTCCGAGCGAATACTCGCCCACCTTCGGCTTGGCATCGAAAGCGTCGGAGAAGTGGTAGTGCTCGTACTCGGCCCGCACCGCCACCGTGTTGGTGATGTCGTACTGCAAGCCGGCGCCCAGCTTCAGGGCAGGGCTGTTGTCGTCTCCGCTGCTGGTGGTGAAGCGGCCTTCAGCGAGGCCGGCTCGCCCGAGCACCGACCACTTGGGTGCGAATTCGTAGCTTCCCACCGCGTCGGCATAGGCGCCGCGCAGGTTGACCTTGCCGCTCTCGTCGTCGATGTGGCCCAGGTCGAACACCCCGCCTTCGACCGCGACGTTCGGTGTGATCTGGTAGCCGCCGAAGACCTTGCCGCCCACGCCGCTGCCGTCGCCGGAAACGCCGTTGACGCTGCTCTTGTAGTCCGGCAAGCCGAGGTTGCCGCCGACATAGAGCCCTTCCGCATGGGCAGCGCCGACCGCACCGAGAACGATGGCAACCGCAAGCACTGGCTTGTTGAGACGAGAAATCATTTTCAGAACTCCTTGGATGACGCACCCCTGTGATGCGGTGGAGCCATCATGTTGTTCGTCGCACCTGCTCTCGTTGCAACGAGGTCGGCTTCTGATGACGGATGCAACATGCGTTGCCATATCCGCGTTTGGCCAAGCTCCGTTCGCCTGTCGAAAGGTGCGCCGTGCACTGCGCTGGCTCCCTTCGACAGGCTCAGGGCGATCGGGAATACAGGCTCAGCCCGAACGGAGAGTGGAGTACACATCGGCCGCGCCAGACCGCACGCAGCTGCGGCACATGGGCCAGCACGAACACCACACCGAACAGCGCATAGAGCGCACTCACCAAGCCGAGCACCACATCACTCCGGAACGGCGGGCCAGGTTGCCCGCGGGATCATCGAATCGTGCGGACAGTGTGACGCGCCGCACGACGCCGCAAAGCACCGAAAAGCGGCCTGTGCGCAGCTAATCACGCTTCACCGGCGACCGGCGGACCAGCCGTTCGACCAGTTCGAACGCCAGCTGCGTCGCCACCGCCAGCACCGCCGCCGGGATGGCGCCGGCCAGCAGCGCTAGGTGGTCGTTCAAGGCCAGCCCGGTGACGATGCGCTCGCCGAAGCCGCCTGCGCCGATGAACGCAGCGATGGTGGCGGTGCCGACCGTGATCACCGCCGCCGTCTTCACGCCGGCCAGGATCACCGGCGTGGCCAGCGGCAGGTCGATGCTGCGCCAGCGCTGCGCGGCGGTGAGGCCGAGCGCCGTGCCGGCATCGCGCAGGCCCGCAGGCACCTGCACCAGGCCGGTGGTGGTGTTGCGCACGATCGGCAGCAAGGCATAGAGCGAGAGCGCCACCAGCGCCGGCGCGGTGCCGATGCGGCCCATCAGCGGGATCAGCATCGCCAGCAACGCGAGCGAGGGCACGGTCTGCAGCAGGCCGACCACCGCCATCACCGGCTGCTCAAGCCGCGGCAATGCGGCCGCTGCCGCGCCGAGCGGGATGCCGATGACGCACGCCGCGAGCACGGTCACCGCCACCAGCAGCAGGTGCTGCCCGGCGAGCCGGGCCAGGTCATCGGCGAAGAGCCGCTGCATCAGGCCTTGCGGGCCGGCCGCTGCCTTGCCGCTGCCCCGCGGTGCGAGGAACTCCTTGGCGATGTCGGCAAAGGCTCGGCCACGCAGCTCGGCGTCGCCGTTCATCGCGATCATCGTCGCCGCGTCGATGCGCCCTTCGAGCGCGGCGATCTTCTTCCATGCGGCCGGGAAGCGCTGCGCCACGTCGAGCCGGTACAGCAGCACGGCGTCGTAGCGCGGGAAGTAGCCGAGGTCGTCGTCGAGCACCGTGAGCTTCAGCTCGGCAATCTTGGCGTCGGTGGAATAGATGTCGGTCAGCGCGATGCGGCCGGCGCCGATGGCCTCGTACGCGATGCCGTGGTCGATGCCGACCGGCTTTTGCGGCAGGCCGTAGCGCGCCGCCAACCCGGGCCAGCCGTCGCGCCGGCCGAGGAACTCGTGCGACAGGCCCATCACCAGATCGGCGTGGGCCTTCAGGTCGCTGATGCGCGCGATGCCCAGCCGTTTGGCGTCTTCGCCGCGCATCGCCAATGCATAGCCGTCGACGAAGCCGAGCGGCACCGCGATGCCCAAGCCGAGTGGCGCCAGCTCGCGCTGCAGGGTCGCGAGGTCGGTGGGCGCGGGGTGCTTGAGGATCTCGGCGTCGATGGTGCCCAGGTACTCGGGGTACACGTCGATGGCGCCGGCCTTCAGCGCCTCCAGCACCACGGCGGTGTTGCCCAGCCCCTGCTTGTGCTCGGCGGGGCCGGCGGTGCGGGCCGTCTGCGTGACGATCTCGCCGAGGATGTACGACTCGGTGAAGCGCTTGGAGCCGACCTTCAGTGCAGCCTCGTCAGCCCACGCGAGCGCGCCGCAGCCGAACGAGACCAGCGAGAACACGAGTGCACGGCAAACGGCAGCAAGAGGCATCGTCGGTTCCTGGTGGGTGAGGCCGAGACCGGCCCATGGGCCGCACGATACTGGGCAATCGGGCTGCGTGCACGGGGTTGCGCTTCTTGCGCTTTGCCCTCAGTGCGCCAGACCGTGGCGCACCAGCCATTTCACCGTCTCGGCGCGCACGAGGGCGGCGCGCTCGAAGGCCGTTCTCGCCGGCATGCCAGGCACATCGGCCATCGGTACCTCCAGGCTCAGCGGCACGCCGGCCGGGGCCGCGCTGAGCAGGCTCAGCAGGTCGAGCCCGCCCTGCCCGGGTGGCAGGCGCGCCGAGCGCGCCTGGTACAGCAGGCCATCGAGCGTGCGTGGCCGCTCCGCCGGCGCGTCGCAGAACTGCAGGTAGGGCAAGCGGCCCGGTGGCACCGGCAACAGTTGCTCGGCGTGGTTGCCGCCACGGTCGAAGTGCAACGGGTCGACCAGCACGCCGGCCTCGTCGCTGCCGGTGTTCTGCGCGATGCGCAGGCCTTGCGTGAAGTCGCGCACGTCGGTCCACGGCATCGGCTCGAGGCAAGGGCGCAAGCCGAACGCATGCGCGCGTTGGGCGAGCAAGGCCAGGCGTTCGGTGAGCCGCCCTTCGTCCGGGTCGTTGCCGGCGACCAGCACGAACGAGGCGCCGAGCGCGGCGCCCGTCTCCAGCACCACGTCGAAGGCCGCCACGTCAGTGTCGGGCTTCAGGCGAAGGATCTCGATGTCGAGCACCTTCACACCCGTGTCGCGCAAGGCCGCCAACACCTCGCGGCGCAGCGGTGTGTCACCGGTCAGCGGCCACTGGGGCTCGTGCTCGGTGGCGGCCACCGGCCGCAGGCCGACGTGCGTATAGCCGGTCTGCGCCGCGCAGCGCACCATCTCGACGGGCGAGAGTTCGAGCACCGTCAGCGCGGCGAGCGACAAGGTTCTCATGCCATCAAAGCAAGGGCCGCAGCGCTTGCGCCACTTCATACAGCAAGGGCAGCAGCTTCGTCGTCATCTGCTCGGTCGTGTACGAGATCGACTGCAGCGTCATGCCGACCGCGCCCTTGCACTCGCCCTTGCGGTCGCGCAGCGCGGTGGCGATGCCGCACAACCCGAGGTCGAGCTGCTGCTCGGTCATCCAGTGGTCGAGCGCGCGAGCCGCCCGCACGTGCTCGCGGAAGACCTCGGGCGTGGTGACGGTGTGCGAGGTGAAGGCATGGAAGTCGTGCGCGGCGATCCAGCGGTCGAGCTCGTTGTCGCCCATCGCCGACAGCATCACGATGCCGGGCGTAACCACATGCGCCGGCGCGCGTGCGCCCGCGTGGTAGCCGATGGACACCACGCGCGGCGAGTTGCTGCGCGCCACGTAGACCACCTCGTGGCCGTCGAGCACGCTGACGTTGACGGTCTCGCCGCACTGCATCGACACGTGCTGGATGAACGGCTGCACCAGCCGCGGCAGGCGCGCCGCGCCGAGGTAGCTCTGGCTCAGCCGCAGCACGCGCGGCGTGAGCCAGAACAGCTTGCCGTCGGTGCCGGCATAACCGAAGTGCACGAGGCTCAACAGATAACGACGGGCCGCGGTGCGCGTGAGGCCGGTGAGGTGCGCGGCCTCGCTCGGCGTGAGCCGCGGGTGGTCGTCGTCGAAGGCCTCGATGACGCGCAAGCCCTTGCCCAGCCCTTCGATCAGGTCTTTCTTGTCGATCTGGAACGCAGTCTCTTCCATGCCCTTGCTCTTGCCCTCGCCAGCCCAAGTGGAAACCCGAATAACGAGCGATGGTCGCTCAGCGTGAGCGATCGTCGCGCATTTCGCGGTCGACCCGCTTGTGGGTAACCCGGTGGGTGCCTACGCTTCGCCTCCACTGCTGAACGAGCGCGACCACTTTTCTCCCATGAACATCTCCGGCACCACACGCGTCTTCCTGATCCTCGGCGACCCGGTGGCCCAGGTCCGCGCGCCCGAGGCCTTCAACCACTTGTTCTCGCAGCACGGTGTCGACGCGGTGCTGGTGCCGGCGCACGTCTCGCCCGACGACCTCGACAGCTTTGCGCTCAACGCACTGAAGGCCCGCAACATCGCCGGCCTGTGGCTGGCCATCCCGCACAAGACCGCAATGGTCAGCCTGCTCGACCACTGCGACCGCCTCGGCCGCAGCGCCGGTGCCGTGAACGCGGTGCGGCGCAATGCCGACGGCACGCTCGAAGGCGCGCTGTTCGACGGCGTGGGCTTCACCAAGGCGCTCAAGCACTTCGGCGTGCCGGTGCCGGGCCGCCGCGTATTGGTGGTGGGCGTGGGCGGTGGCGGTGTGGCCATCGCCACCTCGCTCGCTGCCAACGGCGCGGGCCGCATCGCGCTGTACGACAGCGCCCACGGGCGCACGGCCGAGGTCGCGCAGCGGCTGTCGGCGGAGTTCGGTGTCGAGGTGGTGTCGGTCGACACGCCCGACCCGGCCGGCCACGACCTCGTGGTGAACGCCACGCCGCTCGGCCTGAACGCCGGCGACCCGCTGCCCTTCGATGTCTCGCGGCTCGATGCGAACACGGCCGTGGTCGACATCCTGATGAAGAACCAGCCGACCCCCTTGCTGCAGGCCTGCCATGCACGCCACATCGTCGCCCACCCGGGCTTCGAGATGATGGTGCAGCAGGTGCCGGAATACCTGTCCTTCTTCGGCTACGACGACATCGCCAGGGCGGTGCAAGCCGATCCGTCAGACGTCCGAAAGCTGTTTACCCCAGGCTGACTGACGGGCCTTCACGAGTTCAAATCCAAACAACAGGAGACATGTACATGACCAAACTTCTACACAGCGTGACCTTCGCCGCCGCTCTCGTCGCCGGAGCAACGGCCGTGCAGGCACAGACCATCAAGCTCGCCGTGATCCAGGAGTTGTCGGGCGCCGGCGCCACCGCCGGCACCAACGCCAAGAACGGCATCGAGCTCGCGGTGAAAGAGATCAACGCCGCCGGCGGCATCCTCGGCAAGAAGCTCGAGACGATGGTCAACGACACCCAGTCCAACCCCGGCGTGGCCAAGGGCCTCGCCACCAAGGCGGTCGACGACGACGTGTTCGCCGTGCTCGGCCCCACCTTCTCGGGCTCGGTGCTCGTGAGCATGGCCGAGACCAAACGCGCGGAGATCCCCAACTTCACCGGCGGCGAGGCCACACCGATCACGCAGCAGGGCAACCCGTACATCTTCCGCACCAGCTTCACCCAAGCCTCGTCGATGCCGAAGGTGGCCCGCTACATCGCCAACAACCTGAAGGCCAAGACGGTGGCGGTGATCTTCGTCAACAACGACTTCGGCAAGGGCGGGCGCGACGCGTTCGACAAGTCGGCCGAAGCCAGCGGCCTGAAGGTGCTGGCCGACATTTCCACCGAGTCGGGCCAGGTCGACTTTGCCGCCCCCGTGCTCAAGGCCAAGCAGAGCAACGCCGATGTGCTGTTCGTCTACACCAATGAAGAAGAGTCGGCCCGCGCGCTGAAGGAACTGCGCAAGCAAGGCTGGAGCAAACCCATCATCGGCGAGACCACGCTGACCGGGCAGAAGGTGATCGACCTGGCCGGTGAAGCGGCCAACGGCGCCATCGCCCACGTGGGCCTCACCGTCGACGCACCCAACCCCAACGTGCGCGCCTTCCGCAGCAAGTTCGAGAAGGAATACAAGTACGTCTCGGACCACAACGGCATCAAGGGCTACACCAGCGTCTACATGCTGAAGGCCGCCATCGAGAAGGTGGGCAAGCTCGACCGCGTGGCCACCGCCAAGGCGCTGCACGGCCTCACGATCTCGGCCGCCAAGGAACCCGGCGTGCTGATGGACGTGACGATCGACGCCAACGGCGACCTCGACCGCGAGAGCTTCATCGTCGAGGTGAAGAACGGCAAGCAGGAGGTGCGCGAAACGCTGCCGCCGCTGGGCAAGAAGTCCTGATGAAGAACTCCGTTCGGGCTGAGCCTGTATTCCCGATCGCCCTGAGCCTGTCGAAGGGAGCCAGCGCTGTGCACCACGCACCCTTCGACAGGCTCAGGGCGAACGGCACTCTGACTACCCGCACGCGATGACTGACTTTCTTCAACTGGTGTTGTCGGGCATGGCCACCGGCGGCATTTATGCACTGGCGGCACTGGGCTTCACGCTGCTGTGGCAGGCCTCCGGCACGATCAACTTCGCACAGGGCGAGTTCGTCATGCTGCCGGCCTTCACGATGCTGGGGCTGATCAGCGTCGGCCTGCCGCTGTGGGCGAGCTTCCTCGTGACCTGTGTGCTGGCCGTGCTGGTGCTCGGCTGGGGCTTCAAGCGCGGCGTGGCCGACCCCTTGCTGAAGTTCGGGCTCATGCCCATCGTGGTGGCCACCATCGGCCTGGCCATCGCGATGCGCAACGGCATCCGCGCCGGCTTCACCGCCGAGGCGCACCCTTTCCCCAGTCTGTTTGCCGACAAGCTCTTCAATGTCGCCGGCGTCACGGTCACGCTGGTCGACCTGGGCACGCTGGTGATGGCGCTGGTGCTGGTGCTGGGCACGCAGGCCTTTCTCGCGAAGACAGTGACCGGCCGCGCGATGCAGGCGGTCGCGCAGAACACCGACAGCGCCACCGTGCTCGGCATCAACGTGCCGCGCATGGTGTTCTACACCTTCGCCATCAACGCACTGCTGGCCTGCGCTGCGGCGCTGCTCGTCACGCCAACCTACCTCGCCAAGTTCGACATGGGCGAGCCGCTGGGCACCAAGGCCTTCTTCGCCGCGATCATCGGCGGGTTCAACAACTCGCGGGGGGCGTTGTTGGGTGGGTTGATCGTGGGGGTGGCGGAGAACTTGGCGTCTGCGTACATCTCGCCGGCTTACAAGGATGCGGTGGCGCTGGTGGTGTTCATGCTGGTGATCTTGTTCAAGCCGCAGGGGTTGTTGGGGGTGAAGGAGGAGCGGAAGGTATGAGTTCCTCTGTTGTGCCGCTGTCGCGTTGTGGGTCTTGTTCACTGCGTGAGGCCGCGTCGGGATGTGCCCCCGACAGGGCAGTCCCTTTTCTTTGCTTCGCCAAAGAAAAGGAACCAAAAGAAAGGCGACCCCCCTCACCGGTCGGCCTAGGGCCGACTGCTCTGCGGTGCTCGGTCTTTGCAGGTCGGGCAGAACTCACTACGCGGCCTGCGGCCGCTGCGTTCAGACAGCCGCCCGAAGTCAGAGGACGAAGGCGCTGCGCGCCCCTGCAAAGCCCTGCGCTCCTCGACGGCTCCGAAGGGCCCCAAGAGCAATACGGTCGTTTGCTGCGCAAACTTTCCTTGTCCCACCTCGCTTCGCATCGGGCGCGAGCCAGCGATGCACCATCGCGCCGATGCGAAGCGAGGCGAGTCTGGTGTTCGTCTCCCCCTTCGGACGAGCTGAGCAGCGCAGGGCTTTGCGGCGCGCGCGCAAGCGCGCATCCAGAACTGACTTCGCGCCGTTTGTCTGAACGCAGTGAGCGCAGCGAACGAAGTGAGTTCGGCGCGGCCGCACAGACCGAGCAGCGCAAGGCAGCCCTTGCGCAGCAAGGGCCGAGTCGGCAGGGGTCGCTTCTTTGCCTCCTTTCTTGTCGATACAAGAAAGGAGGTCGGCTGCCGGGACGAAAACCCGGCGCGGCCTCACGCAGTGAACAAGACCCACATGCGCATGCAGGCACAAGGCTTCGACCTGCCGCAGGCGGACCCTGTCCTGAACTCCGTCGAAGGATCAGCCTGAGCGGGTGGTGGCACACCAGTGGCACCGGCAGCGCCACGCCAACAAACTGGATCCCCGCCTGCGCGGGGATGACGACCCGCATGAGCAAGAGGCTCCCATGAAAAAACAACTCATCGCTGGCGCCCTCGCCCTCGCGCTCCTCATCGCCGTGCCCCCCTTCATGAAGAGCTACGGCCTGTACCTCTTCAGCTACTGGCTGATCTTCGTGATCGCCAACATGGGCCTCAACCTCACCATCGGCTACGCAGGCCAGAAGTCGCTCGGCCACGCGGCCTTCTTCGGCATCGGTGCGTACACCGTCGCCATCCTGCTGAAGGCCGGCTTCAGCTTCTGGCTCGGCCTGCCGCTGGCCATCGTCGGCTGCTTCGTGGTCGGCATCGGCCTCGGCTTCCCGGCGCTGCGCGTGCAGACCATTTACCTCGCATTCGCGACGCTGGGCTTCAACACCGCCGTGTGGCTGGTGATGCGGAATGAAGAGTGGCTGACCGGTGGCACCTTCGGCATCAACAACATCGCGCGCCCCTCGCTCTTCGGCTTCTCGCTCGACAAGAACCTCGCGTACTACTACTTCATCCTCGGCACCACGCTCGTGCTCGGCGCGCTGCTGTGGAAGTTGCTGAGTTCGCCCTGGGGCAAGGCCTTCACCGCGCTGCGCGACAACCCGATCCGCGCCGAGAGCCTGGGCGTGAACATCCAGGCCTACACGCTGCTGTCGTTCGCGATCGGCGCGGCGTATGCCGGCGCGGCCGGTGCGCTGTTCGCTTCGCTGGTGCAGTTCATCGAGCCGGCACCGTTCACCGTGGGGGCGTCCATCATGATGTACCTGATGGTGGTGGTGGGCGGGCCGGGCTACTTCCTCGGCCCGCTGATCGGCTCGGCCGTGGGCGTGCTGCTGCCCGAGTGGCTGCGCTTCGCACAGGGCTGGTACCTGTTCGTCTTCGGCAGCGCGGTGGTGCTGTTGATGCTGTGGCTGCCCGATGGGCTGCTGAGCATTCCCGACCGCATCAAGGCCAAGCGCGTGGCGCGCGAGGCGTCGGCGGCACGCGCCGCAGCGGCAGCTTCGGTGGGAGTGCAGCCGTGAGCACGCCCTTGCTGAAGGTGACCGACCTGAAGAAGTCGTACGGTGCGGTCGTCGCCGTGGCCGGCGTGTCCTTCGAGGTGATGGCGGGCGAGATCTTCGGCGTGATCGGCCCGAACGGGTCGGGCAAGACGACCATGTTCAACAGCGTGCTGGGCCAGATCAAGCCCAACGCCGGCAAGATCGAACTGAAAGGCCAGGACATCACCGGCCTGTCGCCGCTGCAGCTGAGCCACCGCGGCGTGGGCCGCACCTTCCAGACGCTGCAGGTGTTCGGCAAGATGAGCGTGCGCGACAACCTGCTGGTGGCCGCGCAGGAGCACCACGGGAGCATGGGCAGCCGCATGTTGGCGCCGAGCGATTCGGGCCTGGGCTCGAAGGCCGACGCGTTGATCGAGCAGTTCCGCATCGGGCACGTGGCGCACAAGAAAGCCGGCGAGCTGAGCTACGGCCAGCAGAAGCTGGTCGACATCGCGATGGCCTTCATGAGCGAGCCCGACCTGGTGCTGCTCGACGAGCCCTGTGCCGGTGTGAACCCGAGCCTGGTGGGCGGCATCAGCACACTGCTGAAGGACCTGAACCGCGACCATGGCGCCGGCAAAGAGCGGAGCAGCTTTATCGTCATCGAGCACAACATGGACTTCGTGATGGACCTGTGCCACCGCATCATGGTGATGGTCGAAGGCACGGTGCTGGCGATTGGAACGCCCGCCGAGATCCGCGCGAACAAGCAGGTGCTCGACGCCTACCTCGGGAACTGACGCGATGAGCACAGAAACCTGCATCGAATTCGATGATGTCGTCGCTGGGTATGGCGACTTCATGATCCTCAACAACCTGAGCCTGAAGGCCAGGCGCGGCCAGATCACCTTGCTGCTGGGGCCGAACGGCGCAGGCAAGTCCACCGTGCTGAAGACGCTGTTCGGCATGCTGAAAGTGCGCCAGGGCCGCATCAAGCTCGATGGGCAAGACATCACCGGCGCCAGCGCGAAAGACCTGTTGGTCAAGCACGGCGTGGCCTTCGTGCCGCAGGGTCGCAACCTCTTCGGCCAGCTGACGGTGTGGCAGAACCTGGAGCTGGGCGGCATCACGCTCGGCATGAAGACCACGCACGAGCGCATCCCCGAGGTGCTGGAGCGCTTTCCGCGCGTGAAGGAGCGCATCCACAGTCAGGCGTCTGCCCTCTCGGGTGGCGAGCAGAAGCAGCTGGAGATCGCACGCGCGATGCTGCTGCGGCCCAAGGTGCTGCTGATCGACGAGCCCTCCATCGGCCTGTCGCCGATGGTCGTGGCCGACGTCTTCAAGCTGTTGCGCCAGCTGGCCGAGCAAGGCACCACGGTGCTGATGGTCGAGCAGAACGTGAAGAGCGCATTGAAGATGGCCGACGAGGCGATCGCGCTCGAATCGGGCCGGCTGGTGCTGCACCGCCGTGCGGACGAGTTGCTGGCCGACCCGCACATCGAGCGGCTCTTTCTTGGCGGCGCGCACGCCATGGCTTCGAAGGCGGCGTGATGGTGGCATTGCGCCTCGCCATCGCAGGCGCTGGCGTCATCGGCCGAGCGCATGCCGAGCGCATTCGCGCGACCGCCGATTGCACGCTCGCAGCCATCGCCGACCCCTCGCCCGCCGCATCGGCGTGGGCGCAGGAGATGGGCGTGCCGGGGTTCGCCACGCTGGACGAGATGCTCGCCACGACGAAGCCCGACGGCGTGATCCTCGCCACACCCAATGCGTTGCATGTGTCCGGCGCGCTGGCCTGCCTTCGGCACCGTGTTCCGGTGCTGGTGGAGAAGCCGGTGGCCGACACGCTCGCCGAGGCGCAGAAACTGGTGGCGGCCACCGCAGCCAGCGGCGTGCCGGTGCTGGTGGGCCACCACCGGCGGCACAGCGCCATCTTGCAGACCGCTCGGCAGGTGATCGCCGGCGGCCGGCTCGGTAAGCTGGTCACGGTGAACGGCAGCGCCACCTTCCGCAAACCCGACAGCTACTTCACTGACGGCCCATGGCGCAGGCAGCATGGCGGCGGGCCGATCTTGATCAACCTTGTGCACGAGATCGACAACCTGCGCGCGCTGGTCGGCGACATCGTCGAGGTGCAGGCGCTGGCCTCGAACGTCGCGCGCGGCTTCGAGGTGGAAGACACGGTCGCCATCAACCTGCGCTTCGCCAACGGCGTGCTCGGCACCTTCTTGCTGTCGGACGCGGCCGCCAGCCCGCGCAACTGGGAGCAGACCTCGGGCGAGAACAAGCGCTACGACCGCCATACCGATGAAGACTGCTACGTCATCGCCGGCGACCGCGGCTCGCTCGAAGTGCCGACCATGCGTCTGCGCCGCTATGCCGGCGAGGCCTCGTGGTGGGAGCCGCTGACCACCGAGGCGATCGCCGTGCCCGAGCTCGACCCGCTGCAACAGCAGCTGCTGCACTTCTGCGCCGTGATCCGCGGCGAGGCCCAACCCCTGGTCACCGCGGCCGATGCCGCACGCACGCTCGAGGTCACGCTGGCCGTGGCGCAGGCCGCCGCGACCCGCCAGCCGATGCGCCTCGCGGCCTGATCTGCATCTGCAAAGGACAGCCATGAAGACCGTGCTCATCCTCAACGGCCCGAACCTCAACCTGCTGGGCACGCGCGAGCCCGGCATCTACGGCGCCACCACACTGGCCGACGTGGAAGCCATGTGCCGCGAGGTCGCCGCGCGCCATGAGCTGGCCGTCGACTTCCGCCAGAGCAACCACGAGGGCGTGCTGATCGACAGCCTGCACGAGGCCGGCCGGGCCTTCAAGGCCGGCACGCTGCTGGGCGTGGTGTTCAACGCCGGCGCCTACACGCACACCTCGGTGGCGCTGCACGATGCGATCAAGGGCATCGACGCGCCGGTGATCGAGGTGCACATCTCCAACGTGCACGCACGCGAGGCGTTCCGCCACCACTCGTGGCTGTCACCGGTGGCGGCCGGCATCGTGGTGGGTTTCGGTACCGACGGCTATGCGCTGGCGATCGACGGGCTGGTGATGCGCACGAAGGCGCGCTCCTAGCCCGACGCTTCCGGCGCCATCACATCAAGGAGCACGACCATGGACACCGCACTGCAACGCGAAGGCCTCCACGCGGCCAGCAACCCGCTGGGCATGGACGGCATCGAGTTCATCGAATACGCCACCACCAAGCCGCAGGCGCTGGGCCAGGTGCTGGAGACGATGGGCTTCCACCCGGTGGCGCGCCACCGCTCGCGCGAGGTGCTGCTCTACCGGCAGGGCGACATGAACGTGATCGTCAACGCGCATGTGCCCGAGGTGGCCGGCGCCAACGCGCCCGGTGCCGTGCCGAGCATCGCCGCCATCGCGCTGCGCGTGCGCGATGCCGCCAGCGCCTACCGGCAGGTGCTGGAGCGCGGCGGCTGGGCCGTGCCCACGCACGTGGAAGTGATGGAGCTCAACATTCCCGCCATCCACGGCGTGGGCAGCAGCCGCATCTACTTCGTCGACCGCTACAAAGAGTTCTCGATCTACGACGTGGACTTCATCCCCATTCCCGGCGTCGACCCGCGCCCGCCAGCGCTCACCGGCCTGCACTTCTTCGGCGCGGTTCAGTACATCGGCGTCGACCGCTCCTACGACTGGACCGAGTTCTATGCCGAGCTGTTCGGCTTCAGCGCTCTGCCCGACGAAGAGCGCTTCGGCATCCTGCCCAAGGGTCATGTGCTGCGCAGCCCCTGCGGCAGCTTCTACCTGCAGATGATCGAGCCCGAGCCGGGGCAGCTCGACATCGGCGGCAGCGAATACTTCACGCGCATCGGCCTGGGCACGCCCGACGTGCTGGCCAGCGTGGCGGCGCTGCGTGCACGCGGCGTCGGCTTCTCGGGCTCGGCCGCAGTGCCGGTCAGCCCGCGCGGCGCGCTGACCGACACCCAGCTCGGCAGCGTGTCGTTCGAGCTGGTGCTCGACGGCCGCAGCTGAAGGAGCCATGCCATGAGCCAGTTCACCGGCAACATCGATGATTTCGGCATGGACACCATCTCGCTGGCGGGCCCGCTGCCCGCCAAGCTGCAGGCGGTGCGCGCGGCCGGCTTCACGCAGATCATGCTGTCGGCACGCGACCTCACCGGCCACACCGACGGTGTGGACGCTGCGGTGCAGGCCGTGCGCGACAGCGGCCTGCGCGTCACCGGATTTCAGGTGCTGCGCGACTTCGAAGGCCTGACCGGCCAGCTGCGCGAGTACAAGATCGACATCGCGAAGTCCATGCTCGAGATGTGCGCCGCCGTGGGCTCGCGCGTGCTGCTGGTGTGCTCGTCGACCTCGACCCACGCCAGCGACGACCTCGACGTGATCGCGCGCGACCTGCGTCGCCTGGCCATGCTCGCGGTGCCGCACGGCATCAAGGTCGCGTTCGAGGCGCTGTCGTGGGGCCGCACGATCAACGAGTTTCCGCAGGCCTGGGACGTGGTGTGCCGCGCCGACGCACCCAACCTCGGCATCGGCCTCGACTCCTTCCACAGCTTCGCGATGAAGACCTCGCTCGAGGAGCTGGAGCTGATCGACCCCGACAAGATCTTCCTCGTGCAGCTGGCCGACTTCATGTGGAACGAGATCCGTTCGGTGGAAGAGCGCATCAACACCGCGCGGCACTTCCGCGTCTTCCCCGGCGAAGGCGTGCACAGCGAACAGGTGGCCGACATGGTGCTGCGCCTGGACCGGCTCGGCTACCGCGGCGACTACAGCTTCGAGGTCTTCAACGACGACTATCAGCAGATGCGCACGAACGTGGTCGCCGAGCGCGCACTGCGCTCGGCGCAGTGGCTGGGCGAGACGATCTTGCAGCGCTCGGTGCCGCTGCCGGGGCAGATGCGGTTGAAAGCTGCTGGCTGATCGTCACCCCTCTCCGCCCAGCCTGAGCCCACCCACCTCCGTTCGGCCTGAGGTATCGAAGGCGCCCTCAGGCCGCCTTCACCGCCTCGCCGCCGGGCACAACCACCACGACCGGCCGCTTCTGGAAACCGCGCGCCTGCGCTTCGAGTTCTTTCAGCGGCTGGCCGCGCAAGGCCTCTTGCCCGTGGGCGCCGTTGAAGTTGGCAGTGCGCATCTGCTGGAAGTGGCGCGAAGCCCAGGTGGTGGTGACATCGAGCGCCGCATCGGTGCCGCTGTCGGTGAAGAGCTCGGACTTGGGGTGCGCCGCGTCGTAGTGAATGTAGAAGTAGCCCGCTTCCTTGCGGAAGCCCTTGGTCGGCGCGTCGCGCCAATGCAGGCGGCCCAGCACCTGGAGATGCCCCTTGCGGCCCTGCGGCGTCTTGAACACCCAGATGAATTCGGGCTGGCCGTCGGCCAGGATCTGCAGCTTGTCCGAGGTCGACTTGAAGTAGCCCGGCAGGCCGGCTTTCATGTCCTGCTCGAAATTTCTCCAGTAGTAGAAGGCGTCCATGGTCTCCTCTTTTCTCTTCGTGAAAGGGTTGGGTCGTCCGCGATTCCCCGCGGCGGACATGGGCCGAGTGTGACAGCACCGTGGCAGTTGCCCAATGGCCGCACCCGGCCCAGGGCAAACCCGAGGGTCGTCGGCTTGGCGAGTTCACCCTTGCAGGGGCAGCGGCGTGGTGGACGCCGTTGCCTGAAGCCCGAAAACCCGTTTGCCCTGAGCCTGTCGAAAGTCCCTTCGACAAGCTCAGGGCGAACAGCGGGCTGGCAAGCCCGAGCGGGGTGCCGTCAATACCCCAGCGCGAGCCCGGTATTGCGCCGCGGGTCGTTCGCGCCGTAGAAGCGGTTGCGGCCCACCGGCTTGCCGTCGAGCGAGGGCGCGCCGATGATGATTGCCGCCACGTGGTTGGCCGGCTGCGGGTCGCTCAGCTTGTGGCCCATCGCGATGAGCAGCTTGCGCGTGTCGGGGCTCAGCGCGCGCGGTTCGACCGAGGTGCTCTCGGGCAGCCACTGCTGGTGGAAGCGCGGCGCGTCCACCGCCTCCTGGATGTTCATGCCGTAGTCGACCACGTTGAGGATGGTGTGCACCACCACCGTGATGATGCGGCTGCCGCCGGGAGTGCCCAGCACCATCAGCGGCTTGCCGTCGCGCGAGACGATGGTCGGGCTCATCGAGCTCAGCGGCCGCTTGCCGGGCGCGATGGCATTGGCCTCGCCCTGCACCAGGCGGTACATGTTGGGCACGCCCACCTTGACGGTGAAGTCGTCCATCTCGTTGTTGAGCAGCACGCCGGTGTCGCCGGCCGTCACGCGCGCGCCGAACCAGTCGTTCAGCGTGTAGGTCACCGACACCGCGTTGCCTGCCTTGTCGACGATGGAGTAGTGCGTGGTGTTGCTTCCTTCGTGCGGCGGCACGCCGGGTTTGATCTCGGCCGACACGCCGGCCTTGGCCGGGTCGATCACGGCGCGGATCTTCTCGGCATAGGCCTTGTCGAGCAGGCGGGCCAGCGGGTTCTGCACGAAGTCGGGGTCGCCGAGGTAGCTGTTGCGGTCCATGTAGGCATGGCGCATGGCCTCGATCTCGTAGTGCACGCCTTGCGCTGCGCCGTAGCCCAACTCCTTCAGCGGGTAGCCTTCGAGCACGTTGAGGATCTCGCAGACGACCACGCCGCCCGAACTCGGCGGAGGTGCCGACACGATGTGCACGCCGCGGTAGTCGCACTCCACCGGCGCCAGCTCGCGTGTGCGGTACTGCGCCAGGTCTTCCTGCGTCACGATGCCGTTGCCTGCGCGGCTGGAGCTGGCGATGGCCTGGGCCACCGGCCCGCTGTAGAAGCCGGCCTCGCCTTTCTGGGCGATGAGGCGCAGCGTCTTCGCCAGGTTCTTCTGCACCAGCCGCTGGCCCACTTCATAGGGCGCACCCTTGTTCAGGAAGATGGCGGCCGAGTCGGCATCTTTGCGGAAGTCTTCGGTCGCGACCTGCAGCATCTCGATGTCACCCTGCTCGAGCACGAAGCCGCGTTCCGCAAAGCGGATGGCCGGCGCCAGCAGCGCCGCGCGCGACTGCGTGCCGTACTTCGCGCGTGCCGCCTCGAAGCCCGACACCGACCCGGGCACGCCCACCGCCAGGTGGCCGCGCGTGCTCAAGTTCTTCACGACATTGCCGTTGGCGTCGAGGTACATGTTGGGCGTGGCGGCGAGCGGCGCCTTCTCGCGGAAGTCGAGAAAGGTCTTGCGGCCATCGGCGAGCTGGATGGTCATGAAGCCGCCGCCACCGAGATTGCCCGCGGCCGGGTAGACCACGGCCAGCGCATAGCCCACGGCCACCGCGGCATCGACCGCGTTGCCGCCCTTCTTCAGCACGTCGACGCCGACTTGCGTGGCCAAGTGCTGAGCCGTAACCACCATGCCGTTCTCGGCCGCGACCGGCGCCACCGAAGCGGCATGGGCGAATGGTGCAGCGAGCAATGAACAGAGGCTGGCGGTGGCCGCCGCGAAGGCGCGTAGCGAAGGGGCGATGTTCATGAAGTCTCCTGGGTCGATTCAGCGGCGCGGGGGTCGGGGCAATGTAGCGTCGGCAGCTTGCTCGCGCCAGGTCAAATGGCTTCGGGGCCTTGGATCGGTTCCACCAGGTGCTTCCGGTTCGACGGCGCAGCGTAGGGTTCGGGCCAGAACTCGACCTGCCTGGCGATCTTTCCGCCGGCTACGGTAAAGAACGAGATGCACCGAGCCTGTTGAACGCCATCGGTCACGCTCACATCCGAGACGGCCTCGAACTCGCCGCCGACGATGCGGTGGATCTGGAACCGCCACGGGCCGTTTGCCGGGTACTCCGCATTCATTTTGGTGAAGCGCTCGGCACCGCGGATGCGCTCGTTCGTCTGCGGCCATTCCAGCACGTAGTCTGGAGCGAGCACCGCCTCGACGGATTTGAAATCGTTGGACGCCATGAGACGCCAAAACTCACGGACAAGCTCGATGGCGGCGTTCATACGAGGCGTTCACTGACGAAAGAAACTGACGGTGCCATCCGACCGGGTGATTCTTGCCTTGCCGAAGCTTCTGATGATCGTGTCGGTTTGCTCCGCCCTCATGTCAAACAGCGGCTTCTGCTCTGTACCGATTCGCGTCTCAATCAGAACCTCTGCAGTTGCCGTCTTCTTGTCAGGCGAAATGGCAATCGACTTGATCGTCACTTCGAAGTTCGTATGCAGCTCCGTTCCGGCGGCCGCCTCTAGCAGCTTCTTCTTCTCATAGATGTCTTCAACAGCAGCGCACGCGGTCGCCTTGTCGAAGCTTTCCTTGACCGTCATGGACCGAGAAGTGCTTTTGAATCGGCCGCTGACTTTCGCATCGAACAGATCGCACAGCGCCTTTCCATCACGGTTGTCGAACGCCGAGAGGTAGTCGGCGTACAAGCCGCGCACATGCGATTCATCGAGCTGCTTGCCTCCAACAAATGCGTACCAAAAGCCAACGGCAGCGAGACACAAGGCGGCGAAGAGCTTTTTGCCCACGGGTTGCGATTTTCTCTAACGTTTGATTTAGGCGTGCCGCCGTAGGTGGGTCCGCTGGGTTAGGTCTCCTGATCATCTTTGGTCGTCTTACCGCCAAGCTTGCCAGTCCACTCAGCGATGCCTTTGGCCATCGACACGAACTCACTTGGCATCATGATGATCGTGGTCGTGTTCTGCTCGGCTCCCACCTCGGTAATCATCTGCATCCGTCGCAGTTCCAGACCCGCGGGGTTTTCCATGATGAGGCCAGCTGCTTCTCTAAGCTTCACTGCTGCCTCGAGTTCAGCCTCAGCCTTGATGATCCTCGCTCGCTTTTCACGAAGTGCCTCAGCTTCTTGAGCCATCGCTCGTTGCATGGATTCAGGAATTTCAACATTGCGCATCTCCACTCTCGTGACCTTGACTCCCCAAGGTTCGGTCGCGCCATCAATGACTTTGCGCATATCGGTGCCCAGTCTTTCTTGTTCCTTTAAGACGTCATCAAGCGTGTGCCGACCTATGACGTTGCGCATCGATGTAAGAGCAACTTGAACGACCGCTCTTCCAACGTCAACCACTTCGACAACGGATTTGATCGGGTCTGTAATGGAATACCAGATGACAACCGTGACCTTCACAGGAACGTTGTCCTTCGTGATGGTCTCTTGCTGATCAACAGAAGTAGTTATGGTTCGAATGTCAATCGTCCGTTGCCATTCGATTGCCGGAACTATCCAATAGAGGCCAGGCCCGCGGAGGCCTTGAAGTTTTCCCAATCTAAACACGACGGCGCGTTGATATTGGTTGGCGATGCGTAAGCCTGCGATGGCAATGGCGACAAAGACCACCAGAAGACCGAAAACAACTTCATTCATTGAATTTCCTTTGAAAGCGAGTGTCGCCAGGAGACATAGGCTACGCTGAACGAGTTCGACTGTCTCGCCCCCACCACCCACGAACGAGGATTCGATGGCTCTGCACACCTGGCTGCTCTATCTCGTCGCCGCGTTCGGCCTGTCGCTCACACCGGGGCCGAACAGCTTGCTGGTGCTGACCCACGGGGCGCTGCACGGCCACCGCAAGACGCTGTTCACCGTGGCCGGCGGGGCGATCGGCTTTGTCGCGCTGATCGCGTTGTCGATGGTCGGCATCGGCACCTTGCTCAAGGCGTCGGCCAATGCGCTCACCGTGCTGAAGCTGGTCGGCGGCTTGTACCTTCTCTGGCTGGGCATTCAGCTGTGGCGCGCACCGGCCATCGAGCTTCGGCCCGATGCATCGAAAGAGAACACACGCGGCACCGCGCTGTTCCGCCAGGGCCTGCTGACTGCCGTGTCGAACCCGAAGGCCTTGCTGTTCTACGGGGCCTTCATGCCGCAGTTCATCGACCCGAACCGCGACCTGCTGCTGCAGTTCGTCATCATGGCGACCAACTTCGTGGTGATCGAGTTCCTTGTCGAGTACCTGCTGGCGCTGCTGGCCCACCGCATCCGCCCTGCGCTCGAACGCGTGGGCAAGAAGTTCAACCGCGTCTGCGGCGGCATGTTCGTCGCAATGGGCATCGCCTTGCCGATGACGAAGTGAGGCTGCTGCTCAGGCAAACGCGCGCGGCGGAAGCGGGTTCACAGAAGGTTCCTGCAGGGCCCGCTGCCACCACCCCACGTTGCGCCAGGCGCCCTGCTTGAAGCCGACGTTGCAGTAGGTGCCGACGGGCTTGAAGCCCACCGATTCGTGCAGGCCCACGCTTGCATCGTTCGGCAAGGTGATGCCGGCAAAGGCCTGGAAGTAGCCGAGCCCCGCCAGCTCCTCGAACAGCGCTCCGTACAGCGCCTTGCCGACGCCGCGGCCTCGGCTGTCGGCTCGCACGTATGAGGTCGTGTCGACCGACCACTGGTAGGCCGCGCGCTCGCGGTGCCTGCCGGCGTAGACATAACCGTTCACCGCCCCCTGCTCGTCGAGCGACACCAGCCAGGGCAGCAGCTTCAGCGTGGACAGCACGCGGGCGCGCATCTCCTCGACCGACGGCGGCTCGATCTCGAACGAGATCACGGTGTCGCGCACGATGGGCGCATAGATGGCGGTGATGGCTTCGGCATCGGCCGGGCTGGCAATTCGGATCGACATGGCTGGGCGTAGGGGTTGGGGCGGTGGGCGCGAGGCTGCGTGGCTCATTCAGGCGCGGAAGAATCGGCAGCGCGCCGCAAGCAACGATACCCAGCGCGGCGGGCAAGCACAAGACGCCGACGTTGCATCGATCCGAACAACAGCCAGGGCGCGAACTCGCGCGGGCCGAAGCGTCAACCCGCCCGCCGCGCGCCGTCGTCGTGCACGGCCTCGCCGTCTTCCTTGGTGAAGGGCGGCAGCCGGCCGACCGGCAACAGCTCGAGCACTTCTTCGGACGGCCGGCAGAGCTTGGTGCCCAGCGGCGTGACGACCACCGGCCGGTTCATCAGGACCGGGTGCTGCCCGATGAAGTCGAGCAGCTGCTCGTCGCTCCAGCGGGGCTCGCCGAGGCCCAGCTCGGCGTAGGGCGTGCCCTTCTCGCGCAGCAGGGAGCGCACCGGCACGCCCATCGCCGCAACGAGTTCGCGCAGCGTGTCTTTCGTCGGCGGAGTCTTCAGGTACTCGATGACGATGGGTTCGATGCCCGCATGCCGGATCAGCGCGAGCGTGTTGCGGGATGTGCCGCAGGCCGGGTTGTGGAAGATGGTGACGTCAGGCATGGTGGGAACTTGATTTGGCAATGGCGGCATCGGAAGGCGCCACTCGCCGGGTGAGGACGCTGTTCACGGCGAGCGCCAGGCTGGCGCCGGCCAGTTCGGCCAGCACGAAGCCCGGCGCGCTGGAGGGCGCGATGCCGGCAAAGCTGTTGCTGAACATGCGGCCGAGCACCGCAGCGGGGTTCGCGAACGAGGTGGAGGCGGTGAACCAGTAGGCCGCGCCGATGTAGCACGCCACCATCGCCGCCACGCGGGAAGGCGGCGCCCGCAAGATGACCAGCAGCAGCCCGAAGCTCGCCACCGCTTCGGCGAGCCACTGGCCGCCACCGCTTCGCAGCTTGGTGGAGACTTGCATGACGCTCTGGTCGAACATCGCATGCGCCAGCCACGCGCCGAGCACGGCGCCCAGCAACTGCACGGCGACGTAGGGCAGCAGCAAGGGCCGCGGCAACTCGCCCCGAGCAGCCATGGCAAGCGAGACCGCCGGGTTGAAGTGCGCACCGCTGACCGGTGCGAGCACCTCGATGAGCACATAGAGCCCACCGACCGTGGCCAGCGCATTGGCCAGCAGCGCGATGGCCATGTTTCCACCGGCCAGGCGCTCGGCCATGATGCCGGAGCCGATGACGATGCTCAGCAACAGCGCCGTCCCCAAGCCCTCTGCGAACAGCTTTTGCGCGACGGAGGGCGGCGATTCAGCAGCCACGGCCCGCCTTCAGCAGCAGCGAGCGGCCGGTGCCGCATTCACCGCAATGGCCACGGGCTTGCCACGCGGCGCAGCGCCGGCACAGCAGGCTGCGGCTTCAGCCTCGGGTGCCTTCTCGCTGAACACGGGGATGTTGCCCAGCGTGTGGAACTGCTCCCACGCGATGCCTTGCGGGTCGGTGAGCCAGTACTTGTCGCTGCGGGCGTAGCAGCACGAGGTCTCGCCGACGTCGAGCAAGCTCATGTCGGCGGCTTCGGCCTGGGCCTTCAATTCGACCAGTTCTTCTTCGGTGTCGGTCTGGATGCCCAGGTGGTCGACACCGAGCTTGCTGCCGCGGGTGGAGATGGCGAAGTTGATGCGCGGGTCTTCGAGCATCCACTTGGCGTAGTCGCTCTCGACGCGCGTGGGCTCGGCTGCGAACATCTTCGAATAGAAGGCGACGCTGGCGGGGATGTCTTCGACGTGGGCATGGACATGAAAGCGCTTCATGGGGTTCTCCTGTGGGGGTTCAACGGTTCAACACTTGCACGCGAGCGCCGGCTCATTGACGGCGCATGGCGAGCCCTGGCAACAGTTCTCGGTGAGGTAGCCCAGAAGACCGTTCATCTGGTCATAGGCCGCGCGGTAGACCAGCGTGCGGCTGGCGCGTTCGACGCTCGCCAGGCCCGCCGTCGCCAGCTCCTTGAGGTGGAACGACAGCGTGGTGGCCGGGATGCCCAGGCCTTCTTGCATTACGCCGGGCGTGAGGCCGCTCGGGCCGGAGACGACCAGGGCGCGAAACACTTTGAGCCGGATCGGGTGGGCCAACGCGGCCAGGGCCTTGATCACTTGGTCTTCAGTCATGGAGACGACTATACGAGAATAATCGAATTATTCAAGCGGCCTGATCACGGAGCCCCCCCGATCAGGCTTTCGCCAGCAGTTCCTCGATGGCAGCCAGCAGCGCTTCGGGTTCGACGGGTTTGGAAAGGTGCCGGTCGAACCCCGCGTCGCGCGCCATCTTCTTGTCGTTCGCCTTGCCGTAGCCCGTCACCGCGATCAGGCGGCACGACGCGCCGACCGGCGAAGCGCGGATGCGCCGCGCCAGTTCGTACCCGTCCATCTCCGGCAACCCGATGTCCAGCAGCGCGAGGTCGGGCTTGAAGGCGGCCAGCAGCCCCAGCGCCTCGCTCGGCCGGTAAACCACGGTGACTTCAAAGCCGCTCAGTTTCAGCAAGTCGGCCATCGAATCGGCGGCATCGCGGTTGTCGTCGACCACCAGCACGCGTACGCCTTCGTTGGCATCGGCATCGGCCGCCGCGCGAGGGCTGCGCTCTCCACCGGCGGGCTGCGGGGCAGGTGCCGTGCAGTTCATGACCGGCAAGGCGACCGACACAGTGCTGCCCAGCCCGATGCCCGCACTCGACGCCGTGACGCGCCCGCCATGCGCTTCGACGATGCCCTTCACGATGGCCAGGCCCAAGCCCAGCCCGCCGGAAGAGCGCTCGATGGATTGCGGCGCCTGGTAGAACGGGTCGAAGATCCGCGCAACCACCGCGGCGTCCATGCCCGTGCCGTGGTCGCGGATGGACACCGTCACCTCGCTCCCGCCTTCTTCGCCTGCATCGATGGTGACGACCAGGCGGCGCGATGCGTCGAACTTGATCGCGTTCGTCAGCAGGTTGCTGAAGACCTGCACCAGGCGCAGCTCGTCGCCGAGCACGCAGGTGGGCCGCTGCGGGCCGATCACCTGGGTCGACTCCAGCAGCTTGGGCGCCACCGCCAGCACGGCTTCGAGCGAGCGCTCGACGACGAGGCCGACGTCCACCGCCTCGCGCCGTATCTCGAGCTGCCTGCGCGTCACCCGCGAGATGTCGAGCAGGTCGTCGACCAGACGCTTCATGTGGTCGACCTGGCGGCGGACGATGCGGCGCTCCTTCGCGGTCGACTCGTCGGCCTTCATGTCCATCAGGTGCATGGCGCTGACGATCGGGGCCAAGGGGTTGCGCAGTTCGTGGCCCAGCACGGCGAGGAATTCGTCCTTCACGCGAGAGGCTTCTTCGGCGCGCTGCAAGGCTTCGGCCTGCGAGCGGATCAGCGTCTCGCGTTCGGCCGAGGCGGCGGCGAGCGCATGGCCCATGTCGTCCAGCTCGGGGATATCGCTCGCCTGGATGCTGACCGGCTTGCCTTCTCGCAGCAAGGCAGCCTGGCTGCCGATGGCCTGGATCGGGTCGAGGATGCGGCGCGCCTGGTACAGCGCCAAGAGCACGCAGGCAATCAGAGACGCCAGCACGCCGATCACGAAGGTGGTGCCCGAGGCCAGCGCCACCGCGATCATGTTGGACTGCGGGGCGCCGACCACCACCATCCAGTCGAGGCCGTTCACGCGGCTGTAGCCGGTGAACACCGTCTCGCCTTCGCTCGTCGTCGTGATGCCGGTCCCCTCGGCGAGGCCGAGGCTCAGCAGCTTTGCGAGCGTGGGCGCTGCACGGGTGCCGAGCGTTCGCACGTGGTCCCGCGAGCGGGCCACCCGCAACCCGGCCCCGTCGAAGACCGACATGACCCAATCCTTGGGGCTTCTCTGCCGGGCCAGGATGTCGACGATGCGGTCGGGCTTGACCACCGCCGTCACGACGTAGGCAATCTCTCCGTTGCGAAGCGCCGGCACCCGGACGCGGAATTCGACCTCCCCGGCATCGTTGGGCTGCAAGCTGCCGACCACCGGCCGCTTGGTCTCGAGCACGGCTTTCAGCGATGCAGCGTCTGCCTCGTCGGGCTTGCTCTGCCCGTACGGTTCGCCGGTTCGGAACAAGACCTTGCCGCGCCCGTCGAGCAGGGCCATGCCCGTCCAGTTCTTGCGCGCCTGCACGGCCGACTTCGCCACCTCGTAGAAGCCCGGAACGTTGCCGTCCCGCAGGGGCTTGATGTCCGACAGGCCATTCAAGACGGCGATCGTGGCCAGGTGCTCCGACTCGACTGCGCTCGCGAGGGCGCGCGAAATGGCCAGCGTGCTGCGCTCGACCTCGTCCGTCTGGTACTGCAGAAGAATGGCCAGCCCCCAGGCCCCGAGAATCGCCAGCGGCAGGATGCCGACGCCGGCGAGCAGCAACAGTTGGGTGCGAAGCGGTCGCGCGTTTCTGAAAAGAGTCATGTCATGCCGTTGCCGCCGCGATGCCGGCCGCTCTGGCATTCATTGTTAGCGAGTGAGCGGCAGAAAACGGCGCGCTTTCGTATCGAGACGCTTCAGAGCGCATGAACGCCGGCTGACAAGCCGGTTCGCCGTCACCCGCCCGCAGTCACCATGCGCGCAACCTGGGCAACAGCCGCATCGCGCGCCGGCTCGCCGGCTTTCGCTTCGGCCAGGTACACGGCCACCACGATGGGCGGGCGCCCCGGCGGCCAGAACACGCCCACATTGTTGGTGGTGCCGCGCGCCCAGGTGCCGGTCTTGCTGGCCAGGTGCCAACCTTCGGGCAGGTCGGCGCGCAGCCGCTTCACGTCGGTTCGGGTCGCTTCCATCCAACGCCGCAGCTGTTCGCGGCTGGCGGCGGACAAGGCATCGCCCACCAGCGTGGCCCGCAGCGCCGTGGCCATGGCGCGCGGCGTGGTGGTGTCGCGCGGATCGCCGGGGCGGGCCTCGTTGAGCGCGGGCTCCCAGCGGTCCAGCCGCGTCTTCGTGTCGCCGAGCGTGCGGGCGTAGCGCGTCAGTGCAGCCGGGCCGCCGTAGCTCTTGAGAATCAGGTTGGCGGCCGCGTTGTCGCTCACGGTGATGGTGGCTTCGCACAGCTCGGCCAGCGTGAGGCCTTCGCCGCCAACCGCCTTCGAAGTGATGGTCGAGTTCGGCACCAGCACCTCGCGCCCGAAGCGGATGCGCCGGTCGAGCTGCTCCTGCTGCGCGTCGACGCGGTGAAGCACATGCGCTGCAGCCAGCCACTTGAAGGTGCTGCACATCGGGAAACGCTCGTCCAGCCGGTGGCCGTCGATGCGGCCATCGGCCGTGTCGAGCACCGCCACGCCCAGGCGGCCCTGGGCAGATTGTTCGATGCCTTTCCAGCGCTCGGCTGGCGGCTGGGGCGCAGTTCTTTGGGCAAGACTCGCCAGCGGGCTGGTGGCCGCGAAAGCCCCCACAAGATGCTGGTTGAAATGGCGTCGGTCCATCGGGGTCGATCTCCTGTGAAAAGTAGTGGGCTTTGAATGAAGGCCGAGCGCACGATAGCCACGCCAGCATCGCTTCACAAACGGCGATTTCGATGGGAAAGGCGCAGAAAATCTTGGGCATGAACCTGCCATTGAATGCATTGCGTGCCTTCGAGGTCTCTGCCCGCCACTTGAGCTTCACGCGCGCCGCCATCGAGCTGAATGTGACGCAGACCGCCGTGAGCGCCCAGGTGCGCAATCTCGAAGACCGGCTCGGTACTCCGCTCTTTCGCCGCCTGCCGCGCGGCCTGGCGCTCACCGACGAAGCGCAGGCGCTGCTGCCGATGCTGACCGAGAGCTTCGACCGCATCGGTGCCGTGCTCGACCAGTTCCAGGGCGGCCGCTTCCATGAGGTGTTGACGGTCGCCGCGGTCGGCACCTTCGCGGTGGGTTGGCTGATGCCGCGGCTCGATGCCTTCCACCGCCAGCACCCGTTCATCGACCTGCGTTTGATGACCAACAACAACCGCGTCGACCTGGCCGGCGAAGGCCTCGACTTCGCCATTCGCTTCGGCGACGGCGCATGGCACGGCACCGAGGTCGATGCCTTGCTGGCGGCGCCGCTGTCACCGGTGTGCAGCCCCGCGCTCGCCGCCCGCTTGCGCACGCCCGCCGACCTGGCCGGCGAGACCTTGCTGCGCTCCTACCGCGCCGACGAATGGACCCGCTGGTTCAGTGCTGCCGGCGTTGCCGCACCACTGCTTCGCGGGCCGGTGTTCGACTCGTCGCTCACCATGGCGGCCGCGGCCGTGCAAGGTGGTGGCGTCGCACTGCTGCCACCGGCCATGATCGCGGCCGAGCTTCAGCAGGAACGGCTGGTGCAGCCCTTCGACATTGAGGTCTCGACCGGCCGCTACTGGCTCACGAGACTGAAGTCGCGCCCGGTGTCACCGGCGATGCGGGAGTTCAGGAGGTGGTTGCTGAGCGCCGTAAGCACTTGACGTCAATCAGCCCCGAGCTTCAGCCCGTCGGGCTGGCGCCGTTCGATCGCCCACTTGAGCAAGACTGCGCTGCGGTAGATGCCTTGCCCATGCCGCCGAGTTCGACGACGCGAACGAAATACCTCAGCTGGCGCAGTTCCATGGACTGCTGATCACTTGCGTGAGCTAGGGCCTGTTAACGCTATGGGAGGGCACGCGCCTTGCCCCGCAGGCCGCGGGGCAAGGCGCGAGTGAGGCCGTGTGCCTTCGGCACACAACGACCGAGCAACGCGGCCCTGCGGCCTGCGGGGCATCGGCCCTCCGGGTGATCTCAGCAAACAGCCGCCGGCCGCGTTGCAAATGCTCGCCGTAGGCGCGGCTACGCCTGCGCTTTGCGCCTTGCCGGCGGCTGTTTGCTGAGTCACGCGTGCCCTCCCATAGCGTTAACAGGCCCCAAACCCGCGCACCGGGAAGTCCGCAGGCCGCTGCAGCCAGTTGGTCGGCGCGTAGCTCGTGCGGCCGTCGGTGGCGTGCAGCGTGTAGGCCAGGCGCGAGCGTGCAGAGCGGTTGGGCGCGCTGTAGTGCGGCAGCAAACCGTGGAAGACGATCAGCGTGCCCGCCTCGCAAGGCAGCGGCACGGCAGTGCGCTGGTCGGGCCAGGGCGTGCGGTCGAGCACCTCCAGGTTCAACTGCTGGCCGTCGCGCACGAAGCGCTCACGCAGCGGGCCGCGGTGGCCGCCCGGCTCGGCCCACAGGCAGCCGTTGTCGACGGCGGCGTCTTCGAGCGCGAACCAGAAGGTCGTCACGCTGATGGGTGTGCTGACGAAGAAGGTCGCGTCCTGGTGCCAGCGCACCTCACCGCCGATGCCAGGCTGCTTGAAGATCACCTGCGATTGCCAGACCTGCGGATCGGCCAGGCCGATATCCGCCGCCAGCGCAGCGAGTTCCGGGCCGTGCGAGAAGCGCTCGAACACCGGATCGAGGTCGTGCAGCGCATGGCCGATCTTGTTGATGGCCCGCGCCTTGGGCACCACCAGCCGGCCCTCGGCATCGAAGGCCTCTTCTTCGAAGAAGCAATGCACCTGGTCGGCCGAGGCGATGAGCGCGGCATCGGCCGTGCGCGCCTGGTTGCGGGTGGAGAAGACGCCGGTGCTGCCATCGGGCTCGAAAGCGTCGACCAGCGCCTGCGCGCGGGCACGCACCTCGGCCAGATCGGCGGCGCTCTTGAAGCCGGGCAGCACCAGGAAACCGTCGCGGTCGAACTGTTCGCGTTGAGTCGAAGTCAGCATGGAAAGTGGTCCGTCAGATCAATCTCGATGGTCGCCGGGCAGCGACTGGGTCTGGTTGCGCCCCTGGGCCTTGGCGAGGTAGAGCGCGCGGTCGGCACGCTCGATCGCCTGGTAGGTGTTCTCGCTCGGGCCGCACTGCGTGGCACCGGCCGAGAAGGTGATGTTCAGCCCCGGGACGATGTGCTCGAACGACGATTGGGCCAGCGCCGCGTGCATCCGTTCGACCATGGCGACAGCCACTTCGGTCGTCGCATCGGGCGCTGCGAGCAGGAATTCTTCACCGCCCCAGCGGCCCAGGAAATCGCTGCCGCGCAAGCAGCCGCGCATGACGGCCGCGAAGTCGCGCAGCACCGTGTCGCCGACGGCGTGGCCGTAGCGGTCGTTGACCGATTTGAAGTGGTCGATGTCGATCAGCACCAGCGTCAGCGGCTTGCCGTTGTGGCGGCTCACCAGCTGCTCGGCCGCGAGCAGCTCCATCACGTGGCGGCGGTTGCTCAGCTGCGTCAACTCGTCGGTCTGCGCGAGGTCTTGAATCCGGTCCAGCGCCTTCTGGAGCTCGACCTTGCGGCTGGTGAGCCGCTTGCGAAGCGCCCCCATCTGCGTGGACAGCGCCGAGGTGGCCACCAGCAAGATGGTGGCGAACGCGAAGTGGATCATCTCGATCGTCGCCGGGAACTGCACCGGGTCGATCATGCTCAGCCACAGCATGGTGCCGCCCAGCAGGCACAAGGCGAAGGCACACAAGGCAAACGCGTCACGCGTCCTCAGCACGAACATGCCCCAGATCAGGTTGAGCAACATGATGGCAATGATCGCGCCGCGCAACGGCGGGTTGACCGCGTAGCCGATCGTCGTCGACACCACGCCGAACAGCGACTGCAGCATCGTGAGCGACCGGTCCGCGCTGATGCGCTCGCTCCACCCGGTTCGCACCAGCAGGTAGAAACCGAGGATGCCCGTCAGGCTGATGGCCGACCACGCGATGGCCAGCCCACGCTCCATCAGGCCCTGCCGTACTTCGACCGCAACGATCAGCGAGAACAGCACATAGACCAGCACCGCAAGCAAGGTCAGCTTGACGGGGCCTTGGCGAGAAACGTCGCGCCCGAAGAGCAGGCCGGCCACCGCGCTCGGCACACCCGAGCGCGATGCGTGCGCGCCGGCTTCGCCGATGGGGTCGTCAAGAGAGAGATTGGAAGACATGGCTGAGGCTCGCACTGCGCCACCGCGGAGGGCACGGCACCCGGCGCTTCGAGCGGCCGTGCCCGCTGAGGGATGGGCAAAAGCGTGGCGGGATTATCACCGGCCGGGCAAGCCAGAGCGCTTTGCGGAGCGGGTGGCGCATGCAGCGAATGCTGGACTGGCCCCCAGGCCGCTGCCAGAATCGTCCCGGCAGCAAGCTTCGGGATGGGCTTTTTCATCCGCAGGTTTTTAGGTGGCCCGATGCATCGGCTCTTCGTCAGCGGCCGGGCCGTTCGCGGGGTGGTTCATAGGGGAGTGAGAGGATGAGAGATCAGTTTGAGCAATGCGTTTGGCGGGTGGCCATCGTGTGTCTGCCCGTGCTCAATTGACGTTAGGCTCCATGAACTCGCTCAGCCGATTCTCCAGGTGGAAATCATGGCAGGCCCGAGATACGCTCGAACGGCTTCAGTTCCCGGGCGGGTATGCCATCGCAATCTCTCAGGCCAATCTTGCTGACTGCCCATTCGCGCTTGTGTCGCAAATCGTCTACTTTGGAATGACCAACGCAGGAGGCGGGTTGCGGTCGCGCCTAAAGCAGTTCGATATTGTCATTCGAACGGGCAAGGGATTTCATGGTGGGGCGGATCGGTTCCGCAAAGACTATCCGGAACCAGAAAATTCGCTGAGCCAATTCTTTGTAGCAGTGGCGCCTTTCGAATGCAACGTCATGTCAGCCACGCCAAGCGACCTGCGAAGCATGGGTGCCGTCGCTCAAATGGAATTTGAGTGCTTCGCAGCCTACGTTGAGCACTTCGGGCAGCTACCGAAATACAACGACCGCAAGAAGTCGCCGAAAGCATCGAAGGCGGTCGTCCAAGAAGGCGTCTTGTACCTTCCCGAAGATCGCAATTGAAGTTCTCTTGCGAGGAGTTTCACGGTCGATGCACCAAACCCATCACTCCACCGGCATGCCTTCCGCAGTCGGTGAATTCAAACGCAGACCTCACTCACCCCTATGTCAGCAGCTACCCCGCCCGTCGCTCGCCTGTTCAGCTTCGTTGGAGGTAACGCAGGCCCTTGGTTCATTGACCACATGCACAGCGTCGTTGGGGAGCCGATAGCCGCCGCCTCACGGCTGTCCGTGGTTCCCGGTCCAGCAGCACAACTGCCGCAGGGGGCTTCTTGGTTCCTTCGCGGAATTACCAGCAACGAACGATATGTCGTTCGGGAGGAGAAAGCCGCACTGGTCAGCAGGCAGGAAGGCCTCGGCCGGAAGGCTTCAACACGCGCGGCACTCATACCCATTCGCAAGAATGCCGCTTGGTGGGCCCTCTCACAAGACGAGCGCCGAGAAGTGTTCGAAGCACAATCGCGCCACATCGCCATTGGCTTGAAGTACCTTCCTGCCGTTGCAAGGCGCTTGCATCACTGCCGAGATTTGGGCCCCGACGAGCCATTCGACTTTCTCACTTGGTTCGAATACGCGCCTTCGGATTCGGCAGCGTTCGAAGAGCTTGTGGCGGCTCTGCGGGCCTCACCAGAATGGGAATATGTTGACCGTGAAATCGACATCCGCCTCACTCATGCGGATGCATGACTCTTCTTGTCCTTTTCACCATGGAGAAATGCATGAAGAAGACTTACCACGGCAGTTGCCACTGCGGCGCAATACGTTACGAGGCGGACATCGATCTGAGCGCTGGCACGGGAAAATGCAACTGCTCGATCTGCACGAAGACGAGGAACTGGAGCGTCATTGTCAAACCCAATGACTTTCGCCTGCTTTCTGGCGAATCCGATCTGAGCGACTACCAGTTTGGAACAAAGAGCGGGCACCACCTGTTCTGCAAGCATTGCGGCGTTCGCCCGTTCGGCCGGGGATACGTGGAGCAGATCGGCGGAGACTACGTCTCTGTCCAGCTGGGCACACTTGACGATGCTCCGCCCGAGGAACTCGTGCAAGCGACCGTTCGGTTCGCCAATGGGCGCGACAACAGCTGGTGGACAGAGCCTGCAGAGACGCGGCACCTGTAAGCCGCCGACCATTTCGGAGTGGAACGATGTTGAAAACCTACCAAGGCAGTTGCCACTGCGGTGCAGTCAAGTTCGAAGCAGAGCTTGACCTTGAGCAAAGCACCTATCGTTGCAACTGCTCCATATGCAGGCGCAATCGCTTCTGGCCGGCCGTTGCGAGAGAAGGCGGCTTTCGTCTTCTTTCAGGCGAGACGGAACTCACCCAGTACTTGTTCAACACGAAGAAGAACCAGCACTACTTCTGCAAGCACTGCGGTGTTCGGCCATTCGGCATCGGAACCGAAACGCCCATCGGAAAAATGTACGGGGTCAATCTGGGTTGCCTTGCGGGAGTTTCGGAAGAAGAACTCTCTCGCTTGCCCGTCACCTGCATCGATGGCCTGCACGACAAGTGGCAAAGCACCCCCGAGTTCTCTAGCCACCTGTAGTTTCAGTTCCGCTGCTGGTCACCGAAAACCATCGGCATTGCGCGCACCGGCGCTCAGCGTCTCGCTGATTGTTTCCCTGAAGGCTGCATTGCTTCCGTCGGCCAGCCGTACGATGCAACGAGAACAGTCTTTATCCCGGGCTTCACTGTCTGCGCTGCCGGACTCAGGCTCACTTCTTTCTTCGCTGTGGTTTGCGCGAGTTGTTTGCCGGGGCGGATCGTTTTCGAGGTTGTTTTCAAGATCAGTGTCATGTCGTCAAGAGGAGCGCGATTGTATTGGTGCCGTCGTGCACACTCGGCGCCCGGGCACGCCCGAGAAAATCGATGAGCTCAAACACCAGGGTGACGCAGCATGATTGACGACATGGCCAATCCGATCGACCTGCGGCTCATGGCAAGCCAGTTCCCCACCCCATGCCGCCAATGCGACATGCACTCATAGCAAGCATCGCTGCGGGGCTGTGCAGCAGCGCCCTCGCCACCAGCTCCGCCTCATTCGAAGCGCAGGGCTATCTGCTTGATGTCGTCATTGGGGACGACAGCCGGCCCGTCGTGGCGGGGCTCAGCATGGCAACGCCGGGTAGCGCGCAAAGCGTGCAGCTTCCCATGCGCCACATCCGCGTCGAGTCTTTCGACGCGGAGAAGCAAATCCTCTTGCTTCGCTTTGAGAATCCCGGAGATTCGACACTTCCCAAAGACTTCTTTCTCACCGTCAGGAACGACACCGCGGTGCTGCAGATCGACGGAAAGTCCATTGCCGGCCGGTTTTCTTGGGGCATGTAGGTGTTGCGCTGATCGTCGTCATTGCCCCATCGAAATCCAGCCCAAACCGGGAGCGCGGCCATGCCCTCTGTCTTCGACAAGCTGAATCTGAAAGCGCAACGCGAGATCCTCGTCGTCAACGCGCCGTCGTCGTTCGAGCCAGAGCTGGCGGCGCTCAGTGGGGTCACAGTGCTTCGCGATCCCAAGAAGGCCAAGGCGGTTCAGTTCGCGCTCGTGTTCGCGAACAAGCAGGCTGAAGTCGACAGCCTGGCGACGCTGCTCGCCGGCAAGGCGGAAGGCGACGCGCTGCTCTGGTTTGCATACGCCAAGGGCAGCTCCAAGAAGTACCGATGCGAGTTCAACCGGGACACGGGTTGGAGCGTGCTGCGCAGCCTCGGCTTCGACACCGTGCGCCAAGTCGCTATCGACGAAGACTGGTCGGCGTTGCGGTTCAGGCGGCTGGAATACATCAAGTAGGCTGCGCTTCGCAGCCATCACGCGGAAACTTGAGCCGCGGCGGCGGGTCCAACGCCAACGGGTGCAGCCGGTCGTTTCCGGCCGCGCTGTTCAAGCACCCGACCCAGCCGAAAGGAGCAACGATGTCCCACGACGAAACCGAAATCCGCCGTCTCGTGTCGACCTGGATGAGCGACACCCAGGCGGGAGACGTCGCCGCAGTCATGGGCCTGATGACCGACGACGTTGTCTTTCTCGTCCCCGGCAAGGCGCCCATGCGGAAGAAGGACTTTGAGGCCGCTGCGAAAGCGCAGGCCGCCCACGCGGCGCCGAAGTTCGAGGGCTCCAGCGAGATTCAGGAAGTGCAGGTGAATGGCGACCTGGCATTCGCCTGGTCCAAGCTCACGGTCGTCGCCACGCCCCCCGGCGGCTCGCCCGCCAGCACCCGCACCGGGCACGCACTCACCGTGTTCAAGAAGGTGGCAGGCAAGTGGCTGCTGGCGCGCGACGCCAATCTCTTGGGGCCGCCGGAGCAGCAGCCAGGCCGGTGACGGCCGACAGTCACAAGGCGTAGCGCCCGAAGCCGAGCCGGCCGCCTCAAGCCCATCGGCGACTCATTGCCGGCGCGCTTGCTACAGCCCCACGTCAAAGCTGCCCACCGTCACCATCTCCGACTGCCCCGCCAGGCGCAACGTGGCCATCTCGTCTTTCTGGTCGGCGCGGCCGAAGCCGGTGGTCAACCGCATCATCAGCGTGGTGGCAGGGGCCACCACCTGTTGCCGGTGGCCGTAGAACTGCGCCTGCACGGTGTACTTGCCCGGCTTGGCGACGCGCAGCGCGAACTCCTCGGGGCCGTAGCCGCCCGTCACGTCGCGCGAGACGCGGCCGCCCTGGTGGCTCAGGCGGTGGCCGTAGAAGGCCTTCTCGCCGTTGGGGTCGATGACCCAGAGGTCGATGTCGGTGTTGTCGGCGTCCCAGGCGAGGGTGATGCGCAGATCGAGCGGCAGGTTGCGCAGCAAGCGCTTGTCGAAGGCGTCGGTCTTGAGCGGCTGGCCGCTGCGCGCGGCGCGGGCGATCACGGCGTTCATCTCGGCGAGTGCGGTCATGTCGATGTCGGGGAAGCGGCCGTCCCAGGGGCGCGAGACCACTTGCCAGAGCTGCTCGGCGCTGTCTTGCCATTGCCCGGCTTCGGCCATCGCGAGGCCGAGGTCGCGGTACGACTGAGGCTCGTTGGGGCTCAGGCGCTGCACGGTCTTGAAGACGGGGATGGCCAGCGCCGGTTGCCTGGCTTGCAGCAGGCGGTAGCCGAGCACGCGCAGGATGTGGCGGTTCTCCAGGTCCATTTCGGCGAGGTTGGAAAGCACCCGCAATGCCAGCTCGGGCCGGCCCTTGGCGAACAGCACGTCGGCCGAGTCGAGGAAGAAGGCGGTGCTGTTGGTGAAGTCGGGGCGCTCGTCGAGGTAGCGCTGATACACCGCTTCGGGCGCGGCCTCGCGCAGGCGTTTGGCATACGGTGCATCAGGAGCCCACGGCGTGAGCGTGATGGTGGCGGGCGCGGGGCCCGCCTCGTCGTTCGCAACCTTGGCCTTGCGGAGTTCAGCGCTGCCCATCGCGTCGCGTGCATCACGCGAAGGCTCGGCCAGCGCACGTGCCATGGGGAGCGCGGCAGCGGGAGCCGGCGGCGGCGAGGCCATCTCCTGGTGCAGCATGCCTGCAGCGGCAGCGCCGCCTGACTGGCGCTTGTCCTGCTTGAGCGTCGCGCGCCAGTCGTCCTTGGGGAAGCTCTTGTCCCACCAGGCCTGCTGCTCGGCAAAGCGGGCGACCACCTGGTCGATGTGGCTGGCTCGCGCGAGCTTGGCGCGCTGGCCTTGCTGTGCGAGCAGGCGTTCGTAGTCGGCACGCAGGGCTGTGGGTGGCTCGATCTCGAAGCGCACGTAGTCGGCCACGGCATCGAGCACGATCAGCGAGGTCTCGCGCGTCACCAAACCGAAGGCCTTGCCGAGGCGGCGGATCTCGCCGCGCTTGTCGTCGTAATCGGCTTCCAGCTCGGCCACGCGCAGGCTGGCCCAGCGCTGGGCGACCTGCGTGGCGCCTTCTTGGTTTGCGTTGCTGCGCGGCGCGACCTTGACGCTCTGGCGCTCGACCTGGCCATTGGGCAGCTCGAACTCGAGCGCCAGCTCGGCACGCGGCTCGCTCAGCACCCCGGCGATGGCGATGTGGCCATTGGCAGCGTACGGCGACGACGCGACGACGTGGCGCGCACCGTTGCTGCTGATGCGCAGCAGGCGCGCCTTGCGGGTCTGCAGGGCCTTGGCCGCTTCGGCGGTGGGCGTGCTGCCGAGGTCGAGCCACTCGCCGCCGCTGCGTTCGGCGAGCTGGCGCAGGCGCGTGGCGTCGACGCTGGCCGACGCGCTCACGGCGTAGAGCGGCACGCTGCTCGGGGCGAGCGTGTTCGTCGTGCCCCAGTTGGAGAGGCCGTCGGTGAAGAGCAGTGCGAGTTCGTTGCCTTCGGGTGCGACGAGCGCGGGCAGGTTGCTGGCGCCGTCGTAGGCCAGGCCGTCGAGCACGCGGCGCAGCTCGTCCCAGCGGCCGTCTTTGATGCTGAAGCGCTGCGCCGGCTCGGCCACGTCGCGACCCACACGCAGAGTGACCTCGGCGTTGCGCAGCGCGCTGAAGTAGGCGCCGAGCAAGGCGAACTCACGGCCGTGGTCCCGGCGGGCGCCGGAGCCCGAGGCATCCCACAGCAGCGCGATGCGGCGGGGTGCGGTGCGCGGGGCCACGCGTTGGGCGACCGGCAGCTCGGCGTAGAAGTAGGTCTGGTCGCCGGCGGTCTGCGTGGCGACCAGCGGCTCGCTGCGTTGCGGCAGGGTGATGCTCAGGCCCGCTACGCCGCTGAAGTTCATCTGGTGCAGAGACAGCTGCGCCCAGCCGTTGTTGGCCTGGCTGCGCGTGAACGCCTGCGGCGGCAGGCCCGGCGCGTTGGCGGTGATGGCACCCGGTGATGCATCGGCCACGCGCACCTCGACGTCGAGCCGCGGCACCGTCTCTGCGAACTTGAGCGGCAGCTCCAGGCGCGCGCCCTGCCCCAGCGTCTGCGAGATGTTGAGCACCACGCGCCGCGTACCTTGCGCCGGCAGCGGGTAGACGCGCAGCTTGTAGTTGTTGCCCTGGGTCACTTCGAGCAGCGCGGGGTCGACGCGTGCGCGGATCACGTCTTCGAACACCTGCTGGCCCTTGGCCTTTTCCACCGGCACTGCGGGGCGCAGCTCGCCGTTGATGTCGAGCGCGAAGCCGGTGACGAGCTGGCCCTCGCGCAGCGGGAACTGCAGCTCGCCTTCGAGCACGCGGTCGTTGGGGTTGCGAAAGACGAGTTCGACGCGCGTGCTCACCGCATGGCCGACAACCTCGGCGCGCAGGTCGACCGACTCCAGCCGCACCGGCAAGCGCGCGTCGCGCACCTGCAAACGCGGCATCGGCTCGGGAAGAGGGCGCTGATTGATCTGGGCCAAAGCGCCGAAGCTCGCGCTCAGCAGGGTGACGGCGGCCAGCACGCCGGGCAGCAGGGTTCGCATGGTGGTGTGGAGAAAAGTGTGGGACACACTGCTTCCACGGCCGAACCCGGAGAACGGGGTGAAAGTTTTTTTGCGGGAGCGACATTCGCGCTCTCCGCGCCGCGTCATCCCCGCGAAGGCGGGGATCCATGTGCCGCCATCGCATCGCTGTTCACGCGCCGCAGCATTCCACCCGACTGGATTCCCGCCTTCGCGGGAATGACAAGCTATCTCGCCGAGTCGTGCAATTGCTTGCGACGGTATTCGCCCTGCCGCTCGAACATCCACCCCGGGTATTCGGAGGGGAGCTTGCTCACCGCGTCGAGTTTCGCCATCTCGTCGACGTTGAGCGTGACCTTGGTGGCGGCCAGGTTGTCGGCCAGTTGCTCGGGCCGCTTGGCGCCGACGATCACGCTGGTGACCTGCGGTTGATGCAGCAGCCACGCCAGGGCGATCTGCGCCACCGAGACGTCGCGCTCCTGCGCCATCGGCCGCATCGCGTCGATGCAATCGTGGGCACGCTCCTTGTGCACGGGAGGGAAGTCGAACGCGGTGCGGCGGTTGCCTTCTTCGCCGGGCTGGTTGCGGCCGTACTTGCCGCTGAGCAAGCCGCCGGCGAGCGGGCTCCACACCATCAGGCCCACGCCTTCGCTCTTCAGCATCGGCACGATCTCGCGCTCGAGGTCGCGGCCGGCCACGGTGTAGTAGGCCTGCAGCGACTCAAAGCGCGCGAGGCCCAGCCGCTCGGAGATGCCCAGCGCCTTGGCGATCTGCCACGCCGCCCAATTGGACACGCCGATGTACCGCACATGGCCGTGGCGCACCAGCTGGTCGAGCGCGCGCAGGGTCTCTTCGATCGGCGTGGCCGGGTCGAAGCCATGCACCTGGTACAGGTCGACGTGGTCGAGCTGCAGGCGCGCGAGGCTGGCCTTCACGCCGTCAACGATGTGGCTGCGCGACAGGCCGCGCGCGTTGGGGCCGTTGCCGGTTTCGCCGAACACCTTGGTCGCGACGACCACCTTGTCGCGCGGGATCTTCAGGTTCTTCAGCGCCTGGCCGGTGATCTGCTCGGAGAGGCCGCCGGCATACACGTCGGCGGTGTCGATGAAGTTGATGCCGGCGTCGATCGCCTGGCCGACGAGGCGCTCGGCGTCGCTTTGCTGCAGCTTGCCGATCTTGCCCCACAGGCTGGCGTCGTCGCCGCCGAAAGTCATGGTGCCGAAGCACAGCTCGGACACGAAGAGGCCGGTGCGGCCGAGGGAATGGTTGCGCATGGTGATGGGCTCCGTCCGCTGAATGGGGAGCCCGGGCTTGCTGTTCGATGGCAAGCCCGGGCGGGCGGAACAGCATAAGCGCCGAGGGTGAAAGCCTGTGGGCGTCGCGGTTATCCGCGGGGCTGATGAGTGGCCAGTGACGTACCTCGGCCAGCTCCAATCACTGCCAAGGCTTGTCATGTATGGCCGCACAATCCGCCCCATGCAGGCGAGCCGGTTGCTTTCACTCTTGATGCTGCTGCAGACGCGCGGGCGCATGAGTGCGCAGGCGCTGAGCGCCGAGCTCGAGGTGTCGGTGCGCACCATCCACCGCGACATCGATTCGCTCAGCGCCTCGGGCGTGCCGGTGTGGGCCGAGCGCGGCCGGCAGGGCGGCTTCGTGCTGCAAGAAGGCTGGCGCACCAAGCTCACCGGCCTCACCGCCACCGAGGCGCAGGCGGTGTTTCTCGGCGGGTTGCCGGGGCCTGCGCGCGAACTGGGCCTGGGCGAGGCGATGGCCTCGGCGCAGCTGAAGCTGCTGGCCGCACTGCCCGCCGGTTGGCAGGAAGACGCGCGCCGCGTCAGCGCGCGCTTTCACCTCGACCCGATCGACTGGTACCGCGGCAGCTCGCCGGTGAACCACCTGCCCGCCGTGGCACAAGCCGTGTGGCACGAAGAGCGCCTGCGCCTGCAATACGAAAGCTGGGAGCGCACCTCGGAGCGCGAGGTCGAGCCGCTCGGCCTGGTGCTGAAGGCCGGCATCTGGTACGTGGCCGCGCGCACCGCTGTAGCGAACGGCAAGGTGCGCACCTACCGCCTGAGCAGCATCCTCTCGTTGGCCGCGACAGGCGAGCACTTCACGCGGCCGAAAGACTTCGACCTCGCGTCGTACTGGACGGCCTCGACCCAGCGCTTCGAGGCCGAGCTCTACCGCGACGAAGCCGTGCTGCGCGTGACGCGCCAGGGCTTGAAAACGCTGAGCAACTTCAGCCCCGCGGTGGCCGAAGCGGCAGGCCGCACGCAGGCGCCGGACGCGCAAGCCGGCTGGCTGCAGGTCACCATTCCCATCGAATCGGTGAGCCACGCCGCAGCCCAGTTGCTGAGGCTGGGTGCCCAAGCCGAGGTGTTGAAGCCGGCCGCCTTGCGCCGCGAACTGCGCAACACGCTGCGCGATTGGACCGCGCTTTACGCCGGTTAGCTCAAGGGCGCTTGCCGCTGGCCACCTTGAGCAGCAGCTCCAGCAGCAGCAGGCGCTCGGCCGGCGACAGCACGCGCAGGGTTGCGTCTTCCATCGTGGCGGCGATCTTCTGCGCCCGCTTGACGAGCTGGCTTCCGCTGGGCGTGAGCACCACGATCTGCGCACGCCGGTCTTCGGTGCTGCGCACGCGCTCGATCCAACCGCGCTCGACCATGCGGTCGAGCGTGACGGCCAGGTTCGGCGCCGAGACGTCGAGCGCCTTGCCGAGCTGCTTCTGGTTGACCTGCTCGTTCGAGGCCACCAGCGTCAGGATGGAGAACTCCACCGCCTTCAGCTGCAGCGGGCCGATGTGCTTGCTGAACGACTTCTTCAGCTCGACCGAGGCACGCGTGGCCGCATACCCGACCAGGTGCATCAGGCCCGATTGGTCGAGCGGGGCGGAGTGCGCCCGGGTATCCGCGATGTCGTCGTCGAGTTGTTGGGCGTTCATGCAGACAGGGCAGTGAGATGCGGCAACGGATTTTGCCCGGCACGAATGCGCACCGCACACAAACCCGCTTCGGGCAACACGAAGTCGATGTAGTAGCGGGCCGTCTCGCACTTGGCCGCATGGAAGGGCGAGCCGCTTCGCGCCGCCACGGCATCGGCGCGCGCCCAGCCTTGCGCAAGCAGCACCAGGCCGGCGAGCCGCAGGTAGTCGTCGGCAACGCGGTAGGGCAGCTCGCTGTCAGTGGACGACTGCTGAATCACCTGCTGCGTGAGCTGCTGCCATTCGGCGAGCCAGGCCCTCGCGCGCGCGGCCAGTTCGCTCGCAGGCAGCTCGCCGTCGAGGCGGCGGATCAAGGCACCGAGCTTGGCGCCGCCATCGGGCAGCACCTTGCGCACCAGCAGGTCGATGGCCTGGATCTCGTTGGTGCCTTCGTAGATCAGCGAGATGCGGCTGTCGCGCACGCACTGCTCGGCGCCGAAGTCGTGCACATAGCCATGGCCGCCGAACACCTGCTGTGCCGCGACGGCGGCAGCGAAGCCGTTGTCGGTGAGAAAGGCCTTGATCACCGGCGTGAGCAGCGAGACCTCGTCATGCGCTGTGTCGCGCACCGCGGCATCGGGGTGCTGCTCGGCCACGTCGAGCCAGTGCGAGGTTTCATACGCCAGCACGCGGCCGCCTTCGAGCAGCGCACGCTGGCGCAGCAGCTTGTGGCGCATGGCCGGATGCAGTGCGATCGGGTCGGCCGGCTCGCTCGCGCGATCGGCAGGCCGATGCGGCGCGCGCATCTGCGTGCGGTCGAGCGCATAGCGCAAGGCGTTCTGGTACGCGCTCTCGGAGTGGCCCACGCCCTGCAGGCCCACATGCAGACGCGCCGCATTCATCATCGAGAACATGGCCGCCAGCCCGCGGTTCGGCTCGCCGACCAGCCAGCCGGTGGCGCCGTCGAAGCTCATCACGCAGGTGGCGCTGCCCTTGATGCCCATCTTCTTCTCGATGCCGTCACAGCGCAGCGTGTTGCGCTCGCCGCCCGGCAGGAACTTGGGGCAAAGAAAGAGCGAGATGCCCTTGGTGCCCGAGGGTGCATCGACGATGCGGGCCAGCACCATGTGCACGATGTTGCGCGTGAGGTCGTGCTCGCCGCCGGAGATGAAGATCTTGGTGCCGCGGACACGGAAGCTTCCGTCGGGCTGCGACTCGGCACGCGTTTTCAAGAGGCCCAGGTCGGTGCCGGCGTGGGCTTCGGTCAGGCACATGGTCGACAGCCATTCGCCGCTGACGATCTTGCCCAGGTACTCGTTCTTCAGCTCGGGCGTGGCATGCGCCATCAGGCATTCGTAGGCGCCATGCAGCAGGCCGGGGTACATGTTCCAGGCGTGGTTGGCCGAGTTGAGCATCTCGTGCAGCACGGCGTTGATGGCATGCGGCAGGCCTTGCCCGCCCACCGCAGGGTCGCAGGCCAGTGCCGGCCAGCCCGCGGCGACGAAGGCCTGATAGGCCTCGCGGTAGCCGCGCGGAGTTTTCACCTCACCGTCGCGCAGCGTGCAGCCTTCGAGGTCGCCGATCGCGTTCAGCGGCGCGACCACGTCTGCAGCGAACTTGCCGGCCTCTTCGATCACCTGGCGCGCGGTGTCGGCGCCGAGTTCGGCATGGGCCGGCAGCGTGGCCCATTGCGCAGGCAGGTTCAGCAGCTCCTCGGTGACGAAGCGGATGTCACGCAGGGGAGGCTGGTAGCGCCACATTTCAAGCCTTCTTGCGAGCCGCGCCGAGGTAGGTGTCGATCACGCGCGGGTCTTTCGCCAACTCGGCGGCCGGGCCTTCGAGCGCGATCTCGCCCATCTCGAGCACGTAGCCATGGTCTGCGATTTCGAGTGCCGCGCGCGCGTTCTGCTCGACCAGCAAGATGGTCACGCCGGTGGCGCGCAGCCCGGTGATGGTCTTGAAGATCTCCTTGACGATCAGCGGCGCGAGGCCGAGGCTGGGTTCGTCAAGCATCAGCAGCTGCGGCTTGCTCATCAACGCGCGGCCCACCGCGAGCATCTGCCGTTCGCCGCCCGAGAGCGTGCCGGCGAGTTGCTTGCGTCTCTCTTTCAGTCTTGGAAAGAGGGTGAAGACTTCTTCCATCGCCTGATGGCTGTCTTTTTTGCCGAGGCGGAACTGGCGGTACGCACCGAGCAGCAGGTTGTCTTCGATGGGCATGCTGCCGAACAGGGCCCGGGTCTCGGGGACAAGGGCGATGCCTTGCATCACGCGGTCTTCGAGTTCTTGCTGCTCGATGGGGTGGCCGTTGTATTGGATTTTCCCCTTCGATGGGAGGACGCCCATCAAGGCGTTCAGCAGCGTGGACTTGCCGGCGCCGTTGGGGCCGATGACGGTGACGACGCTGCCCTTCTTGGCTTCGAGGTTGAGGCCATGGAGGACTTCGGCTCGGCCGTAGCCGGCGTGGAGGCTCTCTACTTTGAGTAATGGGGGGGTCATGGTTTTTTGCCCGTTGGGACTGAGCTTGTCGAAGCCTCGTTCGTGTATCGCCGACCCACTCCATCCGTTCGGGCTGAGCCTGTCGAAGCCTTGTGCGCATGCCCCCACCCGTTCGGGCTGACCCTTCGACGGGGCTCAGGACAGGGTCCGCCTGCGGCGGATCGAAGCCTCGCTTTGTCGTGGCCGTGTTCACTGCGTGAGGCCGCGTCGGGATGTGCCCCCGACAGGGCAGTAACTTTGGTGTTCGCATAACTTCGCTGCGCGAAGTGAGCGAACCCCCGCTGCGCGAACTTTTGCTTCGCCAAAAG
>Ga0307508_10000465_pt1 | contig 48815 bp, 65 predicted proteins | sample 9_EM_MG_FD_203089 | JGI IMG/M metagenome (GOLD analysis project Ga0307508, IMG submission 203089) | Populus trichocarpa ectomycorrhiza microbial communities from riparian zone in the Pacific Northwest, United States - 9_EM | ecosystem: Host-associated > Plants > Roots > Unclassified | place... | reverse complement strand
CCAGCCCCCCTCCTCGCGCCCCCCCCCGCGCCGGCCCCGCCCGCGCCCCCCCCCCCCCCCCCCCGCGCTGTTGTGGGTTGGTTTGGGTGGTGGTTGGGAGTGGGTTGAGCGGTGGAGGACGGGTGGTAAATTGGGAGTGGGATGCAAGTGCAGTTGGAGGATGTTCGATATTCTGGTTATTTTTTGTTCCACTGGGGATGCATTTGGTGGCCGGGAGCAGGTGCAGTCAGGTGAAGACGGTTGGGTGGGAGTGGTAAGGTTTGCTCGGTGTGGTCTAGCCGGAAGTCCAGTGTCCAGTAGTCCAGTGTCCAGCAAGTGTTGTGTGTCCAGCAAGTGTTGTGTGGGAGCTGGCGGGAGGGCAAGGTGAGACTATTGGCCGGCGGAGGGGATTGGAGCGGAGAGTGTCGAATAGCGGACGGGGCGGAACGAGTCGGACTGCAGACAGATGACTGGCAGCTGCAGCGGGGGCGGAGAGGAAAGACGTCGGAGAAGGAGAAGAAGGAGAAGAAGGAGAAGAAGAAGAAGAAGAAGAAGAAGTTATTCCGGGACGTGTTTGCGGGCGCGTGTCTCCGTCTGTCCCTCTCGCTCTCCAGTGGACGCAGGAGGCTGGATGGAATATAGTTAGCAGCGGTACGTACTGTACTCTATCCATGTACAGAATTAGGTACCGAGACGGCGTCCGGGCGGTCGGGAGCGAACGAGAATAGATACGGCAGCGAACGAAACGCGAGGAGGGCGAGAGACAGGGAGGAGACTGAGTTGCACGCAACTGCTACTCCATCCAGATACATACGGGGCGTCAGGAATAGGAGCGTTGTGTGTGCATGTGGTGGATGCGGCTTCTGGGTGGACCGGCGCGGGCAAGGAAGGGCTGCTTCCGCCTCCAGGTCCCCCGTGCAGGAGGGAGACGCGCTTGCTCCAGACTCACTCGGGGACCGGAGAGTTTGCGGCGGGAGACCGATGCCGAACGACCAAAATACCCTGTGCTGGCCAGTCTCCAGTGGCTACGTATGTGTCATATGTGTGTGCTGTGCTCCGCGCTGCTCCGGCATTCTGCTATGCATATCGCTGGGCTCGACTCGACTCCACGGTCCGGCAGCCGGCGGCGGGACGGCGACAGGCGGGGATGGCGGTGGCGATGTCGTTGGGTCCTCGCAGCGGCGCCGACGGACGGTCACGGTCCGCGGCGGTCGCCAGGCTGCACATCCACACACGCCAAATGCCCCAGGCGCAGCCTGCCCCACGGCCGTCCCAGGCAAGCAACTGGCTAGTTACCAGATAGCGCACAGCATCCAGTGGCAGTGGCGTCCTGGTTTGACGGGTGCGCACAGCAGCGGAGAGTTGTGGAGCTGGCTGCCACTCCCGATTCCTGCGTGTGTATGATCTGTCTGCTCTAGGCCCACAATGCGGGTGGCAGGCACCGCCGCAGCACGTTGCTGTCCCCTCGCGGCCTGAGACAGAGCGGAGAGTGGTGGACGGGGCGCGTGGACGACATTCAATCCAGATCCGATCTGCTTGGCCCCTGGTTGGAGGAGGGGGTTCCCGCTACGTATGATGTGCTCTGTGTCGTGACAGGCGACGCTCGGATGCTGAACTCGGATCGCGCACCGCGGACCGGATGCCAATGTGACTCCTGCTGCTCCAGGTCTAGGGCACGGCGACGGAAGGGTCCTCCCTAGACACAGTATGTATCTACCATACCACACCACCCTCCCCCATGCCCCACAGCTGGCGATCGATCCCAGCACGGCGAGCGCTTGTGTCTGGGACAGGAAGTCGGGAGCCTTCGAATCCGCCGGCCGTGACACGCCGAGGCGACTTCGATGCTCTGGTATGTGTCGCTGCCGTGCGCTGCGTCGGTTCGCGGTGGTGTGGAATGGTTGCGGAGGCGTCGCCTCTGCAATTCCGTCAGTGTCTTCGCCTCCACCACCATCACCATCACCCATCTTCGTTTCTTTCTCTTGCAGGAGTCAAACCCCCCTCCCCCGCCCCCGCCCCTTAGCACCATGACATTCTGCAGGTCATCCCCTACTCGGCGCTCCATATCGCACGCCGGCAAGGATACGCGATGGATATTGAGGCGCCCGTCATTCAGCAGGTCTTTAGTTACAGATACATATCTAAGTAGCATCTCTCTGGTTCCAGAGCGGAGCACACGGATTGATATGGCATCGACCGTCGGCGTCGCAGACGAAGAAACAAAACCAAGGAAGGATCATCCGCCGGAGACGGCAGAAACGCGAGCCGCGACTATCTACCGTTGACAGCATTCGAGGCCACTTTCCCGCCCCCCGGTGCTGGAGTAAATGAAGCTGGAAAGGTGCACGAGTGCAGCAGAGTAGAGTATATCCCCATCTGACACCTCCCCGCCAGATAGATGGATAGATAGATAGATAGGTGAATCTCGATATCATGGGGATGCAGACCGCGAGGCTGGAGCGTGATCGATCTCCCCCTCTCCCCCCGCGCCAGCTGCAGAACCGCACGAGGACAAAAAAAAAAAAAAAAAAAAAAAAGTTCCCGAACACCTCACAGTTTCCATTCCATCTGCAAGTCTGCAACCCACACCCGTGCAGTTCACGCGTTGCTATTTTTACTTCGGCTATAAAAGCGACCCAGGGCGAAGTGAAGAGCTCAACGCCTCCCCTCCCCCCTCCGAGCCGCGTTGATCGGCGCCAACACCCCCCCCAAAGCCAAAGCAAGTCCAACCCTTTCCGCGGCGCGGCAGGGTAACATCTCGCAACTCCGACCCCATGTGCTCCGCTCGTTTCGGCTTGGTCTGCTCTTTCTGCATGGCCGCGTGCCGAAAAGCAAATCTGTGGTCGTCACCCCACCACCAGACACCCCTCCACCACCTCCACCACCCCCACCATCACCACCACCACCACCAACAACCCTCCCCTCCCGGAAAGTCGTAACCTCCTCTCGGGCCGCGTCTACGTATTCGTCACCTCTCATATATATATAAAATAAAAAAAAAACCTCCACTCTACATCATCAGCTGCAATGAATTCGTGAGCTTCACCCGTCATCTACCCCGCCATCATCGTCCTCGCTGTCGCCACCCACCCACCGCCCGCTCATGGACAATCCGCTGACATGCTCCAAGCCTCAATACAAAAGAACAGCACGAGTTCCAGCAACTGGTCGAGCGGCGGCAGATGAAAGACTTCGTGACGGTACGTCCGTAAATATCATGCAACGCGGCGAGATGTCTACCGGCTACCGGATGTTTGCTGACTCACTCGTTCCAGATGTACTCGAACATCGTCCAGAGGTTTGTTCCCCTACAGCTCTGCTGTTACTGTCTCGTTGCCCCGCTTCGACCGGCACCCGCCGCCCCCATTTCCTTCCATTACCTTGCACGCAGCCCATCATTTGCCCTCCACTCTTCCTGCTCGCGGCCTTGATATCCATATTCCACAACACACATCCTGACATTATCCTGTACAGGTGTTTCGACGACTGTATCAGCGACTTCACCTCCAAGGCGGTATCGACCAAGGAGGAGGCGTGTGTCAACAAATGCGTCGAGAAGTTCCTCAAAACCTCCGAGCGTCTGGGACAGCGCTTTGCGGAGCAGAACCAGGCTATGGGTGGTACTAGCATCGGAAAATAGGATTCCTCTTCCTCTTCTTCCCTCTTCCCTCTTCCCTTTTTCTTCCCTTTTTTTTTTCTTCCCTTTTTGTGTGATGTATATACACGCAAGATGGAGCGGAGGGGATTGGATTTGTGAGGACTCGGGAGAGACGTGAATGCACTACTGCGGAACGAATGCAACTGTAACATAGCGAGGGATACATCCAGGGACTGTGGGGGCTTGGGACTCGGAAGCACAATTGTGTAAATTAAGAAACAGTCTCACCATGATTCATCCTGCCTATCTATCTCACACCTACCGTACATGGAGTACGACTATTCCCATGCCGGCCCTCTCCGCGTACTTTTACTCTACTCTATATACTTTGCTTCAGGGAGAGAATCTCCCGTTGTTCTTTCTCGAGGAAAGAAAAGAAAAGAAAGAGGAAAAAAAAACCTCGCGTCTTCCTGCCGTCCCACGGCCACAGCGCACGGGCCCAGGCATGATGACTCGCGCCCGCCAGTTACTCTCCACTCGGGGGAGGGGAATGTTCCCGGTACAGAGTATACTTGCACGTACGGTACACGTCTGCCGGAATTCGGCCGATGGGGGGGGCGACCTGCAGACAGGTGCATACATAGGGTACATATGTATGTAAGTTACATACATACGTAGTTGAGTGTAGATCTACAGTGCATCGGAGACTACATACATACATACATAGATACTCTCGTGCCTGGACATGGACGCCGGGATAGTTACTGATCGCCGTGATGGATCATGACCGCTACCGACCCATGGTTGGACTTTCTCCTACATATCTATGTGTATGCTCTATGTACGGGGTTTCACACTAACTCCAAGGGTGGGTGGGGGGAGGAGAGTATGCAGAGTAGAGCACATATGTATGTACCGGATGCGTCACTGGGAGGCCGAACCCGTGGGAGGTGGGAGAAAGGCGAAGTGCTACGCTGCGCTACACGAGTCATCACTCGCATCCCGACTCAATCGCACTAATTTTAGGTTACTCTACTCTGCTTTACATAGCTGCCTGGAGTACATACATAGATACCTCATACATACTTCCACATCCCCCCCACCAGTAACATATCTGCTCGGTAACCAACGACAAGACGCACCGCCAGTCACGCAACAATGTCGGACCAACCGCCACCGCCACCGCCAGCGGCGACATCGACGTCGACAAGAAAATCGTTTGTTCCGATCCCGTCACTGCTGCGGCGGGTGTTCGATGCGTTCCCACTGCACACGTACCCAGCGGCGGGGCTGCCCGCGTCATCGCCGTCGCCGTCGCCGTCCTCCTCCTCCTCCTCCTCCTCCTCCTCCGCGCTGCCACGGCTATACGTCTTCACGCCACGCGCGTCCGCGGGGAAAGACACTCCGAGTTTCAATCCGTGCTGTTTAAAGTGGCAGGCACGTCTCCCCTCCCCCCCCCCCCCCCGGTCTTTTTCCCCTCCCTCCCTCTCTCTCCCTGACCGCTTCCCGCTTCCCGCCGGACGGAGTGGGGCTAATGCCGGCTGCAAAAAAATCCAAAAAAAACAGACGTACCTGAGATTCTGCGGCGTGGCGTACACGAACGTTGCGTCGAGCAACCACGCGTCTCCGTCGGGACAGCTGCCGTTCCTACTTCTCCCCGGCGACGACGGCGGACGGGTTCTGCCGGCGAGCAAGATCCAAGAGTGGGCCGGCGGATCCGGCCGCGTCCCCGACGAGCCGGAGGCTAAGGCTGTGCTCGAGCTTGTCGACTCGCGAGTGCGGGATGCTTGGGTAGTCTCTCTCTCTCTCTCTCTCGTTTCTTTTTTTCTTTTCTTCTTTTTTTTTTCTCCTCCCCCTTCCTTCCTGTGGAGTTGTGTTGACGTGTTTTGGGGCCCCAGTTGTACGCGCTGTACCTCTCGCCGCGGAACCGCAGACTGGCGATGGAGATGTACTGCACGACGAGCGTCCCGCTGGTCAACGCGCTGCTGTCGCGGAGCATGCGTGCCGCCGCCGAGGCGGAGCTGCAGCGCACCCGCGGCGGCGTGCTGATCGTGGACGAGATCTACGCGGACGCCGGTGCAGCCTGGAGCGCGCTCGAGGAGATACTGGGCGACGACGAGTGGTTCTTTGGCGCGCGCGCACCGGGACTCGTCGACGCCGCCGTGTTCGCGTACGTCCACCTCGTGCTGAGTCTGCAGTGGGATCCAACGGCGGCGGGCGTCGCGACGGGACTCAGGCGGTGCGCCAGTCTGCTGGCCCACGAGGCGAGAGTCAAGGCGCTGTGCGGGTGGCAGTAGAAGGGGACGGGCGGCTCGGATGGTTGTATGTACGATGGATCCATAGATTTTTTTTTTCTTTTTTTTTGAAAGACAAAAAAAATAAAAAAAAATACATGCTACGGAGATCATGGATCCAACTCCCGTCGGAACATGTCCCCCCGCCAAACATGCGTCTTCCCCGAGCCTGTGCACTTCCTCATCCTCCTCATGCACGAGCAGCGTCCATCGTCTCCCGTCGGGACCAATTCCAGCTCTCTCGCCGACGACCTTGCCGCCCTCCGCGGTGCGGAAGCCAGCCGTGGAGACCGGCGGCTGCAGCACGTTCGAATCGTGGTCGTAGGTGGCCGCCCAGGCTGTGTACAGCGCGGGCGTAGATACGGTCGTCGGCGGGAGCATTCTCACGGCGAGGGCTTTGGGTAGCCAACCGTGATGTGATGCGAGGGGAGGGGGCTTTATCTCATACGCTATGTAGGTTAGGTGGTAACTGTTGAAGTGCGTGAGGCCTCACTCGGTTCACCCTACGGCAATGAATGGAGCATCATTTCGGCGAGTTTTGGTTACACTAGAAATCCATTCCCCCACTGCAAGATATATCATACACCAAAGAAAGAAAGAAAAAAAACCAGCCGTTGTGATTTATAAAAAGGGAGAGAGAGAGAAAAGGGTAAAAGCGAAAACAACCTCTGTCGGATTTACTGCGTCTTCTTCGTCGACCGCTCCGTGGGCGCCGAATACAGCCAAAGCGCACAGAACACGGTGAATCCTCCGATCGTGGCAGCGATGCCGGCGATCCAGACCCACGCACCGCTGATATCCCAGGAGCGAGTGTACTCGTTGTGCGCAAAGTGCCTGAGGGTGACGGTGTACTTCTCCTCGATGTAGGTGACGAAGGGACGCTTGTAGTTCACCTTGAAGGCGAAGATGCCGTGCTGGTCGGGCGCCTTGAAGGACGCGGTGTAGACCGACGACGTCGGCGTGGACGAAGACGGCAGTAGCGGGAGGCGGTAGTACGGGTCAAGCATGGTGAATTCGAGCTGGAGATGGTCCGAGCGGGGGACGGTGAACGGCTTCCAGGTGTTGGACGACCATTCCGACAGCTCGATCTCGAAGGTCTGTATTGTGTGTCAGTGCGCTCAACGGATGGATCGGTGACTGGGGGAATCGAGGACGTACGATATCGTTCTTGACCCTGTAGACATTGGGATTCACCTCGGCATCGGTGGTGTTGGCCAGATAATGTCTGATGGCCTTCACCTTGACAACTCCGGTCTCCATGAAAACCCAGCTCGTGATCTCCTCCCCAAACTTTCTGTTCGCGGTAGCCACCTCCTTTTCCGACTTCGGCGCCTTGACCTTCATATCGAAGAAGGCGTCCGAGAACATGTCGGTGCTGCCGGCAACGACGACCCTCGCATTGTTCCTCGTCTGCATGGCCGTGACATACTGCATCTGTCGTCCAGCGGTCCACGGATCCCCCGCGTGCGAGAAGTCCTCCTTGGTGTCGTAGGTGTAGGCGGCCCTGCCAGCGGAGAGCACGGGGAACAGCAGCGGGCGGTTACCGAGGCTGTGCCCTGCGCCGCGGAAGGCGATGAGCTCCCCTTTCTTGCCGGAGAAGTAGTTCTGCGTCGACGCCGACGGGGTCGGGCGCGGGATCAGGATCACATCGTGTTTGCCCGAGTCCGCAGCGGAGAGCGTGTCGTAGCTGCTGTGGTCGAGCGCGAGGAAGTCGCGCGGCGGCAGGTCGATGTCGAGCTCGCGGGCGAGCTCACGCGCTTGCTCCGGCGTGCTCGACGGCGAGGTGAGGAGGAGGATGTTGCCGTCCTTGTGGATGAATTCGACGAGCTTCTGCGGGGTGAGCGAGGGGCCGTAGCCTGGTGGGAGGAAGGACGTGTCAGTCGAGTCGAATCAATGGAAAAAAACAAAGAAGGAGGGACGGAAGGTATAACGACCTTTGGCTTTCGGCGGGAACAGGATAGCGTGGTCGTAAGCTCTCTGGCCGTGCGTGAACAGCGACAGCGTCTCGTCCTTCGGTGACTGGAAGTCAATCTTGTAGCCTCTGCCTAAATAAAATAAAAAAAAACAATCCAATTCCTCAGCATTTCCTCTTTCTCATCCGTCATCTTGTCCATCGGGGGAACGAACCCTCGAGATCGCCGAAAAACTTGGAATACAACGGCCTCAGCTCGGCGTCCTCAAGGACGACTAGTAATCTCGAACCGGTGAGCGACTCGGCGGTGACGAACGAGACGCTGAGGCAGAGACATAGTAGGCTGCTGGTGAGGGAACGGAAAATCATTGTGTCTGTGTTGTGTGGGCGGATTGGGGACGGACGGCGTGTCTTCTGTCTGGATACGTATTCGACATGGTAGCTGTCACTTGGAAAGAGCCGCACCGCTTGGAAGGACACTTGGCCTTCACCGGGGAACACTCGGTGGTCCCTGCAACTGGACCCCACTGTTCTAGATGCCGAACTACGGGCGCGGAAAGCAGTAGATCCCGGAATGCATCCATGTGTTGACGCTGGAATCTGCATCATACATACATAGATATACGTTTCTCATAGATAGTGGATGCATCATCCCCAAGCTCACCATATAATATGTACATACATAACTGCAATCCAATTCGCTCCAACAAAAATGAGGTCCTTTTCATTCGGACACAAACAGATCCCAGATCACTCCCCCTTCTCCACAACCAATTTTTCCAGAATACGATCCAGATGGTCGTTCCCTCCATGTCCCTCCACCAGCTCCGCCGCCCTGACATGCAAAGCCTGCAAGACGCCTCTCGTATATCCGAAGCTGTCGGTTTTCTCCTCCATGTACGCAACCGCGTATTTCTTGATCTCTTCATTCTCCGTCCTCTGCTTAAGAATGTTCAAGAGCTGCAAGTTACTGGGGTCCTTATGGATCGAGTGGATGATAGGGAACGAGAATTTCCCCTCCGTGAGATCCTCACAGAACCCCTTGTTGTTGTGATACCGTGACGACCTCAGGTTGATGTAGTCGTCGCGGATCTGGAATATCAAGCCGATGCAGTCGACGAGCGCGACGTAGTCCGAAGAGGTGGGGGAACAGGCTTGCATTAGCTTGATGGCGAGGCGGAAGAGGCCGCCGGTTTCTGGAGTGGGGAATCAGTCATATGGGGCATACAAGGAAGTGGAGGACGACGAACTGTTGCTGACCATCTCGAGATAGTCCTGTGTCGTCGGGCAGCGAAGGTTATCACGCCAGAACAACTCCAATCCCTGGCCACGGTGGAGGTTCAGAAGCTCCTCTATGCATCTGTCAGCACCTCCCGTATGATCTCAGCAAGAGCGACAGCGCGCGAACCAGTGTAGATAGTCAAGCATTCCGGGTTCTTGAGCTTTGCCAGCTCCGCAAGTGCCTGGAAGTAAACGTAGTTGGCGGTGTTGATGGTCTGGGCGACACCGAAGATGCTGTGGGCCACTGGCACGCCGCGCCGCAGTATCGAGTTATCTTCCACGTCATCGACTCTGAAGGCTTCATCAGCACGTGGCCATGACTACAACGACGTCGGGGAAGCTCACAGTAGTGAAGCTGTGTGCAGCATCCCCACAACGTTTCCTATTACTTCCAGCATATCTTCAGGGACCCGTAGCCAGACGTTGAATGCGCCTATGAGCTGTTTGCGGATATCTTTGCCGGGATAGGAAACGAGATAATCGTACGGACCGAGTAAGATCTGTCGTCGCCATCGTCAGCCGAAAGCTCCAGAACACAGCACATGCACTTCTGTGTTGGTGACAACCTTCTCCTTCTCAGTAGTCCAGTCCGGATGCAGCGTGAAGTCGAGCTCTGTCTCTCGGTCTGCCGTCGTTGTAGTTCCGTTCGCGGCGGGCTCGCACCCGGCCGCACTCGCTTTGGCGTTCATGTGGAGCACCGAGGACTGTGTGCTTGCGGTTTGTGTACCGTGCGATTTTGTGTGCGAGTGTGGCGGGGGTGGGAAGGGAAAAGAGCACATAGCGGGATGACGAGAGGTGGCTTGAGAAGCAATCCAGGAATAGATGGTGACGCGATGTGGGATGTTTCGTTCGGATTACATAACGGAGGGTGGAGGGTTCTCTCGACGGAGGCTTACAGCAGGCAAACGGAGCTCCACTAACCATGGTGCGTGCGTCGGGTACGCGCGTAAGCATCCTCCAGGCGACAGCCCTTCGAGGGAGCGAGGCATCTCAATTCTCGATCGTCGGTTTGCACGTAGCACCATGAGGCGTAAGGGGAAACACAAACGCACTGTGCTAGGTACCTCCCCGCGCGAAGACCTCCTCCATACTCGGCATATACAACGGGGATCACCCCTTCCATACATCGAGATGGACACCACGATTCCACGTCTTGTGTCTATCCGCCTAGCTGGTTGCGGACGCGCCGAGATCGCCAGCGACAATCGAGCGAGTTATCTAGCCGTGCAGACCTGCACATAGACTAGATACATATGTACATAGACTATTCTGCTGTCGCGGTGCTCTGCGAGGTGTCTATGTACCTATGTAAATGCTTGCCTAAAGCAAAGTCGACGAGGATCTTGTCTTGAGGATATCGTCATGCGAACTGCAGGTGAACTGCACCCCGCCGACGACATGGGTGGGCGTCCAATCGGTGGACTGCCTCTTGCAGAGGAGATGTCCGGATGGAGGACAAGATGCGATGATGTTCTCGGGGCAGTGCTCTAGGTATATACCACGAGAGAGAATGAGAGGGAACGAGAAAGAAAAAGGATTTCGCTACGATCGTGGTCGTAGTATCAAGAGGTTCTTCCACCCCATCCCCAATACCCCAGTCGAGGCCGTATACCGTGCGGGAAGAAGGGAGTGGGTGATTGTCGGTGGGCGAGATAACAGTCGGGGAGGAGATTCGTGAGGAAGACCCCCAACCGTCCAGCCAGACTCTCTTCTGCAGTCCACTCGTCATTTGTGTTTATGGGCGATTCTCCTGGGACCTTCGCAGCCGCGGTTGTAGTATTGTTTGGCGAGGAATTCTGGTGTTGCTTCCCTCATGGATTAGCCAGGGATCGGCAGATAGCAGGGAAGTGTAGCTGATATGTATACTAACCTAATTATACATCTGGGAGGGGTTGCGAATGGCGATTCTGTTCTCGAGATCCTCTGTTCGCACAAACGGGGCAGTCAGGTGTGCAATTTTTGAAACTTTAGGAGTTGCACCCGAGATAGTGAAACCTTATCGGGGCGCTTCCGGCTGTTCCTGTGGTAACCGGCAGGACTGACCGAGCCTGTTGACGTTCCGGAACCCCCCAGCTTCCCTCTTAACGCGACTCCCTCCCCTCGAAACCAAACACCAACTAAAACCCGACGCAAAACAACATTCTTACCATTTACTCCAAAATTCCCCCTTGTTGACTATGGAAGCTCTTCTATCCTCTTCGTTTGACCTCGTCTCTTCCTATGACACGCTTCATATCCGAAAAGGTCTGCGCTACCTCGAGGGTTTCCTGGCGAAGATGTGTCTGCAGAATCCAGCGCCGCCGGTGGCGCCGCCGACCCCGAGAAACGGCGCGAGGAGGGATAGTATCGCTCCTCCGCCTGTTTCTGCTGGGAAGCCGAAAGATGCTGCGTTCAGGGAATTTCTGAGGCTGCAGAATGGATTCGAGTGGAATGGTATGAAGCGACCCCTGAGCCGGATAGCAGTGAGTGCGAACTGACGAGTGGATCGCAGTGACTATCCGTCTCATAGCATGCTTGGAACGGCTACTCGGCAAGGAAAACAGTGAGTCGCAGCCGGCACGGCAGCCCTTTTCGATGCTGATATGCTGTATGCAGACAACCAGAACAACCTCCTGATCCTTGCGTCACTCGACCTGATTCAGGGAATGCTCCTCCTCCACCCACCGTCGCGCAAGCTCTTCGCACGAGAGATCCACATGAACGTCATGCTCGACCTTCTCGACGCCGGCAACAGTTACAATATCCAGTCGGCGACACTTCTCACACTAGTGTGCGCTCTCATCGAACATCCTCAGAACACTAGGGTGTGTTCGCCCCCCGCACCAGAGGCTTGCCGATGGGATGCGATACTGACCATAGCTCCCAGGTGTTCGAGGCACTCGATGGTCTGGCTACTGTCACCGCCTTGTTCAAGCGTCGCGATACTCCTCGCGAAGTCAAGCTCAAGATTCTTGAATTTCTATACTTTTACCTCATGGCCGAAACCCCTGCAACAGGTCCTGCGCCAGAGGGGGCTCCATCCGGGAAGATGATTCGCATTGACCGCACGACGGAGGAGAAGCAGGCCATGCTTGGGGAGTTCATGAGCAATGTCGATGGTTTGGTTGCGGACCTCAAGGAGAGCCAACCGTTTGGAATGTGATATAGGTGAAGTACGTGTACGATGAGTACGATGAGCATGGCTGGTTGTGTATTGTGTATTGCTGTTTTCATGTCATGGATTTCGCGAGGGAGTATCGGCGCTGGTTGGTTGGTTGGTTGATTGGCGTAAATGTACGAGAATTCGATTGGAGTGGGGATCATGTATTTGGTACTGCGGTGTAGCATAGACAGCATGACATGAGTATGTAATGTTAGCATTGGATCTCATGAAACCGAGTGTGCTTAAATGAAGGTTCTTATGAGTATATCAAAGTTACCTGCCAGATTCCTTGTCCCACTGACACGGCATCTCACTCGTCTGTTTAGCAGCCGCAGCCCTACTAGCGCTATCGCTTAGCAGGCCCACAAACCACACCGTTGCGCACCCACACTGAGGTTTGGTGACTGCTCTTTTTCTTGGGGCCCAAGAATTCCATATTCACAGAGGCCACATTCTGCACCAGCGACTTCAACCCACTAACCAACAGCTCAACAGCCGACATCCTTTGTACAACGACTCCACGAACGAATTCAAAAGATGTCTCACGTATGTGATAATCCTCCCACTCAACTCGTGTAGAAAACAAAGGGTCTAAACGGAATGCTGACGTGAAATTCTGGCCTGCAGAGGAAATTTGTACGCCTTCACCCCAAATCAGCCGTTGTAATCAATCTCGAATTCGGCAAACTGATTTTCTCCAACAGGAAGCGCCCCGACACGGCTCGCTGGCATTCTTGCCCCGCAAGCGTGCTGCCAGGCACAGAGGCAAGGCCAAGGTACGCAGCCAGCACATTCGATACTTGCTTCCATTCGACCCAATCTGACGATGCGTGATCCGTCTAGTCCTTCCCCAAGGATGACCCCAAGAAGCCCGTGCACCTCACTGCCACGCTTGGTTACAAGGCTGGTATGACTACCACCGTTCGTGAACTTGAGCGTCCTGGCGCCAAGATGCACAAGAAGGAGATCGTCGAGGCTGTCACCATCATCGAAACTCCTCCGGTATGTTCTACCCTGTATACCCCGGTGCTTCGGGACGAGATAGCTGAGAGGATTTACAGGTTGTCTGCATTGGTGTTGTTGGTTACATCGAGACTCCCCGTGGTCTGCGTTCGCTCACCACGGTCTGGGCGGAGCACTTGTCCGACGAGGTCCGCCGCCGGTTCTACAAGAACTGGTACAAGTCGAAGAAGAAGGCCTTCACCAAGTACACTAAGAAGCACGCCGGAGAAGGAAAGGACATTGCTCACGAGCTTGCCCGCATCAAGAAGTACTGCACTGTCGTCCGCATCCTCGTCCACACGCAGATCCGCAAGACTCCCCTCAAGCAGAAGAAGGCGCACTTGATGGAGGTCCAGCTCAACGGTGGATCCGTCGGGGACAAGGTCGACTACGCCCACGGACTCTTCGAGAAGTCGATCTCCGTCGGTACCATCTTCGAGGAGAATGAGGTCATCGACATCATTGCTGTGACCAAGGGTAACGGATACGAAGGTGTTACTGCCCGTTGGGGCACCAAGAAGCTTCCCCGCAAGACCCACAAGGGTCTTCGTAAGGTCGCTTGTATCGGAGCATGGCACCCTAACCACGTGCAATGGACTGTTGCTCGTGCTGGTCAGGACGGATACCACCACCGTACCTCGGTCAACCACAAGATCTATCGTATCGGAAAGGGTGATGACGAGTCCTCGGCCACCACCGAGTTCGACACCACCAAGAAGTCCATCGTATGTGCAAATACCGCCCCAATTGACCGGAGTGACTGGCTGACATGGGTTTCAGACTCCTATGGGTGGCTTCCCCCGGTATGGTGAAATCAAGAACGACTGGGTTATGGTTAAGGGGTCCGTTCCCGGAGTCAAGAAGCGTGTCATGACGCTGCGAAAATCCCTCTTCCCTCACACTTCCCGCAAGGCTCTCGAGAAGGTCGAGCTCAAGTGGATCGACACTTCCTCCAAGTTCGGCCACGGAGGCTTCCAGACCAAGGACGAGAAGAACGCTTTCTTGGGTACCCTCAAGAAGGACATTACGGCATAAGTGGTTTTGTGGGCTTTCTTTTTTTGTCTTTTCGGGTGTTTTTCTGGCTGGCTTCGTGTATGGGGGAAAAGCATGTGGAATAAACAGAATTGATCCAAGTGCTGGGCGACTACATCGCTTGCCCCATCCAATGAATTTCATGATACTTCCGTGCCTACTGCTTCTCGTTGCGTCAGTTGAGGGATAATACGCTTTGTACATAGTGCCAATTAGTCGAGCGTATTGAATATTTCGACTATTTTGGCATGGTGACAAACGGACAATCGAAACCCAACACCGTGATGGTCAATCGCCATATGAAATGCTTCGCCCGGCTAGCTGACGGCGGGATTCCGGTATCTTACTATCGGGCAGATCAACCGTCTTTTTCGTTCATTAGACACGTGAGCCGATACGTACTATAAACATCCGAAGATGAGCTCGCAACCTGTTGGAATTCGAACGCAAATCACAAGTATATCTATGTGACTAGTGATCTCAATCGGGTGGGGGGCCCCCTATCGGGGTTGGGGACTGTTCACAGATCGCAAACCAGCAAGCAGAAATGAAGGGGAAAAAAACAGAAAGCAGCAATTCGCTTGTCCAGCAATGCACACACACACACACACACGAGACTCCAAACCCGCATCACCATCCTCCTTTCGTTCTCTACCCTTTCCTTTCCCCTTTTTACTCAATGAAACTTCGAAAAGATAACAGCCAAAATCAGCAGGACCAGCACTGTGATGATGGCGATGGTGATGATGCGATTGGTAGCCATCCTAAAAAAAGAAAACCGAACAAACAACGCATGAGCAAAATCCCTTCCAACAAAAACCCACCATACCGAAGACACCCATCCTGCCGGCAGTTCCCCTTCGGTCAGAATGGCACATACCTTCTCGCCATCCCCCTCAGCGTCTTGATGCTCCGGTCGAGATATCTCTCGCTATCGTTGAGAGTATCGTGTGTTCTCAGGATGCTCTCGCGCTGTGAGCTAAGGTCCCCCAGAATGCCGGCGCCGATCTGCTCGGTCTCGATAGCGATGCGCTCGGTGTCCCTCAATCTCGCCGACGACCGTTCGAGGCTCTGCGTTCCAGTGAGCAGCTGTTGTCTCTGGGCGACCGTTTGGTCAGCGGGGTGGGCGCCGCCTCTGGCGCCCAGGAGGGCATCGCGGTCTGCGGTCTGCGCGAGCTTGACGAGCGAGCCCCGTGCGCCGTCGAGGTCCGCGATGTAGTTGCGCAGACGCGCGCGAGGCTTCGTCTTCGCGGACGTCGGGATGTTGTTGATCTCGAGAGACATCTGTCCGATTACCTCATCCGCCTCGTCGATGCTCCGCTCCGTCGCGCGGATCGACGCCTTGCGCGACTCCCCTGAGAGAGTCGGAAGGTCGTGGAGTCGCTGCGATATGTCCGTGAACAACAGCTTGAAGTCGGACTCGTAAGACGTGAAGAGCTCCGTTGCGTTGTCCATCTTGGTGGCTGTGCAGAGGGAAAGGCGGTGGATACAGGATGTGATGTACGAAGCGCGCGGTGGTGGTGGTGGTTGTGATTGTGTGGGTGCTGCGGTGGTTGAGTCGAGGGGTTTGGCGCGAGGGTTGAGGGTGAGAGGTGGAGGAGATTACGACGATGCAACTTGGTTGCAGGTAGTTATGTGGCGCGGAAAGCTCTCAGCAAAGCCACCGCCACACCGCCCTTAACAACTACACGTCACGGAATTTGAATCAAACCACAGGTCATCAATTCACTATTGGAGTGAGATACCGTAACTCTATCCTCCGAGGTCCCTTAACCGCCATACTATACACTTCTTCGATCACTAAAACTGATAGGTCATGAGTTGAAACGAGTCGAACCCGCTAGACTCAGCTCATAGAGGAGGGATCGACTACAAAGATCTGTCCTGCAAGGCCCGGGCCCGTGAGATCTTAATGGCAAGTAACTAATGGAATTGTATTAACTCACCTAAGTGGCACACTTTTTAACCAGCGCACTTATATCGGGCATTTTTTATCGTCACGTTACTGATATCGGCTGAATGAACGTCCCCCAAGTCCTTCCTCGTTCGGGAGGCTGGTCGAAGCTACATAGGCAAAAAAACAATAATAGAGACGAGCGGGAAGGTCACTTCTATCGGTATACCAACCTCCCCTGCTTCGTGCGCTCAATACCACCTGTGAACGACCACGAGCTCTCGATACTATTCTCTACCATCAGCTCAAAGCCTACCGAAGATTAACTGCCAGCCTCAAATCAGATAGTACCCTATCCCCACTGAAATTCAAACGTCGACCAGGTCCCCGTAAGCAACTGCTTCTTGCAGCTCAAGGTTGGTTTCCACCGGCGGCAGCAACACCTTCACACGCCGGGAGCCCCCGGACAGTGGAATTCAAGTTGGGAGTTCTCTCTTGGGCCTACACCACACGGGTGACGGCCAGACTAGTAGGGTAAAGGCATCAACGAGAGAAGAGATCAGGAAAGGTTCAGATTGAGGAGTGTATCTCAGATATCACGATGGAAACGAGTAAGTAGTCCTGGGTGATCATGCGACAGCATCTGCCATTTGACAAAGATTGATAACGTACCGTGACGGGTGTAGGAGGAATCAAATCTACTGCAGGCTGTCAGTAAAACCCAAGGAGCCCAGAGCACTAAAAAGAAAAGCAGTTCCGACTCTGAGGATGCCGACGATGATTCTGACAGCGACTCCTCCATCTCCGGTCGTGACGTCGATATATTTGCGGACTCACTACGAATATCTTTGGAAACCTCACTCTACCCATAATACATATAGCACAGTTCCCACAATCGCTGACGCAGAGGAATCTAATGAGAATAATAAAGTTGAGTATGACTTCTGTTGGCAGGATGGCGAGTTCTAGCAGTGGCATATATATGGCTAATTGGAAAATTGTGCCCGCCGGGTGGGGATAACCCTGAAGTGCTCGCGCTGGGCGGCTGGGGCTCCTGATTTTAATATAGATACTGCTAGTGCACTTAGCGCGCTCTCGGCCGCGGGCAATATCTTAGATATGTATCTACGTGTCCGGGGCCACGCACCGCCGTCGGGGCACCCGAAAGCCCAGCACCGCGGCGCCCAACAGAAGCAAAAATGCTGAGCTTTCGGGTGTCGCGACGACGATGCGTGGCCCCAAACACATAGATAAAATATTGCCGGCGGCTAAGAGTATTTTTGCTAGTGCTAGTGCCCACTTAGTGCGTTAGTGCCCGACTTACTGACGCCCTCTCTACCTCTTGATACAATGTTCTATCCCAGTGGGCAGAATGGTCGGTCTATAGATGGGCTGGTCCATCTATAGACTGGCCGGCCCGTGTATGAATGGGCTGGATCTACGAACTGGCCGGACTGTGGGTAGATTTTTTTGGGTAACTGGGCTGGCCAGGTGGGAGATCTGCCGCCACTGGGTAGATAGCTTCGTTTTTTTTTTACGGCGGCGGCGGGAGGCACTTAACGCGGCGGTGACTAGATCTCAGACCCACCCCTCAATTCCCCAGTGATTAATCCCCAGGCACTCACTACCCAACACCCTCGCTATCACCAACAATCATTTGAATTCTGCTTACAACCCAGGGATCTATCTCCGGAGAGCAACTACTGCACCCTCTCCTTCTCTCTCGGAACTCGCCCTCCCGCCGTACGTTCCGGTGCTGTGGCTGGGTAGCCTGCCGAGTTCTCTTCCGACTTGGTGGTGGTAAATCGTTCGAATCTTGAATACCAGATAGCCCGTAGTCTTGCTCCTGCGGCTGCTCCTCTTCCCGCAGCTCCTCCTCTTCCTGAGACTGCTCCTCCTGCGGCCCGTCTTCCCGCGGCCCCTCTTCCTGCGGCTGCTTCTCCTCCTGTAGCTGTTCCTCCTCCGGAAATTGCTCATCTTCCTCCATCCCACGATCAACCAATGCCATTTCAGTGCGAATTGCCAATTCCGACAGGTTATGGCAGTCGAACTCTGTAGCATGACAATGGACAGAGCACTCCACTTTGTTCTTCAAACATCTGCATTTCCTAGTACAACGAGGAGGCTTGCAATTGCAGGAAACTGATATCCATTCACTCGTCGACATTTTTGCTGATGCCGCATGGAGGGTGATGATATTTGGCAGCTCAGTCTCCGGAATGTTGGCTGCCGCATCCAAACACGCTTCCGGTGGCACTCTGTTTAAAACAGTAACAGGGTAATGGACGTTGAGAACTTGGTGCGCAGTCTGAAGCCTGTACCGGTTGTGATGAGGTACAGCTAGTACCCGGCAGAATATACGGTGTGGGTCGGTTGCCGTACGATCCCCCCTGGGAACCCTGATACTGACTACTCTCCCGGGGAAAAGGCTTCTATCGTATGGCGTTTGTTGTATTTGTTCGCCGACCTCTGCCGTGCCTTTGCTGTATGCGGGTGCACCACAATTTCAATGGCCGTTGGGGTGAATATTATAGTTTGCCTGTGCGTCGTACTTGTGATTCCAGAGTTTCTTTTGATCTGGCCCAGGTGGTGGTTTCATGTGAGGATACCGTATCCAGTCGTGGTACTCTACTCGCTTTTCCTCCGTAAACCGAGACTAAACAATCATCAGTAGGAACTCTACCCCATTCCCGTCTTAAAGCCTACCTTGCTGTTGTCATTTGCCATCCATCTTCCAAATTCCTGGAATGTTTCTGCAGAAAAGGGGGCGAAGGTGGTTATTGGGGAGGGCATTGGCGGTGGTGGCAGTGGCGGACATGATTGCAAAGAGGGTTGTAACCAGGGTGATGGTGACTGACGAAAGGATTAGTTCAGAAGAAGTTGGTTTCTACTGGGGTGTTTACTATTGGTAAAGCCCACCCGCAGATTTACCACTGGGCTAGCCCAGTCACCTAAGAAAATCTAACCACTGTCCGGCCAGTTCGTAGATCCAGCCCATTCATACACGGGCCGCCAGTCTATAGATGGGCCGGCCCAGCTATAGACCGATCTTTCCTCCCACTGGGCTAGAGCACATACGGTGTTTGACACTGCGAGTCCCTACAGGCTTCGACTGGCCAAAACCATTGCAGACGAATTACATGCCGATGGGGAAGTTTTTTTTTTAAAAAAAATCATTACTCTTATCTAGCCTAATAGTTAGCCACGAAGGGTTGGACTCGAAAGTCTGGATTGAATAGGAGAAAAGGCAAATACGCTGCCGGATCTGAGAGGGCCTGGGAAGCCATACTCAGCGACACTCATCCAAAAGCTAAAAGCGGCGAGAATTAGCTCACCTCAGGGCTAAACACTCCAGAAACACGTTGGTCAGAATTAAGCCGAAAAACTCCTCTAGCCTGTTGGTTAGATCAGTGAGCCAACTGAACTGTAGGTTTGGTCGGACGAGTACAAAGTCTGAGGATATCTACTAGTGATAGTTTGAGGGTTTAACGGTCGTCGGGTAAGGTTTGAAGGCGGATTTCCACGCCTGCCGATGGGGGAAGTAGGGCAAGGTTGCCATGCTCTCACCGGTATTTACGTGTTGTTCCCCGTCAAAACAAGTACATACAGTACATCGTACTTGTATTGTATGAAATGCAATCATTGGATATTACTCGCGAGGCGACCGGCCTTCAACACCCGCCCTGACCTACCACCCATCGACGATCCTCTTTCCTTTATCCTCCGCTATTCTCTGCTTATTAGCCTTCCACCACCACTCGTGGGTCTCATCGTCACTCTCCCGCTCCCAAGGCTTCGGCGCTAGTATATAATGGACATTCTTAACCGTATCATCTCTCCAAATCTCCTTATGACACCACCTCATGGTCTTGAGTGCATTATACTTGTAGCTCAAGGGGACCCATCTCCCCGCGAACGCATCGCTCAGCAAGCTCTGGTCTGCAAAATCGTAGCTGTTTGTCCTGTCCGGCTCCGAGATGGTCGCGATGATGGTGCGGTAGATGTCCGCACATGGGACGACGACTAGTAGACCGCCGTTGAGGATGCCCGTGCCGAAGCTCGGGTCCATGCCGGTCTCCGCTGCGAGGTCCGGCGTTGCGTGCTGAGCTGTGTACCCGCAATTCTCGGGCGTCCAGTCCGCGGGGTAATGGGCATGTTTCAGGGGGTTGCACACGCAGGCATGCGTGGCTGCGAAAAGGCGATTGCTTTCCGGCGAGGTGTCAAGCGGGACATCCATCAGCTCGTCCATGTTCTGGAGCACTAGCATGTCGCTGTCCAACTGAATCACGCGAGAGTACTCCGTGAGACTGAAGGGTTGCATTTTCGACCAGCAATCGTGGAAGCGCGGGTCATTGCTGTAGTCCTTCGAGGCGACAGGGAGGAGATATTCGATTCTTTGCGTGGGGATGCCCCGAAGCGCAAGGGCTTCACGACCGCTGGGTTCCAGGGTGTCGGTGTACAGGACCAGGAGAGGGTAGGCGGAGCCCACGGCACGGAGGGAATGCTCGAGTGTCAGCAGGCCCGGGAGGTATTTGTTGTTTGTGATGAGTGTGGTCCAGACTACGGCTTATTAGTGAAGGCTCGTGCAACGAGGGATGGGGCTGGGGACCTTTGTCAGAGTCGACCGTACGCTTGCGGGGTTCCTCTATGTGTGCCATGTGCGATAGCGTTTTATGGATAATGGAATTTAAAGTAGCAGTAGTAGGAGGAGAGACTAACTTTGATGATGGGGCCGGAAAGTGACCACCAGGACACTGGAAGGGCAGGACGGTCTTTATAGATCCGCCCGCATGCAGGACCATGAGCAGTATGATGTAGCTTGGAGCTCCTGCAGCTTCCGTAGACCCTCGCTAGCATAGCTATCCTCCATTCTAGCCCCGCCAGCTCAGTTCCTCGTGCGACGATTTGTTCGCTATCTCTGTCGTCTATCTAGATAATTCAAATTCCCCGCACCGCAGACCCCGCCCTTGATTAGGATCGATATGATCCGGTCCGTGATCAAAGTGCGGGGGCTTTTAGCGTCGCCAAATCTCGCCAAGGGATAGAGATGATTAGCTGTTAAGTTCCACCACGGTGGAACGCTCCGTGGAACTTTCCGCCTTTCCCAAAAACCAGTTAACACTGCTGTACTAATTGTACGGTAATGCATGCCGGGCAGAAATGCGCATAAATTTCCCTTTGTGTTTTGTGTTAGGGCGAGAGTAAGCCGGCGAAAAATCCGAAGTAGAAGTCCTCAGAGTTGGCTGGTGACCGGGCTGGCTGGAAATCTGGTTAAATAGAAATCGCTCTGATTGGTCCGAAATTTCCAGCTCGCACTGCCCACGAAAAGGTGCTCGAAAACCTTGCATGGGCCGGGGGACCTGACTAGTGCCCCCCGTGGGTAACGATTCTCGTCATGCGGTGGGATAGGTATTTACTTCTAAAAGATTACATCACCCAGCCCAGCTTCCAGCCTGTGCACAAAAAGAGCGCTCGAAGCTGTCTCCGAAATTGGACACTCCTGTTGACTGCTCAGTGCGGCCCACTTTCCAGCCAGCCTCGCCACCCAGACCACTTCGAGGACCTCTACTATTACAGCAACTAAAATGTCTTCACCACTGGCGCTAAAAAGTTCCACGACCGCGTTTTGACTAGAAATTGTTCAACCTGTCTGGGGCCTCTCATGGTGCGGGTGATCTCTCGTCAGCAATGATTGAAGGGCCCAGCAGTTAGTACGAGCGGCACCTCCCCACCTTACCACCGTTGACATCACAGATATAGTTGACATGAGGATATCCGAACATATGTAGCATGTCTACTACCTAACTCGGTATGTTTTCGGAGCAGGTAGTAGGCGAGTGCTGATTGGTAAGGCGGGGATAACTCCTTCCGATAGCTGCCGGGAAGAGGAGAGGAGGAGGTGGTTTAATCACGACTTAAGCTAACCTCACACCCACAGACGAGTATTCTCCGGATTGGATGGGCTTCCATACAGTCGGGTTTTGGTGGAAATGGTTCTTGGGTTCCAGAACTCGTGGCCTAGTACCGTCCAATTCGTCCAGGAACGAGCCTAAGGAAATATCCAGTTCATTAAATCTCAACTTTCAACTATCAATTAACAATTAGGTAACATTATTTTTATACTAAGTACGGATAACCGAATCGACCGCTTCAACAAAAGCACAATGATGCTGCAAGTCTATCCATCCACCGCTATCCTACTGCGCAGCCGCAAACTCGTGAGGCAGTGCCTTCCTCACAAACGCCTCCATGCCTTCCGCAGTGCGGGCAACGTCCTCGAGTCCGTGGGCGAGGCCGGTATGAGACTTGAAACCGCCAGTGCCGTCGCCATTCAGGTTACCCACGTCCTTGATGTCCATGCCGTTGATGTTGCCATGAGTGTTGACGTCCATGCCATTTATGTTGCCGTGTGACATGCTCATGGCCATGTCCATAGCCACGTTGACCCGATCCATATCACCGTTTCCGCCGTTTCCGTTTCCATTCCCACCGTGATTTCCGGATGGAGCGTAGGAATCAAAAGTACCGCATCCGCAGGCACCCTCCGACTGGTCGCAGGCCGGACAAACGAGCACAGTCTTGGTGACGGGGACATGCTTGACGACGTTGACGGTGGCTGGGACGTGGACAACACTGGCGACCTTCTTCTCCTCGATTATCTCCTTCTCGCGGGGGATGGCATAGACCTCGGGGTAGACAGTCTCGCGCTGAACCTGGGTCATGGTACGAGTGACGGGATAGGCGATCTCCTTGGTGATCATCTGGGTCTTCGTTACGACAGGAAACGTCACCTGCTGCGTCTTTGTGACGGCGTAGGGAACACTCTCTACCACAGTCTCGATGCGTGTGACGGGCCTTTGGATGAGATGCTCGACGGAGACGACTTCGGTGGGTCCTGCGACGGCGACGGGGACGGCGCGGTCAACGGTCACGGTGGGGCCGGGAACTGTCACATACTGGGTCGCGGCCGGAAGGTTGACGTACTGCGGGATGTATTGCGGGGCATATTGCGGGACGTGGGCTGCAGGGGCAATTGCCAGGGGGCCGCTAACTTGGATTTGGCCTTGGGCGTTCTGGGTGGCGGCCTGTTCATTGATGTAGCGGACGGCGGAGGCGGTGGTAGGGACGGGAACGTCGCAGGGAGCCGATGTGGGAATAGGGGCGACGTAGGGTACGGCGGGGGCGACACAAGGGACCGCAGCGGGTGTGGTAAAGGCATCACCCGCACCGAGGGTACGGCGGATAGTGACGGGGGGCCCGCAGGGGAGGATACGTCGGTTCTGTCGCTTCTGGAGGTTTGCGGTAGGCTCGGTGTCGTCGACCACACACATCTCCTGGATCACTTCGTCGACATAGTCGTCCGCGAAGTGCTGGCGGATGGTCTCCTCGAAGGCCACATTCTTGTTCTTGGGGTTCTTGGGGCGAGATTGGTTAATGTTGGGGCGCTTTCCCCCACCCAGCTTCTCTTGAGCGCGGGCGGCGGCGTTGCCTTTGGGCTTCTCTTTCTCTCCATCCTTGCCGGACTTCTGGGGGGCAGCCTGCTTATCGCTGCCATTGTTACCTTTCAGTGCCCCCGCCTCGGGCTCGGGAATAGCCTCACGCTTGACAAGGCTGTCCACCTTCTTGGGCTTCTTCCCCCCGGTGGGCTGCTTCTTTCCGTTGCTCTGAGGAGGCGCGTTCCCCTGGCATGGCTTCTTTCCTTTTACGCCACGGGAGGGTTTAGACTTCTCCTGGCCGGCAGTGGGCCTCTGTGACTTGGGAGCTTTGGGCTTTTTCGTCTGGACGGACTGTGCAGGGAGCTCGCTCTTCATCATGGGGTCCTCTTCCTCGTGCAGGCGCTCCTTTGGAGCAGGTGGCTGCTTCTGCTGGGACTTCTGCTCCTTTCCACCGCTCTTTCCCTTCGCGCTGGACCCAGGAACGACCTTCTTCCTGGATGCATCCATCTCCATCAGACCCTCGGGGATCTCCTTTTCATTCTCCCCCTTCTTGTCCTCCTTTTTCTCCCCCACTTCCTTCTCCTTCTTTTCAATCTCTGCCTTCTCCGGAGCATCGGCAGCTTTGGGAGACGCAATCGGCGCCTTCTGCCTCTGAAACGCCGGATCGCTCTCCATCATGCTCTGCCCACGGTCCTGCATGATTGCCGCAGACTTCATCATCTTCTCCGCCTTCGCCTGGATGTGCTCTGGCCAGACCGAATCCGCGTTCCTCTTCGCAAGATGCTCGTGCCACGTCCCACCTCCGTTCCCACCGATAAGCGACTGCACCTTGCCCATAGCATTCGTCTTCCTCTCTACACCACGGTCCGCCTCCACCGCCGCACCGGAGTTCGGCTGGTGATCCAGACTGTCGCTGACGATTCCGTACGAGAACTTCTGCCAATCCGGTTGGCCATTCGCGTTCACTTCCTCTTGTGGCTTCTTGGACGGACCAGGGTTGTTGATAATCTTGGTATATGACGTCCCATCGCTACCCTCCCCGAAGTTCAGGTCCTTCCTCATCGCCGGCTCGGTGCCCGTGGTCTTCCTTACGCCCTGTGGCTGGCTGTACGCATCGATCGCATCCTTCGCGGGCGTCTTTGAGGATGGGAATCCGTGCGGTGGGGTATAAGGCTCGAGAACTTTCACTTCCACTGGCTGCGCCGCTGACGCAGCCGTGGGCTTCCATGCCTGGCTGTAGGGCGCGGGGTAGAACGGCACACGAGGAACCATAAGAGGTGGGTAGTCGGCTGGGTTGTACCGCTCGTTTTGCCAGTACTTGGGATAGTTGTTGCCGTAGCCCATGTTGATCGGGTGGTTGGGGTACTTGGAGACATAGTTGTGCTGCGCCTTGGGCGCGGGAACGGAAGTGGCTGTATTGGAAAACATTAGATACTATCATGCAAGACAACGTAGGGAAGGCGAGAACGGGGGGGGACAAACAGAGTTCGCCGAAGAAGGCGGCAGCCAGGGCCGCGAGCTGGTAGGCTTTCATTATTGCGGTTTCTTCTACTGGGCACGGAAGATGGAATTTTGAGACGATGGTCGTGGCGATGATGCGGGCTAGAAAAAAACCTGGGGAGATGATGGGTTTATATCCGTCCGCCCCTCGGCCTGTTCCTGGGCTGTGTCCTCTCCGTCGTTGCCCTTTGCGATCCTCCGGTGCCTAGACCACCTCGCCCTGGCCGATTGCGTGTATGTCCTGAAGCCAGAAGAAATTGGAAGAAGCCCCATGGTGCTCATGGTTAACGATACATGGTTTACATGCCCAGATTGGCATATGGCGCGCACCTATGAGGTTCCAGGTGAGGCTGGCCCCGGCGGACAGGCAGTTAAAGCTCATGCTTTGCGGGTTGAGTTCTGGGCTAAGGGGGGCGGCCCCGCCGTAGCCATCATACGAACCAGCCAAGTCCGCACAGTCGGGGCGTCGGTGGGGGAGCAATTAGCTAGAATTTATGGTGCCGAGGTTTGATTCCAAAGAATGCTTATGGAGGAGGATCGACCATCATCTGGCCAGCAGCTGTAACGTGGGGTGGAGGATTTGTCGGTATATTTGGTATCAGAACCACATTCTAGACTTGGGATAGTTATGGGGGAGGACTCATGTCTAGCCGTTGATCGACGCCCACGCAACCTAGTTTCGATCACTACCGGGCCAATTAGAATCAGCACAGAGACAATCGGAGGGCTATGGGGGATGATTTGCCGTGTTTTTCCGTGCCGAATGCCGTGATAAGTTTGCCTGGTCCTTTTGGAGACAAGATGGCGGTGCGTATGCCGGAACAACGTGACTAATATCCCACACTCACCCTATGTCCATTGGACAGTCCTTGCTACCTCCTGTCTGCGGAAAGCATGGGGGAGAAGGCAGTTGGCAGATGTCCGAGCAAATTTTGTTGGTGGCGAGGTGGGTGATATTGCATGGTTGCGTGTGATACCTATCCGCCAACAGCTCGGTTGTTCGACAGATGCCACACTCCCGCAGTGCGGAGGAAAGCGAGCCGCAGACGACGTGACCCGCGATGTCTATTCCGCGCCTCCCCTAGGTACCTATAGATAGGTAGGCCAACCATAAACACCCTCGATAACTTGACTTTCATCCACATCTATTCCCATATGCCTTCCAGACCCACCTTCCCCCTTTTCTCTTCCACCAGACTTAAAAAAAATAAAAAAAAGAGACGCGGAAAGTAAATGAAGGTAATAAGGTGTGTACGATAACTCAAAATCTCCTCCAAAATCACGAGCACAGCAGAGTAGAAAGCGTTACTGGCATTGATGTCCACATATTGAAGTTTCTGTAGAACAACCCTATTCCAAACAGCCCAATCCAGCCAAGCCCCCGTCCCCCCCTTCTCCCCTTCATGGCTGGAATGGACTACTCGTTGTAGTGGTAAACCTTAAAAGACGTTAGCTTACTGCGTGGTGAATATCCGGGCCTAGGAGGCGAAGTGGGGAAATACCAAGTAGTTGGGCAATCCGTATGGCTGGTAACCAAGTCTCCTCGCCATCTTCGCGAATCCCTCTGTTTCGATGAGATTATAGAATGCGAACGGAGGAAACATAGCACCATCTCTATGGACCTCTGCTTTAACCATGAGCGCCGTTCCACCTACACCATCAAGCAGCGTCTCAGCGTGTGCACTGCCGCCCTCGACGCGCTCATACGCCATCAACGTTCGGTACGTCGCCATTTCCCTATAACCCTCGAAGATGACATCGTCTTTTCCCATCTTCGAGGCCATCTCGAGAGCCTTGGGGGAGTCGTGCCAGGAGTTAAAGTCGTACGGACGGATGGCGGAGACGCCATTATCGACGTAGCGTTGGAAACAGTTGGGGACTATGACGGACTTGTCGTGGGACGCGAGGTCTTGGATCAACGTGGGGGGTGTCTCGATGATGTCCGAGTCGAGCCAGAGAACCCACGAGGTCTCGGTGCCGATCGTGGTGAAAACGAGGGAGTTGCGTGCACGGGCCATCGCTGCGCGCCGGAGTTTCTGCGCTGCCAGGGCGTGCCTGTCCTTCTCGTTCTGCGGAGTGGGGGTGTCGAAATCCTGGCGCATGATGGTGACGCCGTGGAAGCGACCCTTCTTCGGTCCCGACTGCACCTTCCGTACAGCGTCCTCAAGCTGCTTCAAAGCTGCATTCCCCTCTCGCGTCTTAGGGACGATGAAGCCGAGCTCCACCAGCTCCCGCGGGAAGGTGAGCTTCAGCAAATTCGCCCAGTACCCGGGGTAGAACCTCGCCAACGGGGTGAGGATTAGTACGCGTTCTCGGTTGCCTATGGGATCTTTGGTGGTTTTGACATTGTTCATTTTGTAGTGAGAGATTGGACGGCGAAGACCCTGTTTTGGTGGCTTTGGCAAAGAGCTGCCACTGCCACCCCCAGGACTCAGCAGAAACATGAGAAAACCGATGAAGAGTATCAGCGCTAGAACAAGTGTTCTCGGGTTCGAGCGCCGGAGTGATCGTGCCACCATCGTGGCTGTTTGTATGTGGTGGTTGGTGCTCTGCACTGTTCTGTTCTGCCTCCGTTCAGCTCTTCGTGTTTTCTCCTTTCCAACAAGGCTGTGACAGCCAACCAAGCTTCTACCACCTCAATCTTCGGAGAAAGAAATAGGACCGAACAGACAAATGAACGCCTGCCAATCAGGGTGCTCTGATAGAACGTCCGGAGGAGAGGCAGCGAGCGTGTTGAGTGTGAGCCAGCTCGTTCCGGTTGTATTGTGTTTATCGTCCGATGCGAAGGTAAAGATTTGTCCAACAAGTGAAGGAACAAAGGTCGGTTTCGATCTTTAGCTTTTTTCGGCGTGCTAGGGGTTGGTCGTTCCCGGAGATTGAGGTGGTTGATAGTTAGGAGAGATAACACATTTTCCCCGTGCTTGCGTCCGCTATCAACTATTAGTCTCACAGGGGAATCGGATCTGCACGGGGCTTGGCGATACGCGTGGAAACCAAAACCCCAATTCCAACACATACTAGGTACATACTTATGTACATACATGATCCAGCCTGTCAGATGCACACACTTATTATGGGCAGGTGGATCTCTGTTTAAAGGTTTAAGGTACACGAATCAAAACTTCTACATATCAATGTCTGGAGACATGGTCCATTCATTGTTGCAGGGCTGACGGCAGCTCCAGTAAATACGTACGTACGGGTACATACAACAAAGTACTTAGGTAGAGTAGACAACAAAGAGTGCATAGTAGCAGGACACAAGGGCTCGCCCAAGAAGCTCTGCAACAGCCTGCAAGGTCTTGACCCACGGGAATGTCCAGTCACTACTTCATGTTGCTCCTTGTGCCACGACAAGCTTTCCCCAAGATTGCTATCCTCCTACGACCAACCTTTCGAGAAGAGCAAATTGGATCAAAAGCCTCCACCAGAATTCTGGTTCGCTACAACAGGAGCTTTGGGGGTCCCAGCACCAGAAGCAAATACATACGGGTTTCTGCCGAACATCTTCGAAACTAGGGACTGCAGATGCAGAGGAAATAATTGTTGGATGAATGGTGGTGGGAAAATGGGATATGGCATTGGCGGTTATTTTCTATTTTGATAACTATTGCTGAACTGGATGCAAATATCTCTCCGGGACACGGGAAGGAAGAGATGGGTATCTGCGCTAGAAATTGCGCGGAGGTGGCACTGCGGCTTGCTTCCTTAAAATGCACTCTCGCATTATGTGCCAGGATAGATATGTCCCCGATTCCCCCGCGTTGCTGGACACAACCAAACACGTACTTACTATGATGCTATGATCCATGACCTAAACAGACGGAGATACAAAACGTTTGGGCAAAGGTAAACACCCGCCCCGAATGTATGTACACACCTGCAATTAACAGTGGTATTCCGCATTCCACACCCTTACTTGAACGGCGCCGAGATTGGCTCCACCACACGCCCGGTCTTGACCATGACCCTGGGCTTGGTTGCGTTCTGAAACGTCGACTTGGTGGTCCATTCGGGTCCGATGGGCACTCGGAGACTCCGCTCATACTGGCCCTTGGTCTCGAAGGGGTGCGGGAGGGTCGTGGCTTGGAACTTGACCGCCTGCCACACAAGATGTCAGCACACGGCTTGGTAGTGGTTGGATGAATGTACCTTCTTGTCTCTCCTCTCGCTAATGATGACCTTCTCCAACTTGGAGTCCTTCCGTTTGTCTTTGCCAATACCTTTGATAGTCTGCAGCACCCTCTTCCGCCGGTTGTTCTGGCCGCGCTGCTGCTTGGAAAGACCGGTACCTGCCCACGAGCCCCATCCAGGCAGTGTCTGGTCGATAACCTTATCATCATCCTCTTCCGCGATCTGCTTCTTCTCCCGCTTGAACTCCTGGACCACATTGTCGCCGGCGAACGCCATCTTGACCAACTCGCGCTGGCTCTCTGACTTCTTGCCATTGGCGGGGATAAGGCGGATCTGGCCCTCATAGTCCTGCTCGGCCTCGTCATCCGAGTTGAAGACACGGGCAACCTTGAGCGTCAGATTCGTATCAATCGATACGCGCGTATCGCCATCTACGGCCTGCTGAGCAGCATCAAGTGCGTTTCTGCGATCCTTCGAGAGTTTGTGGTTGACTTTTGCGTTCTTGACCTCCGGCTTTTCAACGCCCAATGCTTTAGCCTTTGGCTTGACAAGGGTCTTGCTTGGATCCGCAGGTAGCCATGGGTTGACCTCCTCCTTCTCGCCAGTAGTATCGGCCATGAATGGTAGACTCTTGTCCTTGCGTGGTATTAGACCTTGGGGTGCAGAGAAGGGATTCCGTTTCGTGACTGTTTTCGACGAAGCATTATTCGTAAGCTCGATATCGTCTTCGGCATCCTCATCTTCTTCCTCGTCAGAGGCGGGCGGTGCTTCGAACTCATTTCTCTCATTCTTCTTAGACGCAAGCTGCACTTCCGGTTTCCCAGGCCTGAAGACCATACGTCCAGTCGGCACAGGTCCGTCCTCGCTGTCAGAGGCGTTACCTTTTCCACCGCCCCAGTCCTCTTTAAGTCTCTGGATCATAGCATCGTTCTCCTTCCTCTTCGCCGCTTCCGCGTTCTGCATAAATTTCATGGCCATCAACTTCGAGACCTTTCCATCCGCACTGGCCTCATCCATCTTTTCCAGCTCCTCGAGAGCCTTAAGTCTACTCTCCTCGCCCTCCTCATCGAATTGATCCTCGCTGTCATCGTCTGAACTCTCCTCTCCGTCGCTCCTAATCTCCTTTCCAGCAATCTTTCTCCGCAGGTCCTCGGAACGTTTCGCCATCTCCATAGCGCCATGCCTTGCGTCGTCGTCCCAAGCACTGCGTCCGCTATCCTTAACGCCCTTGGCCCATTTACTCTGCTTATGCTTGAGGCTCATCCGCTCCTCTGCACGCCTCCTCTCGCGCTCCATCTCCTCCTCCGAGTCAGGCTCGCCATCACGTTCCTCAGCCAGTGCAGACTGGATCGCCTCCTCTTGTCGCAGCCGCTCCTTCTTCTTGATGCGGTGGTAGGACTTCGACTTGATCTTCTTTATCCGTTTGGCCTTGAGCTCTTCACGGTACATCAGTTCGCGCGCCTTTCTCAGTTCCGCTGTACATCGTTGTACGTCCTCAATCGACAGCTTTTGTGTAGCCAGCTGTTCAAACTCCTGCATCTTCTTTTCGGATTCCATATTCGACTCCTTCAAGATTCCAGAGATAGAGGCTTCAAAGTCGTTCAACGGTTTAGAGTTAGACGCCGATATGGGGACTAGCTTCTTGGATGCGGGCACAGGCGCATTAGGCGCATTCGCCAAAGGAAAATTTAGATGATCCGCTTCACGGTTGTGCTTGATGGTATCCACCCACCGCTTCAGCGTCTCCTTCGTCTGGCCGTACGCCGCGGCACGATCAATCTTGTCCTGCATTCTTCTCGCCAGCGGGGCCGACAGTTTGCCGGGAACACCCTTCTTTTCGCTTTTCCCTTTGTCATCGGCAGCAAGTAGCTTCAGCGATTTCTTCAACGCCGGATCAGCCACTGATGGCAAGAGGTCTTGGATAGTAAGCTTCTTGGAGTCGGAGCCAAGCGCGAGGTTGTATTCCCCCGCCGCCTTCCCCTCGTTCGAGTCCTGGATTCGTGCGCGCTTTGTGGGGCGTTCGTCGAAATTGGGTAGTGCAATGATAGCGGATTTTAGCAATTCGAGCGCGAGTTCGTCTTCTTTCTCGCTTTCGTTGTCGGAAAACTTCGTAAACGAATCGTCGTCAGATTCCCCTTCACTCGATCCGGCACCGAAATCCCCAACATCATCATCCGACTCCGGTGCGGCGCGTTTCTGTCTCTCCCTGTCCTCCTCCCCCTCCTCCTCTCCACTGCCATCTGAAACTCGATCCAGCATTTCACTAAGATCAATATAACCCTCGCCTTCCATATCTTCATCATTGTCGCTATCCTCCCCCTCTTCATTTAGATCCACCTCCTCCTTCTTCCTCTCTTTTCCTTTTCCCTTTATCCCTCCGCCAGTACTTCCCCGAAACGCGAAATCCTCGAAGCGCTCCTCGTCACTCTCTCCCATGGCGTCGTCGGAGTCGATATCGGAATCGTCGTCTCCATCCACTTCGCCGAGGCGCCACTCATTGCCGTCCGAGTCCTCGCCGCCGTCTACACCCTCTCCGTCGTCATCGTCCTCGGAATCCTCTTCGTTCCGGGCTGTACGTTTCTTCGACTGCGTCTTGGAGTGCTTCTCGTAGCTCTCCGTGGCCGAGGCAATTGCAAAGGCGTTGAGTGCACGCTTTTGGGCGCCGCTGCGGGATTTTCGGTTGTTGGAGGCGGCTGGAGCTTCTTTCACTCCTGTTTTGGATTTGGGGGGGGCCTTTCGTGCCATATTCTGTAGTGATTGTGTATGGTGGTTGTAGGTGAGGTTTCAATTGAACTGGGGGAAATTTTGATGTGGGCACAACCGCTAATGCAGGTGCTATTTACCGGGTCTTGGCTCAGATGAAGTTTGGACTCTCTTTAAGTGAGCATCACACTGAAACTCGGTGCATAGACTCCAAACAGAGCAGAGTAGTCTAAGGGTAGTGGCGGTAAGATAGAATACAGGCGCTTTTATTATCCGCAAAGGACAGACCAGTACAAAGGAAAGCCAATGAAAGGTGAAATAGAAAGAAACGCATCCGCAAATGCAACAGACCATGCCTGGTCCGCAATCCAACATTAGAACAATCACCTCCTCCTTCCCCCACCTCCCATGGTCCTGTCACCTCGAGGACCGTAGCTCCTGCTGCGACTCCTTCCACCACCGCCACCGCTTCTCCGAGGCGGAGGACTCCTAGATCCGCTCGCGCTACGGGAACTGTCGCTACTATAGCTGTAGCTTCTACGGTACCGACGAGTACCACCGCCATCCCTGCCACCGCCACCCATTCCTCTTCCACCACCGCCGCGTCCTCCTCGGTTCCTCCCGCTATTCATAGGAGGCGGCGAGTAGTTTCCTCCTCCGCCGGCGCCGGCGCCGACTCCTCCTCCTCCGGTACGCCTACTCGCACCTTGGGCAGGACGACGCCGGTAAGACGACCGGCTCCTAGACCTCGATGGGCTCCTAGAACGGCTGGAGTAGCTTGGGGACCTCGAACGGGAGCGCGACCTCGTACGCGGACGGTAACTGTCGCCCCCGGCTCCTCGGTAATTGTCGCCTCCGGCGCCGAAAGATCTTCCACTTGACGCAGTCGGTCCGGCAGGAGCGCGACGAGGCGCCAGCGGCGAGCGGTAACGAGAGTCTCCGCCACCACCTCCTCCGCGGCGACGACCTCCTCGCGGCGGGGGTCCCCCACTGGGTCCGGATGGTGCGGCGCCGTAGGGCGTACGCCGTGGAAGAACGATCGAGACGTTTATAACTGCACCGTCTAGCTGGCTTTCGTGCATGTGCGCAATGGCGGTATGTGCGGAAGCGGACGAGTTGTAAACCACGTAACAGAGGCCGCGGTTATGGTTAACTGAGCAATCACCGCCGCGACGTTAGCATTTTCCGCAATCGGGCGTGTAGAAAGGGAGCAATTAAGTTTACGTACACTGGCGATTCATCGGCATCTCCACCTTTTTGATCTCACCGTAAGCGCCAAAGATCTCAGCAATGTGCTCTTCAGTGACATTCTTGGTGAGCTTTTCGACAACGATCTGCCGCAATTGACACACGTTAAATCTTCAGCTCAACTACCCGCGTCGGCCCGGGGACACACGTACCTTCGTGCTCTGAATTCCAGTCGGACTGGGGCTTCGAGTGATGCTCCTTCCTCTACTGGGGCTCCGACTCCTGGAACCTCCCCGTGAAACCGAACTCGACCTCGAGCGCGGCGTGAGCGACCGAGACCTACCATGGTGTGAAGTGCGGGAGCGACTGCGAGTGACGGATCTTCCGCGCAGCGGCGGCGAGCGGAAGCTAATCGAACGACGCGTGCGAGAGTAGGATCGCGAGCGGGAGCGGGAGCGATCCATGACGAATCTGAATTGTTGTTGGGAGAAGTATGTAGGTTGTCTGCTCCTGTCCGATGCTTGTTGTTGCTCTGCACACAAGGCTAACGCGACGCCCGCCAAGACAACACTACTCGTAACTAGCTCTTCGCCAAGATTAAATGCGGATCTGATAAGACGGGCAAGCGGCGCTCCATGTATCTAGACGATTCAACTGTGCACACTTGACTTCCTTCCACGAGTGCATGAACCAACCAGGAAGAGAGGAAGGGACCCGGATCCCAGAGAGGTCCAACGACTCTGTGTCCCTGCCTCGTGGGAATACATAGGAGACAGAAATCGAAGGGCCTGGAGCCCTGCACACTGCGGGGCTGATCGCTTTTCATCCGAATCCCCCCTCCTGCGTCATGGAACCCGCACATATATGGACGTCATCCGGCAACTAGTAGCTCAAGCAAGTGAACCGACGCCGCGCCCTCACCGTCATCCCCGCTTCCCTTCCCTCCCCCCGCCTCCTTCTCCTCCTCCCGCAGCCATTATCCGGTGCAAGCTGACGTTGCTGCCTTACTACTCTCAAGCTCTCGAGCTCTATCTATCCACCGGAGTTGCTACATACCACCGGAACACAATGTGCTAACTGAGTGGTGGTATCTACGCATGTAGTGCACCGAGCTTCTCGCGACTACAATGGCAGCGGCAACGTCCCCCGTCTCCACACCGACGCCTCGCCTCGATGACGTTTCCTACGACACAATCGAACCGATCGTTCCAGACACTGCGACGCTCATCCTAGGATTTGTGAGGATGCACCGGTCATCCCTTGAGGGGGACCATGGTCGACCATGGTGGAACACGACGATGCACCAGAAAAGAATCGCGACCGCCTAAACGCACGAGAAAAAGTGCATCCAGTCAAGGCGAGATCTGCGACTGGATCTCCGACCTCAAACGCAAACTCGAGGGCTTGGAACGGAAGTGCATGGAGACGCAGCGCTGGGCGGAAGGGGTTGCTTCTTGCTATACCCATATGTGGGTATCGGGTGGACGACGTTCCATCACTTGTGGCTTGTGTGTTGCCGTTGCAGCCAGCATTGGTATACTACCTACCCTGTTTCCGCAGGTTGTCTCCCCGTACGGATAGGGATTTATGGATGGGGCTGTCCACCACATTCCAGCCCAGATGAGAACGAGTGCTTCTCTGCGACCTCTTAACCCCCTTTCAAACGACAGGAAGGGTTCTATGCAGGAGCCATTACGTGAAAGTCTGAATGTGGAAGGGGTGATTTCTATTCATATTACGAGAAGGCGTCATCAAAGGAGGTTAAGAGGTAATACGCTGCACAGAGAGTGGTGTTGGAAGGGGGCAATGTATCTAGATGTTCACGAGGTTCATGCGTGCTACTCTGAGGTCGTTTCGTCTCGACTGTGTAAGAGAAATGCAGGTGCCAGGCTCATTCGTTTCCAGCTAACTGGTGAGACTGATCTTACACTTATAGAAACCACTGCTTTTGCGTAGGAAGCCCGTCGGTCATGTCAGCTCAGATGTGAAACCCGAGGCATCGCTGCATTTTGTTTCCCACCCGCCCGAAATCCCTTGCCGCTCACTCGCTGGCCGGCTGACGGCCTCATGGGTTGTTGCAATGTTGATCGGTCCATCACGCACAACAATAGGTTGCAGCGATGCGCGCTCTAGACACCATCGTGAGAGAGGAGCATGATGGACGGACGGAGGGGTTGGGTGGGGGGTGGTCCCATTATTTTCATCTTGACTGGGCTAGACTTTTTCTTTGCCGAATGCAAGTCGTCCGCGTTCTCTATCGCAAGTTGCTCTGCGACCAGGATGCTCCCTCTCTCGTACGTGGACCCAACCACTGCATTCCTTCTTCCCTCCCAACTCGCAACCCAACGCTCTGCCGATGCTAGTAACTAATCAGGTCCGGTTGTTTGGTCGAGATGGAGCGAAGAAAGAGAAGAAACCCTCCCCCCTACTTACCCGGAATGCCGGCCAGTCCCGGTATGAAGAGAGGCGAGAGGTGGGTGGGGACGTTCGATAACGATGAGGATTGCGCTGGCTAAGAACACCAAGTCAGGCCGCTGGCACCTGATGATGCTAGGGACCCGACGCGCCACCTGAATGCTGCCGGTCCCTCTGGCTTTGGCCCCGCGCCTAGCAAAGTAAGCAACCAACAACAGCGGGCAAAGCAGTATCTTATTTGGGTGGCGGATATACATTGTTTCTTTTGCCCCCTTCTCTTTTCGGCTGCTCTGGACCGCGCAAAAACGACAGTAAGGCAAGACAGCCGACGACATACTCAAGCTAGGTGCGAAGACGTGTGGAGCTTGACTTCACTTCTCAGTTCTGTTGTGGCGTTACAGGCGCTATTCCGCTTGTGATGTCACTCGCCCCGCTCGGTTAATGGTTCGAATCATCAAGAGGCCGCGTCTCGCGCCGTCCATGAATCCACTGATTGTCGAAATCCCGCGATCCCGCTCGACCCGCCAGCCTCGTAGACGACGTGATTGTTGTTCCGCGCCCAGGCCATGACACCTGCCGGTAGTTTTCTGGTTTCTCCAGCAAATCGCCGCGAGCGTTCACGGCATCCACCACACTACCCACAATCATATGTATTGCCGCCAATCCTACGATCCGATTAGGAAGAACGCTTTAAGCCAAGGCGAGCAAACTGCATACCGTATGAAGTCTGCATCAAAACCGTGCTCATCAGGAGCGTGTCGGAGATAATGGAAACATGTCAATAGCTGGGCAGACGTGTGGCGTCGGATCTGCGGAGCTTATTGCGGTGGCGGATAAAACACTGCCCGCTTGCCTTCCTCCTCTGACGACAAACTCGAGGAAGTCTTGCTTTCGTGCCGACGAGGGGCGGCCAACGGACGGAGAAAGAAGGAAGAAGAAGTCGAAGGAGCAGCAGAAGAAGAGGAGTGAAAGCGATGGGTCGTACAGCTTACCCACTCAGTTAAACATCCGTAGCAGCAATCACTACAATACTCACGGCAGTGCTAGATAGACTACATGACCAGATTCCCGCCACTCCTGAACTCCGTGGGTCAGCATTCTCAGCGCACACGCATCTGGTCTGGTCTGGTCGACTTGGGCCACGGTTCGACTTCAGGTCAGGTCCCATGTTGAGAGGCGTCAGTTAACAGGGGTGGGGAATGATGGGGGGGGGGGGGGTGAGGCACTGAACCCCCGGAGAGCTGCTTCCCTTCAAAAGCGCTGGTCGCCCACGTATCTACCCTCTCCTCCTTCTTTGCTCTTAAAGACAGACTTTTCGCCCTCGTCCACGTCTTCTTCATTCACCTCTGTTGTCTCCTTCTGACATCAAGCGAAGCTCGAAATCCTTCACCCGCCTGTCACCCGCGTCATTCTAGCCTGCGCGAAGCTCCTCTGCTCTACCTAGCCCTTCGATCCTCGAACCTCCATCAATCCAAATCCATCAACACACTCCGTATCCATCAATCTTCATCATGCAAATCTTCGTCAAGACCCTTACCGGCAAGAGTACGCTCAACTTGCCGCCCTTGGTTCGTGTTGGCCCCCCTGCTGACCTCTGTTACAGCCATCACGCTCGAGGTTGAGTCATCCGATACCATCGACAATGTGAAGAACAAGATTCAAGAGAAAGAGGGTATCCCGCCGGATCAGCAGCGCCTCATATTCGCCGGAAAGCAGCTTGAAGACGGCCGAACTGTCAGTGTCCCCCGAAAGAGAGCCCCCACTGTGATTGCTCGGGCACGTGTTGACTGCGGTCGCATCATTTAGCTCTCGGATTACAACATCCAGAAAGAATCCACCCTCCACTTGGTCCTGCGGTTACGAGGTGGTGCGCCCAAGAAGAAGACCTGTTCGTTCAAAGATTGCACCAACAGCGCACAACGGATAGTCGGCGATTGCACGTTTTGCGACGGCCATTTCTGTGGAAAGCACAGGCTGTTGGAGGACCATAAGTGCACTGGGCTGGAAAACTGTCGGAAAGAGTCACACGACCGGAATGCGATGAAGCTGAATTCGGAGAGAACCGTTGTCGGAAAGGTTTAGGGCCGGCGATCGCACATTTGATTAGATGATGGCTTTCGACTCAGCTCTTTCTTTTCTTCGAACCTACTCCGACATTTCCCGTCGTCGGTTGTCGCGATACGTCTTTTTCTTTTTCGTCTGCTGCTTGGATCCCGCCACACTCGCATTGTCCGTGTTTTCTCTCGCGACGACAACGGAACCGTAGCGAGCCAGTTAATGCTGTGGCGATGGCATTTCCATGTTTCTTCTTTCTTTCTCCGAGGTGCGTTTAGAGGTGTTTGGCAGTGTCTGTATATTTTTACTCCAGATTACGCGCACGTTAGGTGAGCATGAACCTGGATCTATTATTTCTTCTCCGCCCTTGTCCTTTTTTCCCCTTCCCTTTGCTAGCGATATGGGGTCTTCTTTTTTGTTCTGGATGGGTTTTGCTACGCTTTGCTTGTTTGTTTGGTTTTCGCCCTACCCTTGACTTGTCCTGTCTTGATTACGAGTCCCGACCCCAGAGGTGCGTACTGGTGCCGGTACGCGCCTCAGACCTGATTTCTTGACACATTCTCACTATACAGTGTGCGCGTCTTGCCTTACTTTTTTGGCCTTTGGTGCGGATTGTGGGAGGGAAATGTGTATAGAATTTGAGCGATTTATTTCTTTGCCATTTTGTCCACCCAACCTAGGCCGCTGTGAAATACACTATGTATCGTGAATACGCCGCTAGATGCTACTATTGTTCGTGGTGCTGACGGTGATGCAACATTCTCAGTGTCAGGGCGGAGACAACATCTGGTACATAGGAGCGACGTTGCGGAAGAAACCGCATGAGGTATCTGTGCATGTGGAAGCAGCCGGACGTGCTCCGGATGGAGTCCTTGCATGGCTCTGATGGCTGAGCATGACTAGAGTGGGATGACGCAGCGGGAGGTAATTTAACAGGTAGATATCTAGAACATTGAGAGTGACCCCATTTCCGAATGGGCATGCATTGTATACGTGAGCGTGGGTGGCCCGGTGGCCGGTAGATGTAGCGTGGCATGCTAGGTACAAGTACGCACTCATGTAAGAGTATGTACGGTATCTGCCGCTGGGGGCGATGCAGACGCACACGCAGGTCGCCGGCGCCGGGATTCTGTGTAGTTTAGTGCTTGTTATGGAGTAAGGGTGGAGGCGTCTGTAGGCAAGTTGTATTGCATGGCGCGATTGTATGGTGCACATGAGGCGTCACTCGGACTTCTGATCTGATTAGACTGCAAGGGCGTGGGGCGATCAGATAGGTAAGCGTGCATGCCTGAGGCGGGCGATGGGACGGAAGTGTCAATACGTCCAAGAAACATACATACGCTTGTTTATCTACAGCCTATATATATGTACCTACGTACATACCCACACTCGGGCTAGGGTATTTCCGGAAATAACAGTACGGCGCAGCCGTGTTGCATGAAGTTTCAGGTTGCTGGGTCGCAAACGGCGTGTCAGCCGTGTGCGAGTGATATTTCGGCGGCTGCAAAGGCATTGAAATCGTTGAAAATTCCGATAAGCTCGCACTGTTAAATGCCTCCACCTCGTATCTATCATTAAATGCCTCTACCCCGATGTCCCCGGTTAATTTGTTTTCCAAACGTGCAGATTGTCGGCCGTGCCCAGAGTGACCTGACATGAGCCAATGTCTTACCCGGCACATTGACTCACCACCCCTCCCCCGCAATCTGTGCGTTAGTCGTGATTTGGAGGGACACCAGGCCAACCCAAGCATCTTGACTCTACCTCCACTCGCCAACGAGAATACAAAGATGGGATCCGATCTCCCGACAGACGTCCTGGGGGCGCTCGATAGCGCCTCGTCGCTCCCCCTCGTCTCGACGGATGCCTTCCCCACGATCTCAACTACCTCCCTCAAGGGTGCCCTGGATTCTCTGCTGAGCAGGGAGATGGTGGTGTACGAGACGATCGATAAAGAGGTTGCGGTCCTCACGGACGAGGGTGCGGATATCGTCCAGCGCGGCTCTCATGAGGCCAAGGTCTACGAGGCCGTATGTAATGCGGTTGAGGGCCTGAAGATTTCGGAGCTGGCGGTGGGTCACACCCCGATTGATGGTTGGAGATGTGGGGAGGTAGGGTATTCTGAGTGCTGAGGATTGGACAGAAAGTTGTCGGTGCGGCCAGCGCGAAGGTGGGACAGGGAAAAGCGTTTAAGGAGGGGTGGATTAAAAAGGACGGCGACAAGTTGGTCAAGAAGGTACCCTCCACTCCTGTCGACAGGCGAAATAAGCTACATGACGTGCTGGGGAAACGCTGATAGTCGGATGGATATAGGCCGACTCGATCAAAGACGTGACGAGAGAGCAGCTAAAATTGATCGGGGACACAATGGCATACCCGGACGCAAAGATTCTCACCGACCTGAAGAAGCGCAAGCTCGTTGTGATGAACAAGCGGATCAGCTTCCGTATCAACAAGGGCGCAAAGTTCGCTCTGCAGATCGTGCGCGAGGAGACGGACCTGACGGCGGAGATGGTGGCCAGCGGCGCCTGGAAGGAGAAGTCTTTCAAGCCGTACAATTTTGCTGCCCTCGGCGCGAAGCATGCCAGCGGCGCCCTCCACCCGCTGAACAAAGTCAGACACGAGTTCAGGAATATTTTCTTCGAGATGGGGTTCACCGAGATGCCGACGGATCAGTAAGACCGTGTCACGCATCCAACGGGGCGATGGGCCAATTGCTGATGCAAAACTGGAATACAGCTTCGTGGAATCCGGCTTCTGGAACTTCGATGCCCTTTTCGTGCCCCAGCAGCACCCCGCGCGCGACCTGCAAGACACGTTCTACATTTCCGACCCAGCGGTGGCCGACCCTCCGGAGGACACCGTTTACTGGAACAACGTCCGCGAAGTGCACGAGGTCGGTAAATACGGTTCCGCCGGATACCGGTACCCATGGCGTGCCGAAGAATCCCTGCGGCTGGTTCTTCGCACGCACACGACGGCCACATCCACCGCGATGTTGCACAAGCTCGCGCAGAACCCGGGCCCGGCAAGATACTTCTCGATCGACCGGGTCTTCCGCAACGAGACGGTCGACATCACCCACTTGGCCGAATTCCACCAGGTCGAGGGCGTGATCGCCGACTACGGACTGACCCTCGGCGGTCTGATCGGATTCATGAAGGAGTTCTTCCGCAAGATGGGCATTGACGATCTACGCTTCAAGCCCGCCTACAACCCCTACACTGAGCCGTCAATGGAGATCTTCGGCGAGCACAAGGGACTCGGCAAATGGGTGGAAATCGGAAACTCCGGTATGTTCCGCCCGGAAATGCTGGAGAGCATGGGCCTTCCCAAGGATCTCCGTGTCTACGGCTGGGGCTTGTCGCTCGAGCGGCCGACCATGATCCGATACAAGGTCAGCAATATCCGCGAGCTCCTCGGTCACAAGGTCGATCTCGGTTTCATCGAGAATAATGCTGCTGTGCGATTGGACAAGTCGTAGAAACCCTTCGTCCTTCTGTGTGTGGGGTGATAGATAAAAACAAGAAAGGAAAGGGTAGGAATGTTTAGACGCGGAATTTTTTTCTGCTGCTACAATAGGTACATTTGGCGAGTGATGTTATGTGAATATACCCACAGCGAATATCTATCTATCCTCGGAAGTCTAGAACCCGAAACACCCCGCCGATCAGCCGCAGCACGGACGGAATCACTCCGGCCGTACACACCCTTCTTCCCCACGCGCATCCAGTACGTGCGAGCAGCGGCGACACGGCAGTTTCGTTTGGCTCATCACAAACAAAAAGGGAAAAAAACGGAATTAGAGCATCGCATTGTGTTGCCTTCCAAAAAAATACAGATAGTTCTATCCTGCTATCCCCGCATACACTGTGCGGGCTTGCGATTCAACGTAATCAAATAACGGAAAGAACCAACAGAAACCTCGCCATTACGCCACAATGAACACCACAATTCTTACATGCATCAACATCATTAACCACAACAAAACACGGCTAGAAGACATATAGGCGACACAAATAAACCCAATGGATTGGAGGGGATAGGCAAAAATGCTATCCGAAAACGGAACCATAAAAAAGGGTTGGCTAAGATAGGGAGGGGGGGATACTGATGTGGGGAATTTGGTAGATAGAAAGGGAAAAAAAAGCAACGACACCTGTTCTACTCTAATCAAAGCGGTAAGCTCCAGCTCTATCTTCCACTTCGCTGCTGCCCAATTCAAACAGCGGCCGATTAGGATTATTGGTGTGCAGCGCTTGAGCTCTCACCCTGCTGCTGCCCGGTTTTGACCGTGAATGTCTCGGGCCACAGGTGCACCTTGTCTTCCTGTGTGGAGTTCTTGACAAAGTAGGGAACCTACGCGAGTGATACACGTCAGTCCTGCATGTCGTCGCAAGGGGCAGGTGTGGATATGGCTTACGTTCTTCTTCTTGATGGCCTTCCTCCAGAAGTTTGCCCGAGGATTGTAGTGCGTGGGCTTTCCGGCACCAGCGGTCTTTTTGGTGTCCTCCTTCATGATCCTGATGATCTCCGTCTGAATGTCCCTGAACGTGTCGAAAGAGATGTGTGGGATTTTGCAAGTCTTGCAATATTCTTCAAGCCTGAGACCTCTCCTGGCAAAGAGCACATCGGCCTCCCGGGCGGCGGCAAGGTCCGAAACACCGTCTCCGATAAACACAACGAGGGGTACAGAGCCGTCTTCACTTTCGGATGAGGCGATGGTGCGGTACTCTTGAATCGACGCGGCCTTGTCGTGGCCGAGCGGCGTGTCGTGGCGCCAGATGGGCTTCCATGTTTTGCCGTCCGCGGGGATGACCGCGTCGTTGGCAATGATATCGATATGCTTGGACTGGTAAACCCATCCGTCAGTCGAAAATTAACCCGTAGATGTGACACAAACGTGAGCGTACCTGCTTCTTTCCCAAAAACTCATCCAGCACACGTCTCAAAATGGGCTTAAGTCCAGCAGAGATAACGTTGAAGGGGATGTTATTCTTAATGCAAAAGGCGTGAAACTCGAGAAAGTGCGGATCAATCTTGAGGGCCTCCTTCATCACCTCGAAGCCGTTCTCAAACGGCACGTTGAGACTGCTCCACATCTCCTCCGAGACGTCGCGGAACGACCGCATGCCTATGCGGATCTGCTCATCCAGCTCTTCTCGGCGGTCAGCTCCGCAACCGTGGGCGTCAAAGAGGATATGTCCGGTGTCCTGCATGAAGATTGTGCCATCGAAGTCTTTTATCGGTCAGCACTACACTCACACCAGAAACAGATGATCTCGAGATTGCAGGGCTTGGCTGGAGGGTCGCACCGGAGAAGATGATGACAGCGCGTTTGGACAGGCCGGCGAGGTCATCGCTGCTGTCGCTGCTCTTGATCGGTACCCGTAGGTCCTGAGGCGTGGCACCTCCAAGATTCGGTTTCGCTCTCTCCAAATCTGGGGCAGCCCCAGCAGGATCGGAATGAGGTGCCATTGTAGCAGTGTTAAATAGCTATCGTCGACAAGAGGATACGGGGGAGCGAGAGATCGAGTGCAGCAAAGAGAGCTTCAACTAAGGTATTCGCGAGGCAACAGATGGACGGAGGAGTGGAGGGGGGCGAATTCCACGAGTAGGAGTTCGAAGCGAGAGGGACGATACAGAAGTTGGGAATGGGAGGAAGGAAGGAAACGGGGGGGGAGGGGAGGACTTGGTGGCTTCTCTTTAAACGGACTGGTAGTCTGGCATCGATATGGGAGGTGTCTTTTTTTTAAAGCGACGGCCGGGATATGTAGATGGATGGAGGGGCAGCACCAATGACGAGACGCAAGCCAAGACATATCGGTTGTGCCACCGGATCACCGTCGCCGGCGAGATCTCTCGGCACAGATGGTGAGCACTCGAAGCTAACTACTAGCTTCAGCGAAGGAAGAGGAGCAGAGGTTAGAGACACGATAAGGTGGCCAAGGATGGTTGATTGATCAGTCCTTGCCTTATGGGGACATCTTACATACTACATCCAGCGCCGGCCCGCAGGTCACGCCGAGTGCCAATCAGTTGTGGGGCAAGCCGATATGCTGGCCGCTCTGACTGGCTGGCGGAAAACTCTTTCCGACATCTTTGGCTGACATAAGGCACGATTCGAGACAAGCATCATCGATCCTCACTCATGGCCATATCTTCCACGAGGGATCGCCAAAATAGATAAAAAAAAAACGAGGCGATCGCGGAGTGCTCTTGGCGAAACGGCGCGAAGAAGAGTACTCGCTGTGTGTGAAGCCCAGGTCACTACGGAAAGAACCCACGCTTCCGCCTTCGGAGGGCCAGCTACATACATACGTGGCGAAGACCGACGTCGTCTCTTTGCTTGCCGCGCCCCCAATCCTGCCACGGCAACAGCTACACTATAACTATTGCGATCCATTGCGAAGGCGCGGGTTACGCGGTGTGGCTGGCCTGTTCCCGACGGGCCCGTGGCACTAGAGGGGCGTGGATTGACGTAAATCAGCTCCCGCCAGCCCAGGTATCCCTATTCCCTCAAAAGTTCCCCGTGGAACAAGGCAGGCCCTGACGTTTCGATGATGGCTTGGTTTGGATCGGTGCGAATCGTCACCTATTACCTTACTTCCGAAGCGATGACGCTATTCAGAAGTCGCTGCTAACACGCATTGTGGCGCATGGTCATACTCTAATTCCCTCACGTCTCACCGCCAGATCGGTGTCTGCTGGACAAAGCAACCATCAAGTATTCCCCTTTTTCTGCGGATATTGTAGTATGCATTCGATGTACCTGCTCAGCCTAACCCACCATCTGAAGTAACCTATGATCAAGCACCAACCCTAGCGGAATATTTTGCGGCTGCCTTGTCGAACAATTCACTCTTCTGCTCGAGATCGGTCAGAAAGATGTGAGAGGGCGCAGTAGTCTGAAGGGTCCTAATGGAAACGGAAGCAGTCAGCCTCATCCGGCCCAACCTATCGGGGTGCTGTTCCGCATCCCCACCTTGGAGAGGAACATATGCACATACTTGAGATGGTCCGCGAATTCTTTGCCTCCAAGAACCGAGAGCACGATGGAATTGGCGAGAGCTTCCGCGTGGATCGGGTTTTTTTCGAGGGCTTGTTGAAGAGCGACTCCTGCCTCCTCCAGGCGGCCCAAGTGTAGCTCGGCTACTGCCTGACCGATCAGTGTCTGCGGCGAAGAGGAGATCGGTGTCTGTGCGAGTTCTTCATAGACGTAGTACGATTGCTGATACTTGTCGCCGCCCTATGCATCCATTGTCAGTTTGACGCCTTTGTTTTGCGATTCGAGAGCCTACGATTCGCAGTCCAACCCACGACTCGGCCAGATTGACAAGCAAGCTGTCCTGTGCCCACTTCTTGGCCGCCTGCACCTCCTTCAGAGCCAAATCTGTCCGGTTCAGGGCCAGCCGGATCTGTACGGTCAGAGCCAACCTATATGCCCGCGAATCCATCAGTGGCGTCAGGCTGCCACCACCCACAGTTCAGACTCACGCTTCCAAGTTCCCCTCATGTTTGCTCAACAAGCCGAGAGCATCTTCACTCCTCCCCTCCAAATGCAACACCGTAGCTCCAAGCACCTGCACAGTCCCGTTACCCGACGATGCTGCAATAAGTGCATCCATCTCTGCAACCGCCGATTCGGTATTTCCAGTTGTATATTCGGCAAAGGCCTTGACAGCTTTGAGGTCCGGCTCCTCAGCGCCTCGGATCTCGTTGCTCACCTCCGCCGCCTCGCCGTTCGCAATGCGGGCACGCAGGATGTAGACATTTGCACGAAGCTGGTTCTCAGATGACAGTCCCGAAGCGCTTTGCGATACTACCGACAAGTATTGGCCTTGGTGGAACGCATTGTGGATGTTCAAGAGCTCTATTAGGGGGAGAATGCATGTTAGTGGGGCAACTTTGGCACCGGACAAGACTGAACTTTAAGGGTAAGCGAGATACCTCCTTCAGATGAGAATGGATCCATTTGTGCGGAGGTATGCTTGGTTGATGCTGTGTGTGGTTTACAAGAGAGGTGGTTGTCGGTTGGGATACGCTCTATTGAACCACCTCCGAAGTTGTTCGGTGTTCACATTCAACTCCTTGTGACCCCTGCGAATGTTACTTAGCAAGAGCCTCCATTCCTCAAGGCACCAGCACAATATAAAATGATCGCCGTAGACTATACAAATCCGCCTTAGAAACTATCTTTGATCAGAAATCTCTTGGGGAATTCTGTATTTATTCATTTTTTGTGTTGTCGCATCTCTCGCGTGTTGCGGAGCTCAAAGATCAACGGCTCACTTTACTTACATACTTACCTCCATTTCCACGTACAACAACATCGCGCTGAATCTCCTCCCGGTCTACGATTTCCACCACGTCTGGAGACACCCAAAGTTTACACTTCCTGAATAGTCTCTCCACTCGCATATCGTTTCATCATCGGGCTCAACTCGTACGGAGATCCACATCTCGTCAAATTCTCGTTGAAGCGTGCACTTGAAACCTATACGGACAACTCAACACGACGCTTGGCGAAAGAAGACGAGGAGCGATCGTTCAACCAGCACGAAGAGCCTCGCCGGCAGACGGCGTAGTGTAGTTGAAGGCGGTCCGCGTTTTGATGTCGCCCAACAGCAACGGTAACAAGCGAAAACCCACAGACCAGAATCCCGAAAATTCGCCAGCACCGAAGCACCCCAAGATCGACGACAATACAATGGCCTCTGTCCCACCCCCACGCCCGCTCGCGCAGCAAGAGATTGCCGAAACCATCATGGCCTTCCCTGGATGGCCGGTAGAGACGAAGCGCAAATACATCAGTGGCATCGATAATTTACAGCAAGTCGTTGAGAATAAGGGGGTTAACTCGCCGGAGGGCCAGACCGCACAAACGAAGATAGATAAGATATTGGTCCATCTGCGCGGACAGGTCGCGCAGCGACAGCAGCAGCAACAGCAACAGCTTCAAATGCAGCAGGCGGCAGCGGCAGCGGCAGCGGCAGCGACGATGAGTGGCGGCGTTCCCTCGGGTGCCGTGTCGGGCGTTCCTGGTGTCGGTGGAATCTCCGCCCCCGCGATCCCGGGGACGAACAATGCCATGGGTCCTTCCCCGCCGTCACGGTGGATCCCGCCGGCGAATCTTACCCCTCAGGCGGCTGAGCAATGGAAGGCGGACATCGGCGCAAAGCTCACCGGGCTCGGACAGAAGCTTGCCACAGCAAAAGCGCAAGTACAAGAACAGAATGCGGCGTTGGAGCGAGGGGGACACACTCCGGAGGCCGAGGCAATGATACGTAAGAAGCTTCAAGAAGCACATTCAAACTTCACGCAGTGCAAGGAAATTCTCGGAAACTTCTACCGCTCGCAGAAGCAGATGCAGGCGCAGAGACAACAGCACCAGGGCCAGCCGCCGCAGCAATCACAACTCCCAGGCGGGGCGCCAGTGCATTCTGGGAGTACCGGTTCGTCACAGCAAATGCGACCCATGCAACAACAGCAACCTCAACACCCTCAACAGAGCGGGATGGCGCCTAGTGGGACTGCCCACCAACAACCCCAAGCGCAGAACATACAAGGACGTGCACCCCAACCCCCCCCCCAAGGCGTCCCGATGCAACAGCAGCCGCTGCCTCTTACCCAGATACAGCAATCACAACAGCCGCAACAACAAGCGCAGCAGATGACTCCACAGAAGTCGCAAGGCGCGCCTGTCCAGAGGGTTTCCACACCGGTCGACCAAGCGCTTGCGGGATCCTCTGCTCATGCCAGCAGTCACGTGACACCAAATAACCAGGTAAGGCAGCAAGCCGCTATGTCGCCAAACCAGTCAAACTTGCAGCTGCAGAACCAACAGCAACAGCAGGGACAGACCCCGCAGCAGCAACCTACGAGGGTTCCCCAGAATATGGTTCCGCAACAGCAGCAGATGCAGCAACAACAAGTTCAGGGCCAAGCTGTGGGACGATCGCCTGCCCCGACGAATGCTGGCACTCCTATAGGTGGCCCGAACTCGCCCGCTCCGAGGCCCGGTTCCGCGCAACCCCAGCAAGTCGGTCGAGCCCAGGCTGCCACCAATCCGCCGGTACAAGGTCAACCCCCGCAGCAACCCGGTCAGCAACCGCTCCCGCAGCAGCAGCGCCAGCTTCCCTCTGGTCAGTTGCCGCCAGCTGCTCAGGCTACGGCGCAACGGGATAACCCTCATTCCCATCGTATGCCGATTCCCGCTAATCTCCCCCTCCCTCCTCCTGTTGCGGTTTCGATCCCGCCGGGTCGTCCGTCGCTCACGGGTGGTGCCAATAATCCGGCCAACTCGGTTCTTGGCACCCCTGCTGTCATCAAGCAACCGGCGTTCGAGTTCGATGAAGGTGGTATGGGTCTGTTGAGCAAGCGCAAGCTCGAGGAACTCGTCAAGCAGATCGATCCGGAGGAGAAGCTCGATCCAGATGTCGAAGAGGTAAGTAAGCAAGCTGACACCAATCCTGCGTATCCACTAACCCCGTTGGCAACAAGTCGATCCTAGAACTCGTCGATGAGTTCATCGACACGATCGCTACGACTGCCTGCAAGATGGCCAAGCTTCGTGGCTCGGACACGCTCGATATCAAGGACATCCAAACGATTCTCGAACGCAATTGGAACATCAGGATCCCCGGGTACTCTGCCGATGAGATCCGCACCGTCCGCAAGTTCAACCCTGCAGTGGGATATCACCACAAGGTGAGCGCGTTGGTTGCCCAGAAGCAGCTGTCCCAGACTGCCGGCAAAAATGGGGAGTAGATTTGGGTGGATGTGTTCTCTCTTTCCCTTCGCCGCCCCTCGTTACGTGCTTGCTTGCTCACTCGTTAATGCATGGGAGACGGTTTCCATTTCTACCATGTACTTTTTTCTCCGCTACTACTACTTCTACGGTTTTACAAAGGTTTCTTGTTGTCTTTTTTTCCCACTATTATTTCATTTGGTTTTTCGTAACAGTCTGTAGGCGCTGTGTTTTTTTGCTTCTTTTGTTTCTCGATTTTATGTTGGGGCTTATATTTTACGTTTCGGAATGACCGTTTTCCTGAAGATGGGCGGATGGGAGGTACGTCTAATTTGTGACCATCTTGGAGACGGAGAGGAGAGGATGTGGTGGTAAACTACAGATACTCGCTGTGTGGGAGCGAATGAAGGACGCATGGGCTTGACGGTTTCCGCAGAGCTGTATGTAGTGTACTGGGGGGGGGGGGGGGGGGGGTTTTAAATTTTAAAATTTTTTTTAAA
>Ga0307508_10000464_pt1 | contig 48861 bp, 73 predicted proteins | sample 9_EM_MG_FD_203089 | JGI IMG/M metagenome (GOLD analysis project Ga0307508, IMG submission 203089) | Populus trichocarpa ectomycorrhiza microbial communities from riparian zone in the Pacific Northwest, United States - 9_EM | ecosystem: Host-associated > Plants > Roots > Unclassified | place... | reverse complement strand
CTACCGCTGTTCGTTGCCACACCTGACTTTATGGCACCGAGAGGAGAGGAGTAGGGGAAGGCTGCGCTGTATTGTTCCTTTCCTTCCCCTTTCGCTCCGTATCAGCACCTCAGTTCCACTTTCACAAGACCTCTTTTCTCACCATCCTCCGTCACTGTCCTCTGGCTACAAATCAATCACTCTGCTCGCCATCCTAGTCGTCATTCTCCGCACATATGTACACCGCCATCAAACTCGCACCGTCTTACTCGCTATGTCCTCGCTATCGTCCTCCTCATCGATATCGTACTCGTCATGTCATATTGTACAACTTCCACTATCTGTTACGCTGAGGAAGAGGATAACCGTGTCGTACAGCTCACCATCATTCTAACACCATCTTACTCGCTACCATCCTCGTCGGGTCTTGCTGCCTATCATCTTCGTCAAGTCTTAGTCACTATCACACTCGTAGCGTCTTACTCGCTACCGTACTCGCCGCCGGCTTCCTAACCGCCAACCCCCCAGGTCGACACATCACTCGTCACATCTTACTTTCTATCGTATGTGCTCCCGGCGTCCTCATCGCCATTGTCCCCATTGACAATTTGTTGCGCGTCTCACATGCCTCTGTAGCCAGACGTCCTGTCCGGCATCCTCCCATTGAGATGTCACTCGTCGCGTCTTAATTGCTACTGTACATGCTGCCAGGCGTCCTGACTGCCATCCCCCGTCGAGACGTCACTCGTCGCTTCTTACTTACGATCGCGCGTGCCGCCGGTGTCCTGACGGCCCTCATCCTCATAGATATCTTCCTCGTCGCGTCCAACGCGCTGTCATAGACGCCGTCGTGAGGGTACTTGTTTACCGTGTCGTTACTTAAAGAATTCCGGCGACTTAGGGAATCTGCGGAGACGACAATAAGTTGTCTGCATATAAACAGGTTCCAGGCGGCATGCCTCAGGAAAATCTCGGTCCGACTCGGGTATTGGTGGTTCAGCTAAGGGTAATATTAATTCACCTCAGGATACATCAGCAGCACATCTTCGTAACAAGATATTCTACGCAATAGGAAAAGTGAGCTCTTAGTCTATTGTTGAAAGACATTGTATTAACTAGTCTTTAGGATATCAGTGCTGAGAGATCAGATGATCGATATGAAATCAAGCCTTACAAATCTGGACGCCGAAGTGGATAAAAAATTTCAACATTATCGAATTCAAAATTTCATCACTTGATGCTTCTCATCAATGGCACTACCATTTTGAAAGGAGGGTATGATTTCTGGCAGATGAACATCAGGGAGGACCGCTGGCAGTTTACCAAATACCTAGGCTGGAAGTGCAACAGCATTTCGGGCAGGGTTTGGCGTTGGGAAAGAAAAGGAATGGATTATGGAGGTGTTTAGGGGGGTTTCATGACAGTGTTTTTCTGGATTACATGGACGCTACGTTGAGCAATGGGAGCGTTAGGACGGTCGTCGATGGCTGAAAGTGGCTACTCGAAGAGTTCCTTTGACGCGGCCGCGGTCGCGATATGTTTGTTTTGAAATAAATTCAGCGATCTAGCAGTATCATCTTCTCCCCCCGCCTGAGACGACACTTCCGACCAGCCCCCGCAGGCAATGACCATCCCTATCTGTACTTGGCTGGCGGCAACTAGGAGCTAGAGACTTTTTTTTTTTGGTCATTCGTTACTCGCATGCAACCTCCCTAGGTTGTGGCGAGGTTATGTAGAACCTAGGTGGGTTTCCAGTTCGCAGTCCGCGTAGTGGCGGCACGCGGCAAGCTCCCCCGCAGGCAGTCGAGATTTTTTTTTTTTCATTTATTTATTCATTGCTCACATGCGACTTACGACACGTTGCAAGCTCCCCTGTGCCCTCCGCCCAGGCCTGTCCCGAGAAAATGTGTAGCACACCAAGGAAATGATGAAGGAAAAGAACGAGCAAGCGTCTCAAGGAAGGAAACGTCGAGCCCCGCCTCCTACTCCTCTCCTGCCAACGCCATGAAGTCGGACGTCGGCAGCAACAGCCGTTATCCCTGGTACCTAGCTCCCCTGCCACCGCTCCCCGCACCTCTAGCTAGTACTGCACCTCCAGCTCCGACACCGCGCTCACGGCGTCCTGCTCCTCGGCTGGCACTCCTCCCCACGTCCGCGGAGGAGAGGAAGTCAAGCACCGCCCGGCTGCGCCTCTTGTCTGCCCGGAGATCGCGTATCTTCCACCTCTCCTTCCACCTTCCAGTCTCCTTCCGCACCTCCGCACACTGGATCTTCTTCTCGGCCTTCCACTCCGGACACACATGGAAGAGGTGCTCCCAGGTATGGTGTCAGAATAACGGGCGTCCGGAGATGACAGCTGCCCGAGTCTCCGAGCGCTGGCTCGGGAGACAGTCTTCCGTCCTTTACAACTGGCAAGTCCCTCAGGCGTGTTGTATATCGAGAGAATGTTCGTCCTTCGTCGTTGTATCAATCAATCAATTCACTATCTTCATCTCTATCGATCCATATATTCCAACATATGGTTCGGGTGCCAGCACCACCAGCAATGAGGGGTGGTCTGGTTCTTAGTCCAGTTGAGGCACTGCCCGGATAGACTGTGCCCCGTCTTCAATTGGTCGAACCGAGCGGTGAGCCTCTTGGGGCTTCCAGCAACCGTGCCATCCGTCTTCTGGCTTTTCGGCATCCGGTATTTTGCCTTGGAGGCCCGGCCCCCAGCCCACTGAGACGCCTCCCCCACATCATCTCCGAAAACTCCCGCTTGAGGTTGGCGAGGGATCGTGGGAGGGGCATCACGCGCACTTCCGACCGGCGTCGTAGTTGTAGCTTAACCATTCTACCCCGCGGGTGTCTGGCTCCTCCACCACAACCTTGGCCCACCAATCGGCCTTCGCGTTGCTGGCGATACCCTTGTGAGCTGGGCACCACCGGATCTCGATGACGAAGCCCAGGCTGGCCTTGCGCAGCGCGGCAATGTGCTTCCTTGCCTGCAGCAGGCACTGTGGGCCCGGGCGTCGCCAGGGCTGTCAAGCTTCCGTCCAGTCTGTCCTCGCGGCCACCCGGGACGGGGCGGCGTTAATCAGCTAAGCAAAGCGAGAACTACAGTCTTCTGGGCTCGTGATGATACCCTACAGGCCCCAGAATGGATGACGCCTCAATGACTGAGTGGCTGAGTGGCTGAACGAGTGGCGCAGTGGATTTCCATTCCCCTACGCCTTGGTTGCATCACTTCAACCTCATCGTTTTCCACTAGTCCTCGCCCAAACTAGATGTGAATACCGCCGAGAGGGCCGTGAAATATAGCTGGCTACTTTAATAGTGACAAATGTGCTCTCACTAACATCTCACTCTACAATCTCCCAATGTACAGAGGGTTTTCGAAGGTTACTCTAGTACATATAACCATGTAGGTTTAGGAAATCCTCCACAAGAACGGAACCTACGAACTAACGAGGAGAAAAACCGCTATGGGGACGCCCAAACCCCCCAAATCTCCCACTCTGATTATCCCTTGCCTGTATATTCTGACCTAACTTTCCAGCCCTGCCTCATTCCGCTCTATATTGTGCTTATTCATGATTCAAACTTATATCCGCCGTGGAAACAATAGACCAGCACAGCACGCAATTGTTATCAGGTGCCGATAGGTACCTGTAGGGTATCCGGGCTTTTCACTCTCCGGACAGTACGGTCTAGTCTTATGAAAACCTCGCCCGGAACGGGACCGGACTGTAGGCCCCTATTGGACTGGCATCCGGACGGACGAATGACATGCCAGGGCGTAGTTCGTCAGATGCCATCCGCTTATTGGCGGCTTGAGCGTCAGAGAAAACCGTGACCCGTTCCGGCGGCGTATTCCTCCTGGCCACCGACTCTAGCGTGCGGGCCAGAGCACCGCACTCTGTATCGTAGGCCTCCTGGTTGCAGCCCAAGTGTGATTTGATTCCCATCCAGGCTTCGCCCCTCTTCCAGACCACCGCGTACGCTGCGGCCCCGTCCTCCATCCACGACCTACCCGTAAACATAAGTGAGCTCGGGCCGGTTCTTCTCCGCCTCCGGCTTCGCCGTGGCTTTCTCTTCTTGTAGCAACTCAGCGTCGAGGGTTCCTGACTCCTCCAGCAGCATTGTGCTTTCCGTCCTTCCGACGTAGGCCAGCGCATTCGTCAGTGCCACCCAATCTCTGTCGAAGCATCCACTATCTCCTTCGCCTGGTCTCCCTGCGGCAGGCTCAGTAGCCGTAGCCCGAAACGCCGCTGCCTGTTCTCCAGCTGCGTCACTGCTCCCCCAAGGCCAGACTCCATCGAGAGTGCCCTCAGATTGGTCGTCCGGAAGCAGCCCGTTGTCGCCCGTACCTTCTAGTTGACCAGCAGCTGGAGTTCCTCCGCCCGACACATGGTGCCTGGGGTGTAGGCACCTTTCCACCACAGTTCCGCCCCAAACACGGCGACCGACTGGATGCAGGCCATCATGACTTTCCTGCAGTTGTCAAGCAAGAGCACCATCTACACAGTAAGCCAACGGAGTCTCGCCATTGCCTTCCTGCACTCCTTCATCCGGGCAGCGTGGTGGTCTTTGAGCGTGAGCTGGGTATCCACCCCATACCCAGCCACCTCGTGGCCTCCTTATTGAACAGAACGGAGTTGACACCAACCTTGACTGTTGCCGTGGGGGCCATCCTCTTCCTGTGGAACAAAGCGGCCTCCGTCTTGCTGTGGTCAAAGGCGACCCCTTTTCCCACTGCCTACTGTATTGACGTCTCCCCCGCCGCTGAGAGTTGAACTGCGACCGCCTCCTCGTTCGCGCCACTTGCCCACCACCCGGTGTCGTCCGTGAATGATAGGCCTCGAACGCCTGGGGCCGCCGCTTCCACCTTGTCGATGATTCCTCAGAGGTAGTCGAGGAAGAGAATTGGCACCGCTGGGGACCCCTGAGGTATGCCGGTGTCTACCGGCCTCACCTCACCCGTCAATCCATTGAGAACCAACCTGATCTGCTCTCTGTAGTCCTCGCGGTGGCGGCACGCAGCAAAAACAGCAGGCGGTCGAGACGTGTGGACGAAACCTCGATAAATCGGACTCCACGTGCCAGCCGCGCGTCCAGAAGCAGCTTGCACGGCAATGTGCATTCAGACGCACCTCCCCTGGACCAGACGAGGAGTGTCCGGTCATTTTCCTTCGGGACGCAACACGTGTCTTTTGGACACAAGGTGTTAACGTAAATAGGGTCGGGACGGCGTGTGTTATAGTACCACACGTTGGCGGTCGAGTGGTCACGGTGGTGGTATCCAGATGCGACTGTTAAGGCATTGATCATTGCAGCGAAGACCGATGGACACACAGCTAGTTTCAAGCATTGTGGCTCAATCCAGCACTATTCAATACATCTAAATCTATATCTTTATATGCTACCGCACTTAGCTTACCCAGTGCAAGCACGCATCCCGGCGTCGCATCCATCACCATAATCATCGCCTGTAATGTGGTTCCTAACATGGTTAGCATCGCTTTGCGCCTCTGAGAATCCGAGGGAGATTGGTGGCTAAGACATGACACGACTTTTTTTTTTTTTTTGTTTATTCAGTACTCGCGTGCGACCTAGAGAGATCATGGCGAGATTATGTACAGCCCTATCCTGCCCGCTGTCCGCGCAGTGGCGGCTCGTTGCAAGCGTCCCTTTGCCCTCCGCCCAGGCCTATCCCGAAAAGAAGTGAGGCGTGCCAAGGAAATGACAAAGGAGACAGGAACGAGCGATTGAAGTAAAGGAAAAAGACAAAGGAAAGCGCACCCCGGCCCCTCAGGCCATCCCCGCTGACGCCATGAAGTCTGGCGTGGGGAGGAACAGCGGTGGTTCCTCCCCCCAGTCAGACTCCACCACCCCCGCCCCCTGCTCCTTCAGCCACTCCCGTACCTCCAGCTCCGACACCGCGCTCACCGCGTCGTCATCCTCGGCCGGTACTCGCCTCCCCACATCTGTGGCTGCCAGGAAATCGAGCACCGCTCGGCTGCATCTCCCGTCCGTCAGGAGGTCCCGGATCTTCCTCCTATCCTTCCACCTCCCGGTCACCTTCCGCACCTCTGCCCACAGGACCTTCTGCTGTGCCTTCCATTCCGGGCACACCTTGAGGAGGCGCTCCCGGGTCTGATTCGGGTACCGGCACCACCAGCACTGTGGGGTGGGCCGTCTCTTCGTCCAGTTGAGGTACTGCCCGGACAAGCAGTGCCCCGTCTTCAGCTGGTAGAACCTAGAGGGGAGCCTCTTGGTACTCCCAGCAACCGTGCCGTCCGGCTTCTGGCTTTCCGGCATTCGGTACTTCTTCTTGGAGGTCCTGCCTCCCGCCCACTGGCGCCTCTGCCCACTTCTTCTCCGAGATCTCCCGCTTAAGGTTGGTGAGGGGCCTTGGGAGCGGGAACGCCCGCACCTCCATCCGGCCATCGTAGCTGTAGTTCAGCCATTCCACCCCGTGGGTGTCTGGCTCCTCCGCAGCCCCCTTCGCCCACTCGTTGGCCTTCTCGTTGCCAGCGACTCCCTTGTGCGCCGGGCGCCACCGGATTTCGATGATGATGTCCGGCCTGGCCTTCCGCAGCGCAGCAATGTGCTTCCTTGCCTGCAGCGCGTACTGCTGGCTGGGGCCGGGTTCGTCCGACGCCATTCTCTTAATGGCTGCTTGGGCGTCGGAAAAAATTGTGACTCGCTCCGGCGTTGTGCACCTCCGGGCGGCCGTCTCCAGCGCGCGGGCGAGGGCAGCGCACTCCGCATCATAGTCCTCCTGGTTGAAGCCCATGTGCGTCTTGATGCCGGTCCAGGACTCGCCCTTCCGCCAGACCACCGAGTAGCCGGTGGCCCCACTGTCTGCCCGTGACCCGTCCGTGAACATTGTGAGTCCCGGGCGCGTCTTCTCTGCTTCCGCCTTCGCTGCTTCCTCCTCCTCCTGAAGCAGTTCCGCGCCGAGGGTCTCCGGCTCTTCCAGCAGGGCTGTGCCCTCTGTCCTCCCCGCATAGGCTAGGGCGTTCGTGAGCCTTCGTCCGATTGCCGAAGGTGCCCCCACAATCTCCCGCGCCTGATCGCCCTGTGGCAGACTAAGCAGTCGCAGCCCGAAGCGCCGCTGTCTGTTCTCCAGCTGTGATGCCGCCGCTCTGAGTCCAGACTCCATCGACAGCGCTCCCAGATTGGTGGTCCGGAAATTCGGGGAGGTGGAGGGTTTGACGCTATTGCTGGAACGCGGCGCCGACTTGCACGCGAAAGACAATGATGGCCTAACACCACTACACGATGCCGCAACCTCCGGGAAGGTGGAGGCTTTGAGACTACTGCTGGAACGCGGGGCCGACTTGCACGCGGAAGACAATGGCGGCTGGACACCACTACACGATGCCTCAAAATTCGGGGAGGTCGAGGGTTTGACGCTATTGCTGGAACACGGCGCCCACCTGCACGCGAAAGACATTGATGGCCGTACACCTCTGCACATTGCCGCATCCGCCGGGAAGGTGGAGGGTTTGACGCTATTGCTGGAACGGGGCGCCGACTTGCACGCGAAAGACAATGGTGACTGAACACCACTTCACCATGCCGCAACGCTCGGGAAGGTGGAGGCTTTGAGGCTATTGCTAGATCACGGCGCCGACGTTGAGGTGAAGAATTATGACGGCGATTCACCACTAGACATTGCCAAATTGAAGGGATTTGAAGATTTAGCGAAGGTACTGCTGTCTGCGACAATTCCACGTCCGTACGCTTCGCTAGCCCAAGACCAACCAACCACTTGATGGCATTCTGGAAGTCGGTGATATGAGAGCGTGTGTGGTGTTCGTTAGTGCCGCGGGGTTGCGGGCGGGCCGGCCAATTCTTAAAACCGATTGACTGTGGATGATGACGCTGTAGATTCATGTTTTTTTATCTAGTTTTTCCTGACTATTAATCAAAATGATTGGCGGAGATGCGTCGTTTACTCTTGAGTGTACTCTCGACGAAAATCCCATCAGATCGATGTCCCATACGCCTCAATCATCGCTCCTAGTTGATTCGAACATGCTATCGAGAAACCTGCCGCAAACGCTCGTCAGCAGACAACCATCCCCCACAAGGACTGCCGTCACCGCGGATGCAACGGGTACAAGGCATGCGTGGGCCAGCCTTGGGTGGATGAGTAGTCGGCCGCCTCCCAGTGTTCGGGGACTACTTGTATTCGGTGTGTGAGGAAGCCTGGTAGGAATGAATACGTACTGCCTGCTCCGGTTGCCATCGCGTTAATGATTGTGGTGTGGCGATGCTTCCTATCTTCCGGCTTTGTGTAGAGGCGGGTATTGAGATAGTCGTGATCCCGTATGACCATGGCCTTTCTGCCGTCCTCAAGGCTGCTGCGATCTTTGAAGTCTTGCCGACCTCAGCGGAATTTCTCCCAGCCTGCAGCCGGCACTCCCGTCGCCTCCGCCATCTCCGCCGTCTCTGCCGCCGCTATGCAGGGCGCCGAAGAAGAGCGAATTTGTTCTCAATCGGAAGGAGTGGAGGCGGTGGCCGCGGACGATCCTCCACTTCGTGCAACAGCTCTATGCCGCCTCTGGACGTAATAGAAGCCGACACTAGGGCGGCCCAACCCAGTTAGGCGCTAATAGTCGCACCAGCCGTCGGATATGTATTACGGTACCGTCCGCCGGCCCGAGGGGGCGCACATCCCACAGGTTCGGATCCGAAGATCTGCATCGTCGGCGATGCGAGTTAGAGTCCGTGTGCACGCACCATCATCCTCACCACCCTACACTGTCCAGACGCCACACCTCTGCACTTGCCAGTGGTCACGCGGGCCGTAACTGTCCTCGAGCGTCGGGACGTACAGATGTCCTGGATGCGCGCAAAGACCCGCCAGAGTGGTGAGGATGCAGCCGCCCACACTCTGATCGTTGACTGAAAAACTTGATGAATATGAGACGATGCTTGAGATTGCTGAAGACCTGTCTACCGCCAGTGCGCTTACTACTAAGCGCCTGGAGTCTGGCAACGCCGCACCAAGAATTAGTACCCCACACCAATCTATAATTCTATAATTAGCATTGTCGCTTTTGGGTTAGGGCGGTAGTTCACGTGTACTAGTACATAGCCGGAAAGCACACCCGCTATACGAAATTAGCCAACCCTCAACACCAATCAGTGGAACTCTCTTAGAAACGCGTTACATACTTCTATCCTACTGTCGTAGATTATATCGAACTCCGACACTGCATAAAACGATGTGGAAGTTCTAACTTTTTTTTTTGGTTTATTCATACTGGCGTGTAGCCTATCCCGACTATGGAGGCGGACTTTTACGCGATACACGTTTCGTGTCCGCGGTTGAACAGGGATGTAGGCAGGAACAGCGGCGGCTCCACCCTAGCGCCTAACTTCCCGAGGCACCCAGCTCCGCCGCCAGCACCCGCGTCGCTTCTTCCCGATCCCTGCGCTCACCGCGCTCCCGCTCAGACACCGCGTCTTCCTCAGCCAGCACTAACTAGCCTTCGCAGGTTCAGTCGAACTTTCGGTTCGCATAAACCTTTCTGGTCGCCAAGACGCTAGGAATCCATCGTAGCGTGACCGTGGCGCCACAGGCACAGTGGCACTGCCACAACTCCTTCCCCAGGTCGGCTGTTCGTCCAATTCAGGAATTTCCCAGAGCGGCAGTGTCCTGTTTTCAGCAGGGTGCCGGCATATGTTTCGCACCCTTCTGCTTGGCCAGCATCTTGTGGAAATCCGGTCTCCAGCCCACTAGCGCGCTTCCGTCTGAGACTTCAGCGTACGTCGAACAACTGGAAGGGAGGTCGACTGCTGATTAATCTACCTTGCAAATGGAGTTACATAAGCAGGTGTGGGGTAGGGCGGCAAACTCCGTGGTACCAGCACTGCACGGCACGTGCCACGCTGTCTCCGCGGTGTCGCCGGTCAGCCCTCCGACCCGGATTCTCTCGACAACGCCCTTCGATAAGAATCCGCCCGTCTGCGCTGCCCCGTTCGCCTCCACACTCGCCGGCGACCGCACTTCCACTCTCACTCATCACCGACAACACTCCCTGCCGTCTCGCCTCCTGACAACGAAAACGATGAAGGCCGCCACCACCGCTTTCGCCCACGGCGCCGCACAGCTCTCTGCCGGCGCCGACGCCGTGACTCGCGAGCTCCCAACGCAACGTATTCCCCTGTGAGCGCGTCACGTGGGCGATCTCTTGCAACAAGGCACAGACTTCGTGCGTTGAGAAAGGTGCGTTGCCCCTGTCTTGCCGAGGACGGGGGAGCGCTGACGGATTCGTCGTCCGCGATGGCCAGAACCTGGCCGGAGGTGTCGACACCTGTTGTCACCACGGATACAAGGTCTGCAAGGCGAGTGCGCGTCCACCACGCGAGCAGGAGTATTCGGATAGTGCCATGGAGACTGTTCATGTTCGTGCTTTGTGTGTGTCAGAATAATATCAATAGATAGAGATAAAGAAATAAATCCAATACAGATACAGCATGACATAAAAGATTCTCTATATACAAAGGGTTCCCGACCTAGTTCGTCCAGTGGCTGTCCCCCGACCGCGTCTCGGTTCTCATCTCAGGCGTCACCTCCAGGTACCCAGCATTTTGACACTTCCCCTTGTACCGAAGATGCAAACGAAAAAAGGAGAGAGGGAGAGAGGGAGAAACGGAAAGAAGGGAACAGCGAGTATAGCTTAGAGCAATGTGAATAGCAACAAATAGCAGCGAAGTAGAAACAGTGAGAACCAGTATCCTCGGATGCCTTGTTGAAACTCGTAAACGTGAAAATACCCCATGGAAAAAATTCAACAGCACGCTCCACTAGAGGATCCTGAAGCCGATCGGTACAATCTTAGCATAGGATACTATCGAGTGTGTTTTTCTTCAGTGAGCGATAGTTACTGACGTTGTTCTGTTCGGTGACTTCAAACTCAGCAGGCGAAATGTTGGTGATCGATGACGCCTAGTGCAGCCCAACTTAAAAAGGGTGCAGGGATGGGGTGCGGAAGCGAGCGGAATTTCAAGCGATGAGCAGCTGGACGGTAATGGATTGAGCGACAATCTGGGCGCATAACCTGTCAATAATATTTGATGGAGATGAAGAGATGAATTCGATGCAGATACAGCGTCACGTAGGGGAGGTTCTCTATAACTATGCAGAGGGTTCCCGAGAGTTACCTAGTTCGCCCAGCGACAGTCCTCAGGACAGCCTCTCCGGCGTCATCTCCGGACGTCAACATTTTGGCCGGCTGCGCGGTAGTCGTGACGCTATCACTGTGGTCTCTGCACTCCTCGCGCTGCTGCAAAATATGATGAAGTCTTGCCGACCTCAGCGTAATCGCTCGCAGCCCGCAGCCCGCACTTCTGCCGTCTGCGGCGTCTCCTCTATGGTTCCTTAGAAGAATACATTTGTCACGAATAGAAGCCCACGCTGTGTGGCGGCGGCAGCCACTGCGGACCCACTGGTTGCATCCCACAGCGGCGCTCCGCGTTAGGCGATATCTTGTCGCACGACGCCAGGCAGCGAATTCTGCTGCGCGCCGTCCTTGCTGCGCTCTGACCACACACCACGCGTCCGCTTGCGCCAGAATTCACTGAGGCTGTATCTGTCTCGCCGGACGCTGGGCATTTTCTCGAGCAATGGGGCGCACACCAATGATGTCCTCTACTCGCTACCAGACCAGGCGCGGCGGCGCGCAAACGCGCTAGAGCAATGCGAATGCCGCCGTTCGCACTCTGACCCTTGAGTGAATACTGTAACATTATGAGCATGAGACGATGCTTCGAATTGCTTTAGAGCTATCTACCGGCGGTGCTCAGGCTATTTGTGATGAATGTCCTCCCATCAGACAGAGCATTTGCTGGGTATCAACCCCTCGTTCTCGTATGCAAGAACCTCCTCCCCCTCTACCCCCTACGGCGCTCGGCTCCTCTACGGCAACTAAGTTCTCTACCTTACCCCCGACCTCCTCCTCCCTCTCCATGTACGCGCAAGGGAAAAATGGCACGCCTGCGAAATATCTGCGGCACATATCGTGGCGGTGCCGGAGGGCCGCCAATCAGGCGGCAACACGTCCAGGTGCGGGGATGAGGCTCCGCTCTACTGGAACAGAAATTGCGCTCACTGCCTTTCGTTGTTAGTTACCACCATCAATAACCATCACGAAAATGGAGGGCCTTGCGATCGGAACCGCCGTGGTTGGACTCTCACATACCGCAATTAAGATCACTGGCTTTCTATCCAGTATGAAAGACGCAACGTCCGTCGTGCGCTCGCTTCTTGCCGAGGTCCGCTCGATGACGGTCATCTTTCGGCACCTCGATACCTTCGTCGCGGATTCGCAAAACCGCCCCCGTGCCAACACCGCCGATATCCTCGTGGACGACCTCGTTCTCATCCTCACCGGCTGTCTCTGTTGCTTCTCCGAGCTGGAGGCCCTGCTGCAAGGCTGCAGCACCGACGAACCGAATGGACCTCCGTTGAACCTTTGGGATAGAGCCCGCTGGGCTGCGAAGGAACCGGACCTCACGAGATTGTTGGCAAATCTACAAAGTCATAAAACATCAATCAACTTATTGATTACACTGTTGGTTCACCTGGACCCCTAATCCCCGCTAGTTAGAAAGGTTACATACATACCGCTAACACGAAAGTCTAGTGTAACCTCGACCGAAGCGAGAAACGAACGTGAACAATTGAGGGCAATCGTGACAGCAATGAGATCAGATCCGGACATGAACCGGCGAATGGAGTCATTCAAATTGGATTCGGTTGCGCGTGAAGACCCCACTCCGACGATACGTCAAAGTACTATCGCACCGTCCCAGCATGCTAGTGTCAGTGGGATCATTCATAGCGGACGTCCCTCGTTGCGACGTGTAGCTGTCGGCGATAATTTGTCCCTATTGACAACATCATCAAGTCAGTCGTTCGTTTCGCGTCTATCCTTCGAACGAGTTCTCTCCAGTACTCGCGTATACACGCGTGCAACCAGATCTCATTCGGTGTTCTCACTTCACTCCGATGCTACGCCAAACTCGCAGCAAATCAGCGGAGTCAGTTTAGCACAGATATCGAACCTCTCGGTCGTTTGCCTACCCATCTACACAGTCGAGCTGTACAATGGGGATATGTACGAGGATACGCGGAATTTGGGGCTGCAAGGTGCTGGAAGAAGTCCTATTCAGCAGTCGTCGGCACTTAATTTGCGTTCGCTTGGGGAGAGTGGCGTTAGGATGGTTAGAGGCTTGCTGCTACGCAACCTGACCAACTCCGAGCAAATCTCGCGACTACACCGCGCGGCTGCAAAAGGAGACATTCAAACAATCTCTGCATTGCAATCTAGTTGCGCAACGCCATTGGACAGCCGGGACTATGCCGGGAAGACGGCTCTACATCACGCGGCATTCAATGGAAAGGACAAGGCATTGATCATTTTGCTGGATCACGGTGCCAACTTGCACACGAAAGACGATGACGGCTGGACACCACTACACCGTGCCGCAGATGTTGGGAAGGTGGAGGCTTTGATGGTATTGCTGGAACGCGGCGCCGACATGCGCGTGAAAGACAACGGCGGCTGGACACCACTACACCGTGCCGCATACACTGGAAAGGTGGAGGGTTTGACGCTATTCCTGGAACGCGGCGCCGACTTGCACGCCAAAGACACTGGCGGCCAGACACCACTACATATTGCCGCAACACTCGGGAATGTGGAGGCTTTGTCGCTTTTACTGGATCACGGCGCCGACTTGCACGCGAAGGACAATGGCGTCCGGACACCACTACACCATGCCGCATACGCTGGAGAGGTGTTGACTTTGAGGCTATTGCTGGAACGCGGCGCCGACATGCACGCGAAAGATAATGACGGCTGGACACCACTACACCATGCCGCATACGCCGGAGAGGTGGAGGCTTTGAGGCTATTGCTGGAACTCGGCGCCGACTTGCACACGAATGACAATTGCGGCTGGACACCACTACACCTTGCCGCAACCTTCGGGAAGGTAGAGGCTTTGACGCTATTGCTGGAACGGGGCGCCGACTTGCACGCGAAAGACAATGGCGACCGGACACCACTACACCGTGCCGCATACGCCGGAGAGGTGGAGGCTTTGAGGTTGTTGCTGGAACGCGGCGCCGACTTGCACGCCAAAGACGGTCGCGGATGGACACCACTCCACCGTGCCGCAACTTTCGGGAAAGTGGAGGCTTTGACCCTATTGCTGGAAAGGGGCATCGGGTTGCACGCGAAAGACAATGGCGCGCGGACAGCACTACACCGTACCGCATACGCCGGAGAGGTGGAGGCTTTGAAGCTATCGGTGAAACATGGCGCCGACTTGCAAACGAATGGCGATGGCCAGACACCACGATATATTGCCGTATACGCCGGAGAGATGGAACCTTTGTCCATGTTTCTGGAACGCGACGCCGACTTACACGCCAAAGACAATGGCGACCGGACACCTCTACGACATGCCGCAACCTTCGGGAAGGTGGAGGCTTTGAAGCTATTGCTGGAACGCGGCGCCGACTTGCATGCCACAGACGACGGCGACTGGACACCACTACATCATGCTGCAACCTTCGGGAAGGTGGGGGCTTTGAGGCTATTGCTGGAACGTGGCGCCGACTTGCACGCAAAAGACAACGGTGGCTGGACAGCACTACACCGTGCCGTAACCTTTGGCAAGATGGAGGCTTTGAGGCTATTGCTGGAACACGGTGCCGACTTGCACGCGAAAGACAATTGTGGGTGGACGCCACTACACCGTGCCGCATCCGTCGGGAAGCTGGAGGGTTTGGCGCTATTGCTGGAACGGGGCGCCGACGTTGAAGTAAAGAATCATGACGGCGATTCACCGCTAGGCGTTGCCGAATTGAAGGGATTTGAAGATTTAGCGAAGGTACTGCTGTCTGCGTCAATTCCACGGCCGGACGCTCCGCTAGCCCCGGACCAATTAACCGTGTGATGGCATTCTGGAAGTCGGAGATATGCGAGCGTCTCTGGTGTTTGTTCATGATTCGGTGTAGTAGGGGAGCGTGCCGATTCTATAAAACCGATTCACTATGGATGATGACGCGGTACTTGATGTTTTTTATTTATTTTTTCCTGTCTCTTATTCAAAAATGATTGGCGGAGATACGTCGTTTAGTCTTGAGTGAACTTTTGTCGGAAATCCCGCAGATCGATGTCCCGTACGCCTCAATCCTCGCTCCCGGTTGATTCGAACATACTATCAAGAAACCTGCTGGAAACGCTCGGTACCAGACAGCCACCCCCAGCAAGGACTGCCGTCACCGCGGATGCAACGGCTACAAGGCATGCATGGCCTCGGCAGGATGAGTAGTCGGCCGCCGTCGAGTGTTCGGGGACTATTTGTTTTCGGTACGGGCGGAAGCCTGATAGGAATGAATGCATATCGCCTGCTCCAGTTGCCATCGTGTTAGTGATTCTGGTGTGGCGCTGCTTCCTGCTTTTCAGCTTTGCGTAGAGGCGGTAGTGAGATAGTCGTATCCCTTATGACCGTGGACTTTCTGCCCTTCTCGAGGCTACCGCAACCTTTGAAGTCCTGCCGACCTCAGCGGAATTTCTCCCAGCCCACAGCCGGTGCTCCCGCCACCTCCGCCGTCTCTGCCGTCTCTACTGCCGCCATGCAGGGCGCCGACGAAAAGCGTATTTTTTCCGAATGGGAAGGTGTGGTGGCAGTGGCCGCCGCCGATCGTCGACTTTCTGCCACAGTTCTATCCCGCCTCTGCACGTAGCAGAAGTCGACACCAGCGCGGCCCGACCCAGCTAGTCGCCAACGGTGCCACCAGCCGTCGGATATGTATTACCTGTACCGCCCGCCGGCCCGCGGTGACGTCCACCTTACAGGTTCGGATCCCTAGATCCACATCGTCGGCGACGCACGTCAGAATTCGTGCGCACATCCCACCACGCCCACCAACCTACGGCTTACTGCCCAGACGCCGCGCCGCCGAACTTGCCCAACAGTCACGCAGGCCGTATCTATCCCCTCGGACAGCGAGAATTCACTCGAGCGATGGGACGCTCACCAACGATGTCCTTGATGTGCGCAAACATTTGTCAGAGCGATGAGGATGCCGTCGTGCACACTCTGATCGTTGACTGAAAAACTTGAGTACGAGACGATGTTTGAGATCGCTAAACGAATTAGCAAGCCATCAACCCAAATCAGCGGAACTCTCTTAGCAACGCGTTACATACTTCTATTGCCGACGTGGATTATATCGAACTCTGACACTGCGTGCAAAGATTTGCAAGGTTCAAAGTCTAATTTTTTTTTTTTTTTTTTTTTTTTTTGTTTATTCATACTTGCATGGAGCCTATCAAGACTATGGCGGCGTACTTTTTATGCACATTTCCCGTCCGCGGTGGAGCGGGGGCGTAGTCAGGAACCGCGGCGGCTCCTTCCAGTGCCCTACTGCCCCGCGGCAACCCAGCTCCACCGCTGACATCCACGTGTCTTCTTGCCAATCCCGGCGCTCGCTGCGCTCCCACTCAGACACCTTGTGCCCCGTGTCTTCCTCAACCGGCACTAGCCTTCGCGGGTTCTCAAGTCTAACTTGCGATGTAAACCTTGCTGCTCGCCAAGACGCCAGCAATCCATCACGACGTGATCATTGCGCCACAAGCACGGTTTTTTTTTGTTTAATCATACTCGCATTCGACCTATCTAGATCATGGCCATGAATGGGGGCGTGGGGAGGAAAAGAGGGCGTTCCTCCCCGGCGCCCGACTCGTCTACGGCACCCAGCACCTCCGCGCCACAAGCACGGTGGCACCGCCACAACTCCTTCGCCGAGGTCGGCGGTTCGTCCATTTCAGGAAATACCCTGTGAGGCAGTGACTTGTTTTCAGCTGGTAAAACTTGGAGGCGTGCCTCTTGGAGCTGCCGGCCGCTGTTCCATTCGCTTCTGCTTGGCCGGCGTCTTCTATTTCGTTTTGGAAATCCGGTCGACAGCCCACTAGCGTGCTTCTGAGATTTCAGCGTCCCGTCGATCAACAGGCGGTGAGGTTGGCGGCTGATTAATCATCCATGCAAATATGCTTAGATAAGCCGGTGTGGGGTAAGGCGGCAAACTCCGTGGGCGCCGTACGGCACGCCACTCGCCGCGCCGTCTTTCGAGGAGTCACCAGTCAGCCCTCCGACCAGGTACTATGTATGTAGTACCGTCTCGTCGCCCCGCTTCGACCAGCCCCAGCCCCCCCCCCCCCACACACACACAGTCTCTCGACGACGCCCCTTCATAAGAATCCGCCTCCACACTCGCCAGCGACCGCACTTCCTCTCTCACTCACCACCGACAACACTCCCCTCCATCTCGCCTCTGAACACAGAACCCGATGAAGGCCGCCACGACCGCCGGCGCCGACGCCGTGACTCCCGAGCTCCCAACGCCACGTGTTCCCCTGTGCGCGCGACGTGTGGGCCATCTCCTGCAACAAGGCACAGACTGCATGTCGAGAACGGCGCGTTAACCGAGTCTTGTCGAGGACGGGGAGCAGCTGACGGATTCTTCGCCTGTGACGGCCAGAACCTGGCCGGCGGCGTCGACACCTGTTGTCACCACAGGTACAAGGGCTGCAGCGCGTCCGCGGCTCCACCGCGGAAGGAGGAATAATCGGATAGCGCCATGGAGACTGTTCCTGTTCGGTGCGGGTGGAAAGTTCACAGGAATGAAGGTGTATTGCCTGCGTTGGTTGCCGTCGTGTTCGTGCTTTGCGTGTGTCTGAATAATATCGATTGAGATGAAGAGATGAATTCGATACAGATACAGAGGGACGTATGGAAGATCCTCTATATACAGAGGGTTCCCGAGCTAGCTCGTCCAGTGAGAGTTCCCCGGACCGCGTCTCGGGTGTCATATCCGGCGTCACCCCCGGACGTCCAACATTTTGACACTTCCCCTCGTGCAGAAGATGCAAACAGAAGAAGGAGAGAAGGAGAGAGGGAGAAATGGAAAGAAGGCAACAGCGAGTATAGCTTAGAGCGAATAGCTTTGAGCGATGTGAATAGCAACAAATAGCAGCGAAGTAGAACCAGTGAGAACCAGTATCCTCGGATGCCTTGTTAAAACATGTAACCGTGAAAAAACCCAATGGAGAAATTTCAACAGCACGCTCCACCAGCGGCTTCCCCCGGAACCGGGCAGAGGATCCTGAAGCCGATCGGTACAATCATAGCAGCCACGTCCTGAAGTGCGTGCAGTAAATCCAGCTTGGGCACTGTAGAAATCGAGCATCACCATGTGAGCCCGCAGCTCCGATTAACCATCGTGCGTGCACAGCAAACACAGCCTCGAGCGCGTACAGCAACTGTGATATGTGGCGCCACATGTGCGACAGCAGCACACTCCGCAGCTCCGAGAGTCGATTTGATCGGATATGGAGAAGAGCGTGTCATATAGCTGGCACCTCCGGCTAGCGAGCAGACGTAACCAGATGTCGACCGCTGGTCACTGTGGATCTGGGTCGCAAGGTCGGCTGTGCCGTGTAGAGGGTATGGCATGTAGGTTGCGCGGCCGAAAGTTCGGTAGTGGGAGCATCGGAGAAATTGCACACTGACAGCCGCGGTGAGCGGAACGGAAGAACGCCGTGTACGCCACGCCGGGCATGAGGAAGACGACAAGCGACGATGCCACGACGGGCGTGAGGAAGACGACAACGGCGATGCCACCCCGGGCATGAGGAAGACGACAAGCGACGATGCCACGACGGGCGTGAGGAAGACGTCAACGGAGATGCCACGCCGTGCATGAGGAAGACGACAAGTGACGATGCCACGACGGGCGTGAGGAAGACGACAACGGAGATGCCACGACGGGCGTGAGGAAGACGACAACGGAGATGCCACCCCGGGCATGAGGAAGACGACAAGCGACGATGCCATGACGGGCGTGAGGAAGACGACAACGACGATGCCACGCCGGGCATGAGGAAGACGACAACGGAGGAAGACAACAACGACGATGCCACGCCGGGCATGAGGAAGACGACAATGGAGATGCCACGCCGGGCATGAGGAAGACGACAAGCGACGATGCCACGACGGGCGTGAGGAAGACGACAACGACGATGCCGCCAGGCATGAGGAAGACTGGGAGCACGACGACTCGCCAGCACCGAAAGAATGACACCGTGCTACAGTAAAGACCACCGGGTGGCAGTAGACGAAGGCCGCATAAGACCTCGAAGGCCGCACGGAAGACTGGGAGCATGACGCCTCACCAGCACTAAAGGCTGCGCCGAGGGACATCCTTAGACTTCACCTGAAACAGTGGGAAGTACTTACCTGCGCCAGTGAACTGCACGAACACGGCCCGAGAGCCGAACGAACGAAAGACCTACCGAGTAGGCGCGACGAGGAGCTACGTTGCCTGTCGAGCCCAAAAGACAGAGAACGGAAGTTGGGGGGAGGTTCTTGACACTCTAGGCCACGATACCCCACTCAGCCGCATGGCCCTCATGCAGCTAAGCAAACGGAACCTCATCTCCCCTATCTACACCCCAGCCAGAAGCAATGAAACCCCCCACGCCCCTCCAAGGTACGAAGGAACTTCGGAGGAACCCAAGTCCGAGTCACCGCCTCTCACTCGCGTCGCCCGACAATAAAAGGAAAAAAGCTTCTCGGCCCAGGTCGACGAAACTCCAGCATGAACATCCTCACCAACACTACCCCCGAAACCCACACACAAGATCTAAGATTATTCCGTTGTGAATTATCGAAAGTAGCCTGATTACCTTTGATTCTCCGAACACTCCGGTTACGAGACAACCCCAGTGTCACACCAGGCCCATCTCGAATTGAATCCTCCGCCAAAGCACCACGAGCGAGCCGTCGGGCAAGACACCGGGCCCGTCTCGATCCGATCATCCGCCAAAGCGCCGTAAGCGAGCCGTCGGACCAGACGCCGGACACGTCTCCATCCGATCCTCCGCCGAAGCGCCACGAGCGAGCTGTCGGGCAAGACGCCGGGCCCGTCTCGAATCGAATCCTCCGCCTAAGTGCCACGAGTGAGCCGTCAGGTAAAACGCCAGACCCGCCTCGAACCATCCGCCGAAGCGATACACGAGTGAGCCGTCTGGCAAGCCGCTCGGCCTGTCTTGAAGCATGCGCCACTGTGCGAGCTGCCGCATAAACCACGCCGTCCACCGAGCGATCTGTCAAGCAAGCCATTGCCGCGGAGCCACGTGTGATCCGGCGCTCAAGTCGCAGCCAGCGGGTGCCACAGATATCGAACCGAACCCCTTAGATTATTCGCTGTGAATCCCCTAATGGTGGGCGAACTTGGATGGAGGGTCATTGGGGAAGTTATTCTTGTATAATAATTGAACGCCAGCAAAGACCGCGCGCGCTCCATCTCCTTCGTGACTATCGAGAAACCTGACTAGTTCGATATTACCGTCTCTCCGATGTTGACCGGACGTCCCAGTGTCACAGCAGCGGCTGGTGCTAGTGAGGTCCACATGTATTGTCTCTACCATCTGCGGAATGGTTTCAGATGGTAGTCATTGGCACTTCATTCGACTTGACAACAAAAAACTCATAGTCACACCATCCCTTTCACTTTCATTCCTGAGGCAGTCTGTGTAGGTGTACATTCAAATCCTATTTTAGAGTAGTACTTACTAACTGTACCTAGATACCAGTTTGTTGAAGCCACTGATCAGCAAAAAATTTGAGAATTCCTAGGGAGTTCCCGTAGCTCCCATAGCTCCCGTAAGTATCGCTAACTCCCGTAAGAGGAGAAGTTATATTTTGCTCCCATAAGGATTTAAAAAAAAAAGTGCTTTATTTTTAGCTGAAACCTCGAGAAATATTAGTTCAAATTTATATCTCACCTGTAAAAAAAGCAATATACTTCAACTTTCCATTTTTTTGCTGATGCATTATCTCAGCCCATTAGCAAAAAAATGAAAAGTTGAAGTATATTGCTTTTTTTACAGGTGAGACATAAATTTGAACTAATATTTCTCGAGGTTTCAGCTAAAAATAAACCACATATTTTTTTTCAAATCCTTACGGGAGCAAAATATAACTTCTCCTCTTACGGGAGTTAGCAATGCTTACGGGAGCTACAGGAGCTACGGGAGCTCCCTAGGAATTCTCAAATTTTTTGCTAATGCAGCTATTCATGCGTCACTACATACTACGACAAACAGTCAGTTTCCTGCAACGAACAAGCTGTGGCTGAGAGATGACAATGCGGGGATTTTCAGAATTCCCTCAGGTCTTCGTGAGCAGCAGGTGTTTGGAAAGCCAATAAGCTACTATTTTGTCGACGACAAGGTCAATGAAGATGAACTAGAAGGGGTTATGAAGTTCTTGGTCGTCCTTGAGGGTACGCCCACGCCGTAAGACGTCAAGCTTATCTTCTCCCCTAGGCCACACCATGCAAACTGAGAATTTACTGGCCACAGGTACTCAAGCTGTGTCTTGCGCCCAAGACGCCTGTTGCAGAAAAGAGCGAGAACCAATAATGCCGCCACATATGTGTTCAGTTCATGACCGCTTTTTTTGCACACTCGATCTTTCCATTATGGGTAGCTACTGTTATTCGCAGTTTGCCATAATGTTGGCAGTCGCTATGGGCGGGGTCCATTGGGGACGGGTTCCTTGGGTACGGGTGGCGCGCTGTTGGTTTTTGTTTCTGCTTTTCTTTTTCTAATCTGTTTTCCCTACGGTCGGCTAGTGTAACATGTTGTTTTTTATATTGTTGGGTGGTGCTGACGATGGGTTGATCAGGGACGGGGAGCACTCTATTCCATTTTTGTTGGTTGTTTTCTTCTGCTGTTGTGTTGCTTTTACCGACCATTAGTTGTTGACCTGCACCGTGTGGGGGGATTGAGGGGCGTGGAAAATGCAGTCGCTATTTCTTGGCGTCATCAAGGTTTGAGTTTAAATTTGCGGTGACCAGCTGGTGCTTCTTCTTGTGCTTACGCTGGCACGAACTGCGACTGGACAGTGCTGCTAGAGGAACCGGAGACCCTCGACGCAGAGCTATTTCAGGAGGAGGAATCCGAGGCTAAGGCCGAGGCGGGGAAGACCCAACCCGGGTTCACCATGTTCACAGATGGGTCACGGCTAGATTATGGGGCTAACGGGTACGCGGTGGTGTGGAAGACCAGCCAAAACCTGGAAGGGCGTCAGAACCCACATGGGATACAACCAGGAGGCACACGACGCGGAGCGCGCAGCTCTCGTCCGCGCATTGGAAGTGGTGTCACGGAGAAAGACCGTCCCGGAACGAGTCACCATCTTCTCGGACGCGCAGGCAGCCATCAGACGGATGGCATCGGATGGACCCGGCCCGGAGCAGCAATATGCCCTCCAAGCACGGAAGCACATCGCCGCACTACGCAGGGCCAGGCCAGGGATCGTCATCGAGATCCGGTGGTGCCCAGCGCATAAGGGGATCGCCGGCAACGAGAAGGCAGACGAGTGGGCGAAGATGGCGGCGGCGGAGCCAAACTCCCCGCGGGGTGGAAGGGCCGAGCCACTCCAGTCTAACGGGAGGGCGGTCGATGTCCCTCCCAAGATCCCTCGCCAACCTCAAAGACCGGGAGGTGGAAGGATAGGTGGAAGATCCGAGACCTTCTGGCGGATGAGAGGTGGAACGATTGTACCCAAGCTCAAATGGAAGTTCGAAGGACCGGCGACAACTGCCGTCCAGACCGCTCTCTCAACAGTAAATCATCCGTCAATGCCAAAGGGGTGGGAAATTAAAAGAGAAACAAAAAACCGTGCCGACGGGTGGTGATCTTGTGGTCTGATAGCTACATATGTATGTGCTGGGCCCATCTGCCAGCCCGCATCCGGCGGCAGCAGAAACCGCTGATCCCGAAAGCGAGGATCGCAGCGACCGTTCCATGCCCGACGACGATGACGCGACGACCGACTCGCTCGCCGACGACGTCAACACGTTGTTCTTGAACAAGCCCACCGGATAACTGGGCGGCGGCTCCGAGGTCTCCTAGTTGTGGTCTCCTCGAGCTCGACGAGGCCGTTGAGGGCCATGGCCTCCGCGAGATCTGCAAGGCGAAAGTCAACCTCGGAACGCTGATGAAAGCTGGGATGGACATTATTGGCTCGTTTCCTACGAGTTTGGATTGGCGTCGTCCTGGAGGGATGGGGAATCATTCCTGGGGATTTACGGGCGCTACTTCGACATTGTGCGCTAGCTCGTCCCCACCCTGTCGAAGCCAGAATTCGAATCTGTGTACCAGTCGCTCTACTTGAACGACCCCTCTGCGGTCGGCAACTACTGACTGATAATGGCCAACCTCGTCTTTGCGTGCGGCTCGCGCTCAGGCGAGAGCGTCAGCATAGACATGGGCTGCTCGCACCTCGAGTGCTTTAACAGACCGCACGTGCTAGGCGCGTTGGACGGCGGCACACAGTCTGGGGTCGCTGTTCTGAAGGACGTGCAGTCGCTCGGCCTCGAAGGGGTACATCTGCTTTGTAGCAAGCGGACGAATCGGTCGCGCAACAGGTTCTCGTACACCTGTACACGTCCTTCGAGTTCTCGAATACTCCTATTTTGCTCTCCGTTCCGATGCGAATGCGGCGGGGACGGAGGGGCGGTCAGAGATTTCTGCAACACCTTTGGTGGAAGGGGCGGGAGGAAGGATTATCTCCCGCAGGTCAAACTACTGACTTTAACTCCGCCCCGATGTGCCTCGGCATAGCGACAGACGATCGACAACCCGGTGAAATTCCCGCAGGTCGTCCTGGTGGAGATCGATCCGGCCCATCGAGGTCAGTCAAACTAGACATGGTACATTTTTTTTGGCACACGTAGCGAGAGGGAAGGGAGAGATGCGAACTTTTGGCCATCGTACTTTACTTGGTTATAGAATCGTTAGCCAGCTAAAATTAAGGTGAAACGAAAAAAAGGAGCGCGAAGCAAACAGCATGCCTTTCTCTTCCGTCGCCGACACAATTCGTACGCATGGCGTACTCTGGGGCGGTCCTTCGGCATGTTTCGTGGGTTTGGAGAATGGCGCTCGACCTGGCTTGGCGAAGGAGCCGCGGGGGAGGAAGGTGTATTCATCGGCAGCGGGGGTGCCAGAGATAAAGCAGGTTGGGGATGGTGGCAGATGGAGTAATGGGACAAGAGCGAGAGAATTGCGGGCGGGGAGGATATGGGTGCGGTGGTGGTGAGTAGCTACGTGGGCGGTGATGGCGGGGACGCGCGGCGGACAATTGGGAGGCACAGAATTGACGTCAACGGCGAAAATATGACGGCGGAGAATGAACAGAAGGTAAACGGGCTCGATTGTGCAGGGTGACCCAGCGGTGACATTCGGGGACGCTTGACGACGAACATCCCACCACCACCGTCCCACCGCCACGTTGGCGACGCCGACGAGGAAATCATCCCAACAGAGAGCGAACTGGTGGCGATATCATATAGCTACACAGTGCTGGGCGAACTCACAGCAGGCTCGAGCTATGATCACAGGGTGCTTTCGGACGACCAACTTGGGGGCAGTAGCAATGGAGCCGGACAGTGGCCGGCAGCAGCCCAGCTGGAGAACCGCCAACGGCGGTATCGGCTACGGCTGCTCAGTCTACCCGCGGGTGGTCAGGCCAAAGAGGTGGTAGGGCAGCACCGATAATTGGAAAGAGGCTTTAGAATACGCTGTAATACACTCGCAGAACGGAGACGATAGTCCTGCTTGATGAGCCGGAGGCATTCGATGCTTAGCTGATCCAGGAGGACGAGAAGACGACCAAGGCAGAAGCGGAACGCGTCAGGCCAGGACTCACCATGTTCATAGTGTTGAAAGAGCACCGATCAGCGATGAGGATAGAGGTGGGTGATAGGAGCCCCCCCAGACAGAGAGCGCGCTTTGGATGCTGTATAAGATGAGAAGACACAGGGCGTATGGATACTGGTCGTTCGAGTGGCTCAGAACTTCATTGTGGTATTCGATAATTATTTAAAACAGAACGAAAGATCCCCCACTTCTACTTCCCCACTCTGGCGTCACGCTACTCGACGTGTCCTCAACAAACTCTAAGGCACAAGCGCCAAATCCAAAAGACTACCGATACGAACTTCAGCAACAAGAAGTATTTCCAACACACTGATGGGTAACGACTCGGCAGCGGAGCAGCTGGATATGCGGCCACAGGCAGAGGCCTTGTCAGCACTGCGTGGGCGTAGGAACCCACAGGGGCTATGACCAGGAGGCTTATGACTTGGAGTACGTTGCCCTTTCCTGGGAGCTGGAGGAGGCCGCAAGACGGCATACAGTGCCGGAGAGGGTCACCATCTTTACCGATGCCCAGACAGCCATTCAACGCCTAGCCTCAGAGGAACCGGGACCCGGACAGAAGTACGCGATTCAGGCACGGAGGCATATTGCAGCTCTACGGAAGGCCCGTCCAGGCATCACCATCGAGATCCGGTGGTGTCCTGCTCACAAGGGAGTTCCAAGGAATGAGAAAGCCGGTGAATGGCGAAGCTTGCGGCAGATGAGCCAGATCACGGGGAGTGAAGTGGCTGCGGGGAGACCGGTGCCTCCCGAGACTCGTTGCGCACCTCAAGCGGGAGATCTCCGAGAAGAAGTGGGATGAAGCCCACTGCTGGGCAGGACGCCGTGCCTCAGCCTAGAAGCAGAAGATGCCGCGTGAGCAGCGGCTGGGCAAGACAGTGGCTGGGAGCTTTAAGAGGCTGGCATCTAGGTTCTACCAAATGAAGGCAGAGCAGGCAGTGCCTAATCCGGACAAAGAACCGGGCCACCGCTCAGTGTTAGTAGTGACAGTACGCGATTTGGACCAGGGAGCATATCCTCAAGAACTGCCTCGAGTGGAAGATGCAGCAAAAGGTACTGCCCGACTTCCTGAGGGTATGAGAAAGAATACTGGTGCCTTAATTCTTTATTTTCCGTTGCTTGAAATGGGCGGAGGTGCGGAAGGAGACAGGCGGTACAAGATCCGGGACCTCCTGGCCGATTACCGGTTTAGCCAGGCGGTTCTAGACTTCCTATCCACCACGGACGCAGGGAGGCTGGTATCTGTTGAGGACGATGCGCGAAGCGAGGCGTCAGAATGGGAACTCCGGGAGCGGAGAGAGAGGAGAGGAGAGGAGGGTGGAGAAGGAGGAGCGACATAGGTGCCGGGGGTGACGAATAGCTGCTGCTCCTCCCCGCGCCTTCTTTCCGGGTGTCTGCGGATAGGGAGTAGGAACGGAGGACAGAGTTTTCTTTTTCTTCTGTCTTTTCCTGTGTTATTTCCTTGGTGCGTCTTATCATTTTGGGGACAGACACCCAGTGGGGATAGACCCAGGTGGATGGCAAAGGGGAGCTAGCAACGTGCCGCCATCGCGCGTACAGCGGAGGCAAAATGTGCGCCGACGTAGTCTAGATATGTAGGCTGAATGCGAGTATGATTAAACAAAAAAAGCTGCGAAGCGAAAAGAGTCGATCGGCCGTTCGTGATCTGTGATCGATCCTGCCTGTGCGCCCCCACTTCCCCCGAGAACCCAAACTTCTCCAAGTTCCTACGGGAGATTTGCGATGCGCCGATAAGGAAGCAAATACCACACGATGACGGAGACAACAGAGTAGCTAGGTCCCGACAGTAACCAGCAGTGACCACACGAGCCGGCGATGGGCTTTGGTCACGTTTGTCAGGACACAAGCAGGAGGTCGTTCGACAGTTCCCCGGATCAGAAAGGGAATAGAGTTTGCCTCGGCGGCGAAGTGGTGTGTTCCTACATCATTGGACACAATGCCGTATGTATACAGATAGAGAAAAGCACTCGGGAATTGCGGCACCTATCCATACGGCTAGTTGCTGTGGAAAACGGTCTACTCCTCGCCCGCGATGTTAGTTCTGCACCCATTTCTGGTAATCTTACCGAGTGTCATGATTGCTGGGGACAGGGGATCGGCGCGACTCCTCGATGTCATCGCAAACCGTGGCAATGAAAGCAACGCTCATCGCCTTGGCGAGGATGTCTACTGAGGACCAGATCTGCGGTCGGGCATTCATAGGGGTAGGAGATGCCTACAAACTCGGGTTCTCAGGCTTCGTCGAGTTTCTCGCCAAAATTACTTCCCCGTTTGCACGAAACAATCGATTCGGCGGAGCAAATACAGAAGAAAATGACATTTACCACCTGAACCGTGCATGTAAAAAACCCCCCCCCCCCCCCCCTCCTCCTACCCACAGAAACATGAAGACACATCTCAAAATTACAGAAACGAAAATCATTGATTTGCTATGCCGACACACGCGCCTACGATCGCTTCGCCTCCTTTCCGGTGGCGGGGATATCGCTCAGCTCGCTGCCGGTGCGGTCCTCGCCGGCGGGAATCAAGCCCTTCCTCTCCAGCTCCACGGCCCACAAGGCGGCGCCGACGGTGTTAGTGTACAGGAAGAAGATGCTGGCGCCAGGCACGATCTGCAGGAGGGTCGCGACGGTGCCGAAGGCTAGGTACTTCGGCTTGTTGCGCTCGATGAAACCGTTCTTCTGCGACTGAGTGTAACACTTGAGCTGGAAGTAGCGGGAGTGGTAGGTGGGACCCTGCTCACTACCTGTTGTCGCTATCAGTGTCTCACCATCGCAACCGATGGGGAGGGGACTCACCCTGGGCAAGCAGGAAGATGACGGTTCCGACGACGGGCACAAAATTGAGCGGCAGGTACAGGAAATACTTGACGATGGCCTGCGGCGAGAACTTCGCAAATGGGCGCTTGAGCAGCCTTCCGAGACCGCCCCCAGAGGACCTGAGCTCGCGGCCATTCTTGACGAGGGAAATCTGGTTCTCGGACAGGAGTACCAAGTCGAAGATGTCGATTAGCGCTTCGTCGATCAGGAAGCACTTGCTCAGCGCGGTGATGATGGCTGCGCTCTCCGAGAGCACGAGCGCGATCGTCGAGATCCAGGCGAGCGGACCATTGACGAACTGTAGCATGAACGACTGCGGGACGTAGCTGTGTTCCTCCGTCAGTGGCACTGGCCCCCCGCAGAACACGGAATCGGCGAGAGAAGACGAAGGAAGAAAGGAACGCACGTGAACAGGAACATGGGAATCACGACGCCGATGCTGAGGGTCAACAGCGGCAGCAGACGTGAGGTCAACGGCTTCCACAGCTGACGGTGCGAAAAGAAGTAGAAAATCCCCTTAACGGGGTAGAGGTAGGTTCCAGACTCAATCGCCTGTTTTCCGAGTGAAGAGACACCGGCCGCTTCTAACTTGACCGTGTCGTAGACAGTGTCTTTGAGTGTCGACATGTTGGGTTGATACTGGTTGCGAGAGATTGTGCGGGGCGATGGTGACAGGGAGATTGGGAACTAGCGTGGTGTGAGAGAGAGAAGGGGAACAGAGGGAGAGAATAAATGTGTTTTCGTGCGTGGGTCACTTCCATTGTTTTCCTTGCGACAGGAAGTGTGCGATATCATACGTCATATTTGGTCATTGCTCGGTTTAGCGTCGGCTAAGGCTTGGCGAAAGTGGCTTTTCTACATGGATGTCCATACCACAATTGGACAAAGCGCCCTCGATGCCGAACTGGTGCAAGAGGAGGAAACCGAAGCCAAGGCAGAGGCAGAGAGATCCCGGCCCGGACTGACCATTTTCACGGATGGGTCTCCGCTGGACGACGGTGCGGCGGGGTATGCAGTGGCATGGAGTGGGGAATCCAGGGAGGGTATCAGACGCACATGGGATACAACCAGGAGGTGTACGATGCGGAGCGCGCGGCCTTGGCCCGGGCACTGGAGACAGTGGCGAGGGCGCAGCCAGCTCCGGAGCGGATCACCATCTTCACCGATGCTCGGGCAGCCATCAGACGGATGTGGTCTGAGGAGCCTAGCCCTGGGCAGAGATATGCTCCAGGCAAGAAGGTATGTAGCGGCGCTGCGGAGGGCCAGACCGGACATCAGCATCGAGATCCGGTGGTGCCCTGCGCACAAGGGCATTCCCGGAAACGAGAAGGCGGACCAGTGGGCGAAACTCGCGGCAGAGGAGCCAGACACAAATGGAGTGGAGTGGCTGGCTTACTCGGATCGAGCGAGGCGCGGGAGATGACTCTCCCCAGATCCCTTGCGCACCTCAAGCGAGAGATCACGGAGAAGAAGTGTGAGGAGGCACGGAAGTGGGCGGGCAGCCGGACCTCAGGGCAGAAATATAGGACGCCAAAAAGCCGGAGGCCGGACGGCAAGATTGCGGGGAGCACCAAGAGGCTTGCCTCGAGGGCTTGCCAGTTGAAGTCTAGGCACGCGCGTACCAGACAGTATTTGCACTAGGCCAAGGTCCGGCCCTCTCCGCAGTGCTGGTGGCGCCTGAGCCCTACACAGACGAAGGACCACCTCCTCAAGGAGTGTGTGAGGTGGATGGGACAGCAGAAGATCTTGTGGGCGGAGGTGAGGAAGGCGACAGGGAGGTGGAAGAGCCGGTGGAAGATCCGGGATCTGCTGGCCGATGAGAGGTGCGGCCAGGCGGTGCTGGACTTCCTCTCTACTACAGATGTGGGAAGGCTAGTGCCCCCTAAGGAAGAAGGGGACGCGGGGAGTGAAGTGTCGGAGTGGGAGCACGGGGAGCGCCGGGAACGAGAAGAAGAAAGGAGGGAGGAGGCGGAGGTGCTGGGTGCCGTGGACGAGTTGGGCGCCGGGGAGGAACTTCCGTTGTTCCTTGCCACACCCTCGTTTATGGCATCGGCAGGCGAAGAGTAGGGGAGGGATCACGCTTTCCTTTTGTTTTTCCTTTTGTTCTTTCCTTTGTAACTTTCCTTGGGACGCATCGACTCTTTCTTAAGGTAGGCCTGGACGGAGGGCAAAGGGGAACTTGCAACGAGCCGCCGAGCACGGACTGCGGACAGGAACCGGACTGTACATACCCTCGCCATGATCTAGCTAGGTCGCATGCGAGTAATGAATAAACAAAAAAAAAACAATTGGACAAAGCACGTCAACACATAGAAAATCACTCGACATGTCGGACAAAATACGGTGAAACCACGGCGTTGCTCCTGACGTTGACGCCATGAGCTATATAACTCGCAGCGAGTAACTAATGAATATATGGGGGGAAAGAAGTTGTCTTTGACATGTGAAATGGGCTCCCTGGCACCGATGGGAACGTATACGAGCAGAGCATGAGTACTTGACAAAAATCCTACTGCAAGGCCACCTTCAAGCCCATCCGTTGAATCCCCGTACAGCATCAAGTGGCTCTTGCGGATGCAGCCTCAACAGTCACTGGCACCTAACACCGCCATCGCTTTCTGGCGAGACGGATGCGACCGAGTGCGCGAGCTCGCGCCATCGCATCAGTTACGCGATGTCACTCTTATCGCAGGCGTAGGTAGTCGAGCGCTAGCCGCCGCGCGGCGCCGGCGCTTATCCGCCGGGTGTTCGATCCCGATGCAGCACAATCCGGCAAAAAAGTACCACAATACTGCTTCCATCAGCTGACTACTTGAGAAGACATTGGGATGGGGGGTTCCGACGTTCTCGCCGGGTGGGTGAGGTCGTGGGATGCATCTTAGCGTCTCGGTTGACGGAGACATGCCGCGAGGAGTGCGGGCTGTGGCTTTATGTGGGCCGATGGAGCCACGGTTCGTGCTGAATGCTGGCAGTCGAGGTTCGGCAACCGTACTTCACCGTGCCGGGATTTCGGTTCGATATGTACGGAGCGCGCCTTGGGCCAGCACGTTTAAGTGCAGTTTCTACAGGCGAAATCTCCGGATTTCCCGCTCGTCACCGCACGATGGCGGCACGTTGCACGCTCCCCTTGCCCTCCGCCCAGGCCTGTCCCAAGAAGATATGGAGCATACCAAGGAGATTGCAAAAGAAAGACAAAGGAAAGCACAAAGTAACGCCGTCCCCAACTCCTACTCCTCCAATGCCGACGCCATGAAGGGGTGCGTGGGGAGGAACAGAGGTTGTTCCTCACCCTCGGCCTCCACCCTTCTCTCCAATTCCCTTTCTCTCCGCCTCCTTTTCTCTCCTCTTCCCTTTCTCTCCACCCCCGGAGTCCCCTCTTGACTCCTCATTCTACGCGTCTCCCTCGCCGAGGCTAGGGCTAGTCCTCCCACATCCGCGGTCCTGCACCATCAGCATTTAAGCGATTGGTCGACTCTTCGTCCAGTCCAAGTCGATGCCCGAAGCGGCGCCCGGCCTGGTCACCCTGTGGCATGCTGAGCAACCGTAGTCCGAACAGCCTCTGCCCGTTTTCCAGCTGGGCGGCTGCTGGTCTGAGTCCGAACTCCATCGCCAGTGCTCCCAGGTTGGTCGCGCGGAAACAGCCTGTGATCGCGCGAGCTTCCCGGCTGACGCCATCAGCTATGTCGCTGCGTAAGGGAGCGCGGTGATAGCGTCCACCACGATCGTGTATGGGCCGACCCGTACGCACACACTTAGGGTTGGTGAGCATACACGCCGCCTGACGCAACGACGGCTGGGCGCCATTTATCGTCCCATAAGGGGTGTGCAAAAACAGGGGGACAGTAATCCCCAAGCATCGACACCAGCAACTTGAAGCAATGAGTGATCGCTACCTGCACCAATTTGCCCCCGTTTTTTGCGACTGTGGTTAGCTGTCCGTGCGAAGGCGTGGCTATTAGGAACACGGTCGATTAAGTACAGAGGTAAACAGAACGGGGGATTTTTTTTTGTTTAATCATACTCGCATTCAGCCTATGTAGACTATAGGGGCGCACATTTTGTCCGCTGTCCGCGCGATGGCAGCACGTTGCAAGCCCCCCTTTGCCCTCCATCCAGGCCTGTCCCACTAAGATTATCACGCACCAAGGAAATAGCAACGGAAAGAACAACGGAAATCGAGCCCACCACCTACTCCTTGTCTGCAGATGCCAAGGGGGTGCGCGTGGGGAGAAACAGCGGTTCCTCCTCCCCGGCACCCTCGGCCCTCCGCCTCTCCACTCCCACTAGGATACCAAGCTCCCTGCGTCTCCCTCAGACGAGACCAGACCTCCCACATCTGCAGCGGAGAGGAAGATAAAACGGGGGATAGGAGGTGTTGGAACGACGATGCCGTGCGGAGGTGGCGGCTCTGCGCCGCTTTTGCTACTGCAACGCGCGATAATTCACCACGGCCATCTGCGTTTCCCATTAGCATTACTGACTCGTCCTATTACGTCTCCTTCATGGCATCTACAGATGAGGAGTAAGAGACGGGCTTGCTTCCCATTTTGTTTCTTCATTTGTGATTCCTTGTGTTCATTCATTCTTTCTTGGGACAGGCCTGGGCGGAGGGCAAAGGGGAGCTTGCAATGTGCGGACAGTGGACAAAATGTGCGCCGCCATAGTCTACATAGGCTGAATGCGAGTATAATCAGCAAAATTAAAAGTTTTAAAAAATCGTCCTATTACGTCCGAGTCCAACATTATAAAATACATATATACATGCACACATTATCTCCTTCCCTCCTCACCCTCCCGAATCTAGTCCTTCTCGGCGTACTTCGCGCGCGGGCCGGTGTAGCGGACGGCAAAGACGCCGCGCTCGATTGAGTTGATGAGGATGGTGCCGGAGGGGAAGTACGGGTAGACGCTCCAGCTGCCAAAGAACTGGTTGAGCGGGCTGGCGTCGTCCTCGGGGTAGACGTCGAAGTGGCCGACTTCGACCATGCGCGCGCCGTCGGGGTGCAGTGCGATGCTTGAGACGTCGACGATGCGCAGGCCCGAGGCGTAGTTGGCCATGTAAGAGAGGCCGTCGCGAACGTACTAGTACGGAGCGGTGTGTTAGTGGCGTACGAGGGAGGGGTGGCATTGGGACGGACCTGGTTATGGTCGATCGCCTTCGCGGCGGACTTGTACAGCCCCGTATTCACCGGCTTCGTCAGGTCGCTGATGTCCCACAGGTACGTCGTCGTCTTGGCGTTGCCGCCCGGTGCCGTGTTGTCGACCTCGTCGAGCTCGTCGTCGAGCAGCAGGTGCGTCATCTCGTCGTTGGCGAGCCAGCCCTGGTGCGTGTATCTGGTCCCATTGTAACTGGTGGCAGAGAGGATGAGACTTTTTTGCGCACCAGTCAGTACAGAACAATCCGAGTGACTGGAAGGGGGAATGACGGCTTCGACTTGTCGGTGACGTCGTAGATGGTCAGGGTGTCTTCGTTGTATCCGAAGCAGATCTCCTTCCCGCGGTAGGCCTTGTGGGGGCCCTCGTAGACGACGCATTGGGCGTCGTGGACGTAGCCGTCGTCGGCCGCGCAGCCGGCGTTGCGGGGCTTGGTCGGGTCGGAGACGTCGACGAAGAAGAGGCCACCGTTGCCGCAGAAGGCGGTGCCGACGGCGTAGATGAACTCTGTCGCCTCGTTGGCGACGATGTTGTGGCTGTTACCGAAGCCGGCAAAGTGCGCCGTCAGGTCGGTGGCGATGCTGAACGTCTTGGGCGCCTCGAGGGTGAGCAGCTTGCGGAGGTCGAAGATCTGCAGGCCGTGGCCGGCTGCCTCGGCGCCAATGTACACGAAGCCGTCGATCACCTTCATGTCGCGCCAGATGGACTCCACCGTCTGTGTCGGCAGGCGCCCGACGTACTTGAGCTTGCCGTCGCGGAGGACCTCGACGAACGCGGTGCCTGTCCGATCGGATCAGCGATTGCTGCAGCATGGCTAGAGGGTGGAGACGCACCGTCGGTCTGGCCCACGGCGGCGAATTCCCGGCCGTCAGGCGCTGTCCAGCCCCAGATGTCGTTTCCTTCGCGCTGTCCACTCGTCAGCACTGCGGCCAAGCCGCGGCCGGAGTTCCACGCACCGTCACGGAGCCCATGTCCTCGTGGCTAAGGAACGCGGCCATGTCGACGTTCTCGCACGAGTAGGTTCCGTTCGCCTTTCCGTCGACGCACGGGCTGGCCATCTTTTCCTGGGAGCGGTACTTGCCCTTCGCGAACACGCCGTTGGCGCGCTGGGCCTGGCGGCCGGCAGTCTTAAGCGCGGCCAGGCCGGACATGGCGACGGACATGGACGAGATGCGAGTGCCCTGAGGCGCCGGGGCCGCCAAGGCGCCGTCGAAGGCGGCCAGGGCGAAGGCGAGCGAAACGATCGAGGAGAGGAGCATCTTTGGGAGTGCGAGGGTGGAAGACGAGAGACCGAAAGGAATGACTTGCGGACTGGGAGGAGCGGATCCACCTGTCTTTACGCAATCGGTCTCTCCCTTCCGCCGGATCCCCTACCACCGCCTGCCACCAGAACGGAAGCTAGCACATGCGATGGAATACCTTTCCCGACGGCGCCGAGCTGCTTCCCTCATCTGCACAGCAGCCAATCATCCGCCGTCGGCCCGGATTAGCCATCCATGTGGAAGCGATGGAACACGCACGGAAACATCCTCGGAGAGCAGGTCAGGGTTGCAGATGGCGCTCCAGGATGCGGAATCCACCTGTAGATCCCTACAGCCGCTGGACGTCGTCCCGCAATCTCGGCAGACTCCGGTGGAAGGGAGACAATGTTGAGCTGTCGTATCGGTCGGCAACAAGCTTAAAATTTCAGGCGCCGCCCTTCTTGTGACACCTGTGGATGTAGAGAGATTGTACGCCGGTCTCCCATTCGGGCAGTAAGCAGAGAGCGTCGGCGCCGATGCGGTTCCCCCCTTGTAGGCGGTCAGTTGCTATTGGTCGAGAACGCGCTCCGGCATTTCCGCAGCCGTCCATCGTCGCACAGCGATTAGATAGGTAGATTAGATATGACCTATGTAGACGTATGTACGAACGTCAATCTCCTGTCAGTGGCGGATCTACGCCGAGAAGATTATTTGCGGTCGAGAAGGCTCGCGATTCGTGTGTGCGATGGACTGTGTCGAGATGAAACGAATATCTCCTCGAACTCGGCTGAGCCAGCCGGCGCGGAGTACTCTCATACCCCACTGTGACCTGCTGAATGTCACCTAGCCTTGTCGACGCTGCGTATGTAGGGCAAGCGTATGTATCTACGTATCTGTCTACGTATGTATGTATGCGCCGGACGCAGAGTGCAGATTAACTAACGCCTATGCTAGCGTAACTGCGTATCTTGGTGGGGCACTCTCCGACAACGAACTAGGCCAAGCCGTGCGAGGGCCCGACACGGAGTGCGGATGTCAACGGTGAGTGGTAATTCCGAAAGATGACGGCAAAGTGTCTGGAGAGGTAGGTGGGTAGGTGGGCACATGTGCTCAGAGCGAGTGCGCAGTTGCACTTTCCATCAGTACATAGCAACATGTGATCGGCCTGGTCAGAGTGACACAACTTCTCGCTCGTTCGCTCCGAGTGCACGGCGTCAGTCGGACGTGCGGTCCCCACGGACTCGTGTCGGCTTTGGCGCTGGCCGATAGGAGTGGGTTGGTAGGTATCGTCGGAGCACTCGGGGTCCGGAAGCGAATATCGGACATCACGGCCTGACTACCGTGGATTCCGCAAAGGGCACCGGCGAAAAAACTCTTCGACACCGGCAGTGCCCGAACGTGTCGTACCAGCAATCTGTCGGGAGGATGTGCTGGTTGACAGGCTCGCACTCGCGATCCCCACTCGCATTGGCTTCGCCACAAGTAGTTACGTACCGACTTCTCTTGTTTGCACACCAGCCGACGCGTGTGCCGCACCAGACCTGGCTACTGCTCCGCACTGCAGCCATTGCCGTTGGACGAGGAGGTTGTCTCTAGTGGAGAGATCCGGCCCGAAAACGCATTGGTTGTGTGCAGCTGTCGGATAGTTAAGTACAGTACTTAGATATCTACTTGGCGACCAGAGGTGCCGGGAACGGCGGCGGGGAGTGAATCGAATCTGACAAAGAGGAGGGTGTGGGCTGTCACCGCCCGCTCGGAGGAGCGGATGCCGAGTGCGAGCACGTCGACTGGAGCGGTTGCTACCTATTGCGAGACCGTTCCTGTCGGTCAGTCCGCTGTGTTTCAGCAGGGTAACCAACGCACAGCTTCTCGCGTTCTCACTGACAGCCGCCAATCGCCTGTGAGCAGCGCCGACCGCGTCACGTCCACCTTGCACCGCAATGTCCACCCCGTCCGTCACCATTCCCGAGAACGCCGCGTTCTGGTCGGAAACGCTGTTCAAACTCGAGAGGCCGGTGATGCTGTCGGCGGACGAGTTCGACGCATACTGGCCGCTGGTCAGCACGGTGTACACGAAGCTCGGCGGCGCGCTGACGCAGCAGAACGGCGACGTGGTGGTGCAGAAGTACGAGTGCCGGCTACGCAAGAGCAAGAAGGGCGGCAGGGCGGCGCCGCTCAAGGAGGGGGCGCGGAAGCGGTACAACACCAAGGTGCGGCCGCCGGGGCTCTGCCAGGTGCGAATCAAGATCACGCGCACGGTCGCGGCCCCCGTCGCCGTCACGCTCGAACGTCTCGACGCGGAAGAACACCAGCACGACTTGGCGAGGAGCAGGGAGATCGCGCCGTCGGTGCTGGCGATCCAGCTCGCCGCGGCTGAGACGGCGAAGGGATATGCACCTGCGGAAGTGATGAAGGTGTTGAAGGGCGCTGGAACCCTGCAAGGCACTACCACACCTCTGGAAGCTATAGGCGGAGCACACATGACGCGGTGAGTTCGGCCGATGGCTGGAGCGGGGGAGCATCGATGCTGAGTGGAATGATAGTCAGCATGTGCACAATATCTCTCGCCGTCTAGCGCCACGCTCCAACGACCAGGTGCTTCCCGAAACGACACCCTTCCGGCAGGACGTCGATGAAGCGACAAAGCTACTCGGCGAGAATGGCTGGATCTTTGAGGAGTGTGCAGTGGTGGACGCGGAGGGGGTTCCCCGCTGGGGGCTGTGTTTCGCGCAGCCAGCGCGCGTCCGAGTGCTGAAGAGTCGCGGATATCTCACGCAATTCGACTCGACGCACAAGATGAACGCCTGGGGGCACAGTACGTATTCTTTCCTTGTCCGTGACGAGCACGGGATTTGGATCCCGGGTGCTCATTGTGTGGTCGAGGGGGAATCCCCAGAGGTTTTGGCACACGCGATGAAGGTATTCCGGCAGTGGTGCGATTGGACGCCGCACTACGTTTTGACGGGCGATGGTGCGGTCGAGCAGCTGGCTGTTGGACGCGCATTTCCCAGCGGAGAGCAGGAAGTATCGCACATCCTATGCACTGCCCATATTATGCGCACGCTCAATAAACGGTTCAAGTCGGACGTCGATAGGCCGATCTTCAACGTTTTACAACACGCCCTGTATGCCAGCACACGGCGAAAGTGCATCGAATTCTGTGCGGAAGCCATCTTCCTCGCGCGCGACGAGGAGACCAAAGCCTACATCCGCACCTGCTGGCTGGACACATCGCACAAGTGGGCGATGTATGCACGCGGCCACAGCCCGCTACTTCAGCAGGTCATCTCGACGAATGCTGCGGACGTCTGGCATCGCCAACTGAAAGTGGGCGGGGGACCGAGGAAAGAGGATGCCAGCAATCACAGTGAGTACTGCTTTCCTGCTTCTTGTATTCCTCCAACTGTCGTTAGGTATCCGTGACATGATCCTGCACATAATGCAGCACGCGGACGTCCGTGACGCCAAAGCACGGAAGGCATGCGGTGACTTCCGTGCCAAGAGCGTGTCGAACTGCGAATACCCAGAAGTCAGTCTGTTTCCTGGTCCGGTGCAGAAGCTACTCGGGCAGGAGATCGATGCCGTGCCAGAGCGGCTTGCACAGGGGAAGGAAACGCCGGTGATCGACGAGAGCCTAACCTGTCACTGCAAGTACGAAACTCCCAGCTGGCACAAAGGTAGAGTCAGATAGCTGACCGTCGACAGATTCGCCCGCCAATACCTTCTCCCCTGCCGCCACGTTTTCCATCTCGACGGTGAAACCAAGGTGCTCACAGCGGAGCGGTGGCAGAATTACGTCTCGTTGTTCGATGGCCGCGGATTCGAGGTGTACGAGACGATTCCGGGGCGCGTATCTGCGGAGGCGGACGCGCGACGACCGCCTCCGGACGATGTCTGGATCCGCAGCTTTCTGCGCCTGCGAGAACTGGGGGACCGCTTGCGGCAGCAACTGAACGCGGTCCACGACGTGCTCGAGAGGGAGAACGCCCGCGAGGATCGTCGCCGAGCTATCGTCGACAATTGGATGAGCTTCGTTGGCGAGGTGGTTGAACCGCTGGTTGGTGTTTCGCCCGTGCACATTGTGGAGAAGGGGCGGCCGTGGGAATTGGAGTAGCCGCATATAATAAGGACGCTTTCTTTTATTTTCGTTTAATTATTAATTGCATGCGACCTCTCTATAGATCGTAGTAATATATACACACTCCGGTTCCTGTCCGCGTCCAACTCCGACCTCGGTCAGTCCGCGAGTGGCTTGTTATGGTTCCTCCTGCCCTCCACCCTGGCTTGTCCCGAAGTTAGAAAAACAAAATAGCGACGACACAAAGGGAAAGGCAAAGGGGAGAGTTGTGGCTCTGCTGTTCCGTTCCGCCTAGTGGTTCGAGAGGGTGGGCGAGTGAGTACGAGTGAGTATCCAGGTGGTCCCGCACCGGACTGGCCATGCTATGTATCTTCCCGAATACTGCTTGTCGATCTACTTCACTACTTCACTGCCCCTCTCCGCGGTTGCAAGCTGGCTGCCGGTCTAGCAGTGTTTACACCTAAATTCTCCGTTGGGGCGCAGACTCACCAATGTGCTCCGGGAAAGGAGGAATACGACGCTGCAGTGAGGCCAAGCTTTTGGAGCGCAAGGCCTACCGGGCGGTGCAGACACCGCGGACGACAGCTGGCACTAGAATGCCCATCTCCTCGACCGACTTCTGGGCTGAGCACCATCATGCATTACCACAGCTGGGATAATTAAGCGAAGAAACACCGCACAGCAAGTTTCGCCGGCAGGGAGTCGCGCCGCAGACAACCGCGATGAGGACGAGGGCGATGATGTGCGGCTTCCGGACAGCACATCATCCGTCGTCTGGCCGCTCCGCATAGCGATAGTGCTGCATTCCGTGTGCGTCAGTTACGGGGAGGGAAGCGCGACCGGCTTGCTTCGGCTGGGCGCTTTGGTGGTCGCAGCAGTTGGAGTAACAATGACGACATCCCATCTAGTCAGCCGATGGAAATGACAGCACAAGTCCTACTGTTGTCACTTGCATGGTTTCAACTTGAGTAGGTAAGACTGGGAGATCAAGGCGGCTGTGCTGATTTAGATTTTCCCTATGTTTTCCGATCGTGGCCCCGTTCAACCACAACCACGGATTGCATGCGGACTGTCTACATCATAGCCACACAAGCCACACTCGTTTCCCACCCACCCGTTCTGGCCTGCCTCCTATCCCCGCGGCGTAGTGTCGTCCAAGTACGGATTGCACGTCATTTTTTTGGTTTATCATTAATCGCATGCGACCTATCCAGATCACGGACTGGTTCCCGTCCACTGCCCAACGCCGACCTCGAGCAGTCCGCAGGCGGCTCGTTGTGGCTCCCCCTAACCCTCCGCCCTGGTCTGATCCTCCGATAATATACATATACTATACAAGTACCCCTCTCCCTCCTGGCCCTATTCCGTTCCTGCCGATATTCCTCCGCCTTCTGTCACTGCTCCTCCGCCTTCTCTTCCCGTTCCCTAATCTCCTGCTCAGACACCTCGCGCTGGAAGTCTTTTCCAGCTTGATCCCCGGGGCTCGCCTCCCCACAAGGATCGCCTGGCTGCGCCTTTCATCGGCGAAGAGGTACTGACCGGTAAGGCTTCAGCTGGTAAAACCGGAGTGATCCGCTTGCTAGTCATAGCCGGAACCGAGTCTGGTTTCTGACGAAGTTTCCCTCGTCGGCAACACCGGCATTCTTTCCCCAGTTATATGGGATTCCGCCCATGCCTTGGCTTCTTGCCACCGCTTTTCCGAGATCTCCCGCTTGAGATGTGCAAGCGGCCTGGGTAGGGGCATTGCCCTCCTGCCGAACCGCTCTCTGTAGTTCAGCCACCCTACTCCATGTGAGTCCGGTTCATCCACTGCCTGCGAGTCTGTGTAGGCTGTCACCCGTCCCAGGAAATGGTGCCGGCGGACGGCTGTTTCCAGTGCTCGCATAACCGCAGCGCACTCTGCATCATCTGCTTCTCGGTTGTATTTATCCCATATAGACCTTGTGGCCCTTCCATCGGTGAACATGGAGAGCCCTGTAGGCTGTGGACCCTCCGCTGTCTGTTTAGCCCACTCTTCGTCGTCGATGATGAAAGCACGGATTGCACACGAACTAGCCAGGTGAACAGGAATCGACGTGATATTTCATGATGGCCGGCACTGGCAAGTTCCGGTGCTAGGTACAGATACTGTACATGCGCATGACCCGCCAATAACCACAAAAAAAAAGAAAAAAAGAGGGAACACAACTTCAACTCAAGCAAAGGAAACCTTCATCCACCTAGCCGCCCATCTCCTCCCTCATCGCCTCCTTGACGATAGCGCCGCAGAGCCTGGCGACGGGGTTCAACTTGACGGCCATGACCTTTGCGACCTCGCCGCCGTACCTAGCAGCAATCTGAAACGTCTCGCCGGCAGCGTCCTCCCTGCCGTCGGCGAGGAAGACGGTGGCGAGTTGCGTGTACGCGTTCGCGAGGACCTTGGCCTGGAGCGGGGAGACGGGATCGGTAGCGCGCGGTGGACCAGCGAGCTCTATCGCGCAGCGCAGATCCGCGACCACGTCGGCGGCCGGGTGCGAGAGCAGTCGGCGCAACTGCGCGCGGTTGTTGTACGCGCTGGCGTACTGTGGGTGCGATGCTATCAGGCGCGACAGGATCGCGAGCGCCGTCGCCGGCGAGTCCTCAGCGCAGGAGACGGCTTCGAGCTCGCGCGTGCGCAGGCGCTGCACCGTCGCGGCATCGTAGTGGCGGTCCGGGGGCAGGCCGCCGCTGATGACGGCGGTCTGCGCGCACGGCGAGGACTCCGGGTCGAAGATGAGCGAGAGCGTCGTGCTGTCGTTCGGGGAGAGCGTGGCGGCAGTCATCGTGGGGGTGCGGACTGAAGTGGAGAAGGCGAAGGGAGGAGCCGCGGCGATCCGTGTCGAGATGGCATCTCTCTGCCCGTCGACGCCCACCCGCCACCCGCCACCCCCGCGGCAGACTGCTCCGCGCGGCAAGCCACGGGACCGGACTGTGACGACGTCATCCGCCGCGGGCCGCGGCTGGCCGGCGATAAGCGTCGGCGTGAGATAACGGACGAGCGGAGTGCGAGCGCGATGCTCCCGGCTGACCGTTGAGTCGGACGAGATGGCCCTATCGGCGCTTTCCTCGCCCTCTTCCGGCAAGGAAAACACCACTGGCGACAGCAACTCCTCCCCTACGGACCCGCAGGAGCAGAGACATACATATTGGACTCCATCCCCGGCCTTGCCCTTTCCAACTGGCCGGATATCGAAACTACAGGCTTGAGGCCTCATTCTCTCCCCGCCCATCCACCCCGCACACACCACACCACACGGAACAACAGCATGCCTCCGGCAGCACTCGCATCCGCTCCTCCGCGCCCGCCCAGCGCCATCGCCGCGGACGGGCAGACGTACGCGCTCGACGGCGTGGTGTCCCCGCAGGCGCATCCGACCGACAACTCGTATCGCGGATACGACCATGTGCACTGGTGGGTCGGCAACGCGAAGCAGGCGGCGGCGTACTACACATCGCTGTTCGGCTTTCGGCCGCTGGCGTACAAAGGGCTCGAGACGGGCTCCCGGTGCTTTGCGTCGCACGCGATCTCGAACGGCCGCGTCACGTTCGTGCTGACGTCGCCGCTGCGGGCGCCGTCGAGCGACGACGTCGGTGACGACGACCGCGAACTGCTGTTGGCGGTGAACCGCCACCTGGCCACGCACGGCGACGCCGTCAAGGACGTCGCCTTCGAGGTCGACGACGTTGGCGCCCTCTACGCGGCGGCCGTCGCCAACGGCGCCGTCGGCGTGTGCGCGCCCGCCGTCCACAGCGACGCCGACGGCGACGTCGTCATGGCCACCGTCAAGACCTACGGCGACACCACGCACACGCTCGTCGAGCGCAGAGGCTACCGCGGCGCCTTCCTGCCCGGGTACCGGAAGTCGTCGGCGGCGGCGGCGACGGCGCCGTCGCTGCTGCCCGAGGTCGAGCTGGACGCGGTCGACCACTGCGTCGGCAACCAGGACTGGGGCGAGATGGAGGATGCGTGCGACTAGTATGCGGCCCCTCCCTCTCTCCGGTAACCCCCCCCCGCTGACACCCGCCACCAGCTACGAGAAAGCGCTGGGCTTCCACCGGTTCTGGAGCGTGGACGACAAGGACATCTGCACGGACTTCTCGGCGCTGAAGTCGGTGGTGATGGCGTCGCCGAACGAGCTGGTGAAGATGCCGATCAACGAGCCGGCGGCCGGCAAGCGCAAGTCGCAGATCGAGGAGTACATCGACTTCTTCGGCGGCGCGGGCGTGCAGCACATCGCGCTGCGCACGCGCGACATCGTGGCGGCGGTGACGCACCTGAGGGCGCGCGGCGTTGAGTTCATCAGCGTGCCGCAGACGTACTACGACGCCCTGCGCAAGCGCCTCGCCGCCAGCCGCGTCCGCGTCGTCGAGGACTTCGACACCCTCGCGCGCCTTAACATCCTCGTCGACTTCGATGAGGGCGGCTATCTCCTCCAGCTGTTCACGAAACCGCTCATGGACCGCCCCACCGTCTTCATCGAGATCATCCAGCGCAACAACTTCTCCGGCTTCGGCGCCGGCAACTTCCGCAGCCTCTTCGAGGCCATCGAGAGGGAGCAGGCCATGCGCGGGAATCTGTAGGGGGGGGGGTTTCTTTTTTTCTTTTTTTTCTTTTTTCCTCTCGGTATTCTCTGGTTGGTATTCTGGGCAGTCATTTTTTGGTTTTTTTTTCTTTCTTTTTTATCTGTTTCACTTTGCTCCGAAAACGATCGATTCCCGATGTCGGTAACGAGAGTAGGCACCAACCTCACCTGCACGAGTGAACGATGACATAACCGAGCCCATTCCGCACGCATCTATGTACATATGAGGTATGTATGTACAATAATAACACGAAAGCGATCCCAGTTCGGCAGCTGCAGCTGAGATAAGACGGCGGCGTATCCGGCCGATGAAAGTCTGGTGGCAATTATCGCAGATACATACATACATCGGATGACTGACGGATCCTGCTCTCCTCCGTCTTCTGTCGCACGAGAAGAAAAATCTCCGCATCACGCCACCCCGCCTCGTTACCACCGTTGGGAAGTACGTTTGTATCCGTATTCCGCAGGAAAAAAAGAAAGAAAAAAAGAGGGACCCCTCCCTTGCGTTCAAAAAAAAAAAGACTTGACAATATCACGACAGAGCATTTCACGCGTAGATCAGAATATAGCATAGACCTGGCTGCGGGGGGTCATCGAGCGGGGCTGTTTGGGGAAGAGTTTGCTCGGGAAAACGCCACCTATCATAGCCGGGTTGCCATGGTGATGGATAGCACCCGTTCACGGATTCCATCACCAAGTCCAACACCATCTCCGAGCCCCACCTCCTCCTCGGAGGTGCGGATAGCATTTCGCAATAGAGATCGTTTTTTTTTTGAGCATTTGGCAGGCCTGCCGCCTGATACCTTCGATGCTGCTCTATCTGCCCAATCCCCTTTTTAATTTAGATGTTGCGGCGCGTTTCGGCTATACCCAGCCAGACAGATGTGCCTGCCTTAAGCGTTTCGGACCGACGAAACCCTCGCTCACCCCACAAAAGCCCCAAGGCGAATAGAGCACGGGGAAAAGGGCGAGGAAAAGAGCGGGGAAACGTGGGGGAAAACGGCGCAAGTGTATGTCTAGACTACGTATCTAAGGGGTCAGGTGGAAGCTTTGAAATGGGGCCGTCCATTCACAGCCGCTTCGAGCCGAGCATGGCTGGTTACGTTGTTGATAGCTCCAACATTGACGACACGTCTAGAGCTCATGGAGCAGCACATACAAGCGGATAGCTCTAGGATCGGAACGCCGATTTTTCGAGTCAATTGGTAGCTAATTACTATACTGATGTAGAGCAGTAGCTAACCGAACCACCCAAGTCAATCATCATCGTGAAAAAAAGTATGCAGAACAGAAAGAAAAAATTGAAAGCCCATCCGAATGACAAACGACACGCCCCCCCCAATTGTGACCCCCGAGACTACCAAAGGAAATGAAGAAAATGAAAATGAAAAATGAAAATGAAAATCTACACCTCCCTCGGCGTGATGGCGACAATGGGACCTTCCTTCTTGCTGGTGAAGTGGTCCATGAGTTTGTACTCGTCGTCCCTCACGGCGAACCCCTCGCGCCAGCACTCGGCCTTGCCCTCAGTCACGATCTGCTGCATCTCGAACCCCCAGACAAGCTTGGCGATGGCGATGCGGAGCTCCATGTAGGCGACGCTCTTTCCGATGCAACCGCGGGCGCCGAGCGAGAACGGGTTGAAGGCTGAGCGCGCGATCTCGAGCTGGGCGTCGTCGCCGTGCAGCCAGCGCTCGGGCCGGTACTCGAACGGCTGAGGGTAGTACTCCGGGTTGTGGTGGATGGTGTAGATGGGCACGCCGACGCCGGTGCCCTCGGGCAGGTTGAGGCCGTCAATCTTGCACGGCGCGATCACCTCGCGCGGGAGCAGGCCGGGCACGGGCGGCGACATCCGCATCGCCTCGTCGACGCACGCCTTCAGGTAGTGGCAGTCGGCAAGCTCCTTGCCCGTCACGATCTGGTCCGGCGACGAGAACGCCCTCCGGATCTCGCGCTGCAGCTTCGCAAGCTTGTCGGGGTTGCGGCACAGGTGGAAGACGGTCGACGAGAGCGCAGTCGCGGTGGTGTCGGAACCGGCGATCATGAGGACGTTGGCCTCGCCCCAGAGCTCCTTGGTGGAGAAGCCGCGGCCGGTCTCGGAGTCCTTGGCGTTGAGCAGGTAGTAGAAGAAGTCCTTCTTCGCAGAGTGGTCCATCTTCATGCGCTCGTTGGCGCAGGCGCGGGAGTGCTCGATGAAACGCCAGCGGTCGCGGGCGATCGTGGGGAAGAGCAAGCGACCCAGACCCATGCGCCTGATCGGGAGGTAATTTCCGCACTGTCCGGACAGAGTTAGCTATTGCCTTCTTCACCCGCCCCAAAGGTGCAGCTTACGATGTAGTGGTTGTGCGTCGCCTTGCCGATCAGGTCCGTGACGAAGCGCTGGCTCTGATCCGTCAACATGCCGAAGGTCTTTCCGAAGCAGAGATCGCCCATGACGTCGAAGGTGAACCACGAGAAGCGCTCGCCCACGTCAACACCCTTGGCGCCGTCCCTGCGGATGCCGTCGAGAAGCTTGTCGACGGCGTCCATGACGGCACCCTCCATGCTCTTGAGCGCGGCCTCGCTGAAGGCGACCGAAAGCACGCGCCGCTTGAAGCCGTGCTCGAGCTTCGAGATGGCGTTGTGCGTGTTGTGCACACCTTTGACGGCCGGATAGGCGGTGTAGAACTGGCCCTTCTGGATGTGCCGCGACACGTTCGAGTGGCCGTAGATGCTCTTCAGCGCGGACGCAGAATTGAAGCTGAGCATGTTGGGCGCGACGCGCACCACGGGTCCGTACTTCTCGTGCGCAAGGTAGAGTTCCAGATAACGATCGCCCTTCCACGCATGCCAGGCGGTGTTCCTGTTTGGACGAGTCAGCTCTCGTCCGCAGCCAACGCCCAGGCAACACCAAGTACTGAACCGAAGAGAGGAGGGGGTAGTTACCAGTCGGTGACCCTCGCCAGAAACGGGCCCGGATACTTTGCAAGCGGGTGGAAGTAGAGGCGGTAGAAGACGAGAGTGATCATGTAGACCACTCCCATGATGCCCAAGATGCCAGCATTCCTCAGCAGCGCGCCGACCTCGATAGTGGTGGGAAGGGCGAACGGCATGTCTGTGAGAACGCCCATGGTTGCGCAGTACCGCAGTGGAATTCGAAGTTGTTAGACTTTCGAGTTTGCGGAGGTGGGATGTGGACGGTGGTGGGAGGGAGATGTGGGTGGCAGAGTGTTATACAAGGAGGAAGCTTGTCTGGGCTGCCTGAGTGGGTGACGGGAAGAGGAAAGGAGTGACGGAGGGAAGGAAGGAGCCGGTTTTATGATCCCCAGCGGGGACGGCCGCCCGACCTGCCGCTTGACAGTTCGTCCGAGTGGCTGGGGAGGGTTTCGCCCGGATCTCCCAGCACCCACACCATCGAGAACATCCGGTCGGCCTTTGGCTGCTCGCAGCCCTGCCCCCGTACTCTAGGTACATCCAGCTTACCCGTTCAGCTGTCCACTTAGGTGCGGCTGTGTGAGGATCATTGGTCAGCCACTAGTTAGTGGGTTTTCCCAGCCAACGCAGGAGGGATACCCCGGATGACGTTAGTTGGCATCTTCGGCCGTGTAGATAGACTAGACGTGCCTTGCAAAACGCCACGTTCGCAGCATCCGTGGATTCCGCAGCAAGCCGAACCCGCTGGACGGGAAGTTCCACTGCCCGTGCAAAGCCAAGTGCCAGGGCGCTATCTCTCTTATTATGTCTCTGGTTGGCTGTAGTCAAGGTTTTTTTTTTTACAATTTCTCTTTAGAAATGACAAAGAGGCCGTTATTTTAATGGCAGTAAAATAGGATTAAAAAAGCCGTTAATTACCCACTGCGACGGTTCTCAGCGTCCCAGCCACTATACGTGCTACATAGAAAGTAGGATGCAAGGGCGCCCATGGATCAGGATGACTCTGTTGGTTGCCGGAGTGAGATACATACTTAGATAGCATTTGCTTTTTGGATGTTTCCTTTTTTCTCTTCAGGACCGAACATGTGGTTCGTGTTGGCATCTGTGTCAGGATGCGGGCACAGTCATCGATGGCAGTGGCGCCACATTGGCTGCGCCTCACCTCACGGCCGAGAGCCGGAACCTTGCCAACAGGCCGAGGAAATCCCACAAAAAGCTGCCGGTTCTATCTCTGTCCACCGAACCACACTCACGCTGACCGCCCTGGAATACGCCGGTAGAGATAGAGTAGGAAGACAAGCTTTTCCCGGCCGTTCGGCCAAGAGATCGAACACGTGTGGACAGTGCTTCGAATCGGATATCACTCGGATGTGTTATTTCTGTCGATGTTCTGCAGGCTCTCAACCTCGGTTCCGCTTCTGCTCTATTTTCGACACCCATGCGGGTCGCTATCTGCCCTTCCAATCGAATGTTCCTCGCGTGGCATCTCGGACGGCGGCCCCAGGGCAGATCGGACATCATGCACCCCCACGTGGAGGCTGCTGCGGGAACAGGGCTCGTCTCGTCCGACAACAGTGCTGCGCTCACGTGTCACGCTGTCTCCGTCCGTTCGTCAGGAATTCGTATTTCCACATCTCTCTGCATGGGGCCAGCGCTTCCTATGGAGCAGCGCCGTCGTCCGTTCGTCAGGAATTCGCATTTCCACATCTCTCTGCATGGGGCCAGCGCTTCCTATGGAGCAGCGCCGTTTACGTGTCCCGCGAGCCCATTTCCCCGCGCCTGCCGTTTCCCGCGGAGCAATCAGCGCTGACCGTTCTTCCCCTGCGTGTTCAGAATCCAAGCTCGGATATCCCTCCAGCCGTTAGGCAATAGCATGCTTAGCCGGTCCGTCCTACGCTGGATTCGCGCCTCCTCGTTGCCGCCGGCCCCAGGGCCGAGTATGCTCTCCAGCCTCGCAGCGCGCTCTTCCGCGACAGCAGCCGTGTCCGCCGTCACCGCTTCCTCCTCGCCATCCGAACCGCGCACGAGCTGGAAGAGACTCCCGGCGCCGGCGAGTGTCGACGCCGTGCCCAGGGACGATTCTGCCATTGGTGACATGGTGAGTGCTTCTGCTGCTGTCGTTGTTGTTGGTGCGTGCGAAGGGTGTTTGCCGGCTTGCGGCGGACGGGCAGGGCGGGCTTTATTGCTCGTACCTGGGGTGCACATCTTGAACAAGTTCGATCGTAAGGGGTCGGTTTGCTGGACTTGAATAGATGTTGCGCGTGCTGGATGCTGTTGGCTGAGAGGAGAAGATCACCGACCCGCTGTTATAGGAAGCACACGACTTCCGTTCAAGCTCTGCCACGCCGGCCGCTTTTGAAAGACAGTGATCTGAAGGTCGTCGACGGCTGGCTGGGCCGAGAAGGTTCCGGACTGTCCGCTTCCGCGCCCGGAGGCGGTGGGATGGATGGGGATTCCATGTCTCCTGGGTGGTCGACACGAAAGCACGCACTCGTGGCTTCTACAGCTCGATGGGCCTGGCTAGATACCGCGCCCTTCCCGTCTCCGTCGCCGTTTACCATTCTCCGCCGCCTTTCTCTCTGTCCACCGTTCCTCACCCGAGTTGTCTCTTCGAGTGGAGGCTGTTTCCCAGCGATCATATTGGCGGCTGTCCATGACGAACGACATCTCCTGATTCCAATCGCTTGCTAGCAGGCGACTAATGTATTACCACATCCGTGGTGGGTTTGCATCGCACGGCGAAAGCGGTTGCACCAGGCCAAATCCTGCAAGTTCGGCCCCGATGTACATATGTACCGTGTACATACAAGTGAGGTCGCACGGCGGGGGAAGGCCGTGATCTGTCTAGATAGGTCGCATGCGAGTAATGAATATCTAAACAAAAAAACACGGCGGGGGAGGCGTTCGCTTCGATGAGCAGGACAGGTGATTACCAGCGACAGCAGGGACGTTTAGCCGAAGCCGTTCCCCCAGGAGTTTCCCCAGCATTTCCCCCAGTCGCAAGCGCGCGGATAGGTGTCCGTCGCTCCCACGTCTTTCGCACATACGTCCTGACCAACTAACGTGCATCCGGGAAACAGATAGAGTGCTGGGGATAGCTGGCGCATAGCTTTGCGCCACCGTCGTACTGCAGTACGCGGACGCCGTGATGCAGAAGGGGTGGATTTAGCATGGCAGAGCTGCACTGAATTTCTGGAGACGGGGGGGGGGGGGGCGGGCGGAGTCGTTCGAGTCGAGCGGAAGGGG
>Ga0307508_10000462_pt1 | contig 48883 bp, 80 predicted proteins | sample 9_EM_MG_FD_203089 | JGI IMG/M metagenome (GOLD analysis project Ga0307508, IMG submission 203089) | Populus trichocarpa ectomycorrhiza microbial communities from riparian zone in the Pacific Northwest, United States - 9_EM | ecosystem: Host-associated > Plants > Roots > Unclassified | place... | reverse complement strand
GAGGTCGTCCAGCACGACCAGGCCGAAGGCGGTGGACTCTTCACCCGGATGAACTACGGCGAGGAGCCCGTCGAGCCACAGAAGACCAGGGGCCGGAGGACTGCCGCATGATCACACCGGCGGACAGCGACCCGGCGCGCCCGGACCAGGAACCGGCGTCGACCTGGAACATTCAGGCCCCGGCCGCGACCGGTGCGCCGGCGGGCATCTTCACCGGCGCCGACCCGGACGCCGGCGGCCGGGACCCGGTGGCGGGCAGTGTCGCCGCCGCGCAGGCGAGCGCAGAGGCCCGGTTCCACGAGTTGCAGAGCGACACGTACGGGCAGGGCGGCCGCATCGGCGACCTGATCACGCTGCCGGACGTCGTGTCCGACCACAGCCTGATGACCGGCGGCGACGGAGCCGGCCATCCATTCGAGGAGGACTCATGATCACGCCCAGCGATTCGGCGTCCGCACCCGAGCTGTACAGCGCGGTACCGGTGCAGAACACGGACATCCAGGCGCCGCAGGGCGACGTGTCCGGCGCGTTCCACGCCGCGACCGGGCTCGCCGCACCCGGCGGCCCGCGGCAGGCGATGACAGAGACCCTGCTCCAGTCGCCGCAGGGGTTCGCGGTCGAGGGCTACGACATCGACAGCGGCTTCGCGGCCGGGTGGGACACCAACGTCGAGCCCGGTGGCTGACCACGCCGTCATCGGGTGCGTCCATCCCGGGGTCGTCCGGGCCGAGTTCTGCGCGTCGCTCCTAGCTACCGCGATGGAGGGTAAGACCCCGCTCGACTCGGTGCTGATGCTGGCGTCCGGGCCGAACATCTCCACCGCCCGGAACCGGGTCGTCGACGACTTCCTCGAACGCCAGCGGGCGCCGTGGCTGCTGATGGTCGACACCGACATGGTCTGGTCGAGCGACGCCCTGGACCGGCTCATCGCCGCGGCCGACCCGAACAACCGGCCCATCGTCGGCGGACTGTGCTTCTCCCAGGACGGCGACACGTCGTACCCGGTCATGTACGAGCTCGGCGAGGGCGCCAACGGCTCGCTCGCGTTCATCCGATACACGACGTGGCCGGAGTCCGGGCTCCAGCGGGTCTCCGCGACCGGCGCCGCGTTCCTGCTGATGCACCGCAGGGCGCTCCGGAAGATCGCGAAGGTGTCCGGCGACACCGCCGCGCCCTGGTTCCGGGAGGCGAACGTCGGCGCACCGCTCGCGCTGATGGGCGAGGACATGACGTTCTGCCTCCGCGCCGCCGCCGCCGACCTCCCGATCTATGTCCACACCGGCATCCAAATCGGCCACATGAAGACCGTCATGCTCGGGAAGGTCGGGTGAGTCCGTGTCGGTCATGTACTGCACGGTCGCCGAACTCGCCAGCTTCCTGAAGCAGGACGTCGACACTTCGACGGCGACCCTCGCGATCCAGGTGGTCAGCGAGTTGTTCGCACGTAGGGCACACACCCGGTTCGAGTCAACGTCGGCGACGTACAGCCAGCCCGGCCGGTGCGCGTTCGAAATCGTGCTGCCGTTCCAGCCGGTCATCGCGGTCCAGCAGGTCCGGATCACCGTGTTCGGCGGGAGCCCGCAAACCATCGCCAGCACCGAGTATTCGGTGATCCCCCCGTCGATCTACCGACGGACCGGGTTCGGCCGCTACCAGTCGTTCCCGCCGGACCTCGTCGAAATCGACTACACGCACGGCTACACGGTCGTCCCGGACGACGTCAAGGGCGCCGTACTCGAATCCGCCGCCGCCGCCTACATCAACCCGGACATCACCACCAAGAGCGAGTCGATCGACGACTACTCGGTGTCCGGCGCACCCGAGAACGGCGGCGTCTCGCTGTCGAAGGCCGGGCAGATGGTCGCCGACTACTACGCGGGCGTCCTCGTCGCCTGAGTCCACAACCTGTGGACGACCTCTGTGCACACCCACCCCGGGCCTAGGTGCTCGGGTAATCCGTCATGCCCGAGCAGGGAGACCGCATGATCAGCATCTATGACGCGCCGGGTGCGGTCAGCGCCTTGGCCGCGACCACGGCAAAGACCGTCATCGCCGTCACAGCGCCGGCCCAGTTCGGCGTGAACTGGCTCGCCTACGAGCTTTCGTTCGACGGCGCCACATCCACCGCAACACCGGCGCGTATCGAGCTGTGCACCTTCACCGCCGCCGGTGCGGGGACGTCGACCGCGGTGACGATCGTCAACAGCGCGGGCCAGCGGGTGACGACGGGTTTCACCGCCGGCACCAACTACACCGTCGAGGGCACCGTCCTGGCCGCCTTCAAAACCTTCTACCTGCCGGTCTACGGCGGCACCGGCATCGTCCAGTTCACGCCCGGTCAGGAGCCCGACTCGCCCGTTTCCAACGGATTCGCCATTCGGGTGACCGCACCAGCAACGGTGAACTGTAATGCGTCGATGCGGTTCAGCCGGTGCTGAGCGCCGGTGACGTCCTGAAGGCGATCGCGGCGAACGCCCACGCCATCGGAACGCTGGACGGCGGGCCGTGCGCCATCCAGCACGTGTCGCGACGCAACCCGGAAGGTCCCGACGAGCGGCTCGACACCTGCCCGTGCGCGCGGACGTTCGCCGCAGGCGACGTCGACGCGCTAGCCGAGCCGGCCCGGAAACTCCTCGAGCTCGGCGGCGGCCAGTACGTGTCCTCCCCGACGCACACGCTCGGCGACCTCGTCCGGGACGCCACAGCCTGACCTGAAGGGCGGCCACCGTGGGCGACTTCTACATGACGACACCGGTCGGGCCGTTCCCGGCCGCGCTCGGTGCCGCCTTCAACACTTTCACGACCCGCCAGGATGTGTCGCCGCAGCCGCTGCCGATCGTGCAGGGCTACCAGCTGCGGCTCGGCTCCCACATTTGGATCAAATCCGTCGGCGAGTTCTCGACAACGGGCACACCAACTCTCGCGCTCGGGCACTACATCGGCACCATCGCGGGCGCGATCACAACCGTTATCGCCGAGTCGGCGGCCATCACGACCGGCACGGGTGCGGCGTCGTGGCCGTTCGACTTGGAGTGGACCGGTGTCTGTACGGGGCTCGGGACGGCCGGGTCGGTCACCGGCGCGGGGACGCTGCAACTCGGCACGTCGCTGACCGCGTACTCGGCGACGCCGATCCCTGTCACGCTCGCACTGCGCACGATCGTGTGGGACACGACGATCGCGCGTGGCATCGGGGTGTGCGCCACATACGGCACATCGAGCGTGTCGAACGCCGTCAGGGTCTATTCACACAACGTCACTATCCTCAACTGACCGGAAAGGGTCCACAGTGGCCGTAGGTTTCTCCATCGCGAAAGCCGACCTCGACACCCGGGCAGGGCAACTCGCCACCTCGCTCCGCGACGACCTGTTCAACTGCGCGAAGTTCTGCGACCTGCTCAACGACACGTCGATCTTCGCGAACGACGCGGCGCTCACCGCGCTCGGCTACACCTCGGGCGAGGTGACCCTGCTGCGGGCCTCGTTCACCGACCTCAAGAGCCTGTATTCGATCTCCCACGCCGGCACTCTCCCGGGCGGTCCGAACGACTTCTGGTTCAACGCTAAGCACCTCTCCGGCGTGGTGTAGGGAAGGGCACGCCCCACCGCTCGTGACCGAAGGGCGGTAGGCCGGTGGCCCCCACGATCGCCGGAGTCGACTGGTACTGGGAAGACTCCACCGCCCCGCTCGTCATCTCCAAGCCGGCAGCGTTCGCGTCCGGCGACATCCTCGTTGCGGCGTTCATCCAGCACAACAACCCGTCGCTCCAAACGGATCTGACCACCTCGGCGGACTGGAACCTCGAAGGCAACCTCGACGGGACCCTCGTCGACGGAAAGATCTTCTCCCACGTTTACGACCCCGGCGACCCGTCGACCTGGACATTCACGTACCGCTCCACCGCCGACGTGTGCATGGGTGTCTTCCGGATCGCCGGAGCCGACCAGGCACCCGTCGTCACCGTCACCTCGATGGCTACGTCGTCCACGACGTCGCCGATGGACTCCCCGACCCTCACCCCGGCGGGCTCCGACGACCTGCTGATCAGCCTCATCGCCGACCACGGCAACGGCGCAGCGTTCACCGTCACCGTCCCATCCGGGATGACGACCCAGGGCCAGACGCAGGTGTCCGGTCTGTACATGGCGCTCGCCGCGGCCTCGCAGGCGCTCGTGTCGGGCGCGGCGACGGGCGTGCGGACCTGGACATCGGTCAGCCCGACCGGCACCAACGGCGGCACCTGGTCCGTCGCCGTCAAGTCCCCGGCGGGCGCGGACCCCCTCGACCCGATCCCGCAGCTGTGCCCGCCGCCGTGGATCCGGCAGCAGATCGCCATCTCCCAGACCGCGTGGAAGCGCGAAGCCCGGGTCCAGGACGACAGCCGCAACTACATGCTCGGGTCTGTCGGCTCACCGCCGAAGATGCCCGGCACCGCGGTCATCGTCACACCCCGGTCGGATCCGCCGCCGCCCGGGCCCGACGTCCCGACCCGCCGCGACCCGGCGAACCGGTGCGACCCGACCCGCCCCGGCAGCGCCCTCGTCTACCGCACCCCGCCGATCACCGGCCCGTACGTCGCCGCCCAGTATTCGAGCTTCCAGGGCGACGGCGGCAACGACGGCTCCGCGATCACCACCGACAGCCAGCCGCAGCCGGGCGACCAGCTGCTCGTCGCGGTCTGCGACAGCCAGTCCGCGACCGCCCCGACCCCGCCCGCGGGCTGGGCGGAGATCCCGGTCTCCGACACCGACCAGGGCACACAGTTCGAAACCCACTACTTCCTACTCGCCAACCCCGCAGCCTCAACCACCTACACGTGGACAGTCGTCGGTGGCCGCCGCACCATCACCGGCATCCTCGTCCGGGGAGGGGTCTTCGAGGGCGGCGACACCCTCGAAACCGCGACGTCGACGAGCCACGTCTCTCCGTCCGTCACGTCGGCCGGCACCGACCGGCTCGCGGTCGCCGTCCTCACCAACCGCTCCTTCCCGCTGTGCGCGTGGACGGAGAACCAGGCCGGCTCGTGGGACGAACGCGTCCAGACCGTCGGCGGCGACGGCGTCACCAACATGCAGGTGTCTGTCCAGAACCGGCCCGTCGGCGCCGGGACGGTTTCCGACACGTTCCTCTGCGCCAACGCCGAACCCGCGATCATCGGCCTGTTCCTCTTCGGCGCCGGCCCCGCCACCCGCGGCGCCGCGATCGTCGCCGCACAGCCGCTCCCGAAACTCTCCGGTACCGCAACGCTCACCGGCTCCCGCGCGGACCCGACCGGCACCGCGCAGGACTTCCCGCCACGCGTCGTCGTCACGCTCGGCACCACCCGGCAGCCGTCCGGGACCGTCCTCATCCTGCCGGCGTTCGACTCCGAGGACGTCGCACCGCCGCGCCAGACCACCGTCACCGCGGTCCGGCCGCTCCCGGCGGCCGGCAGCGCGCAGATCCTCGCACCGCACACCGACCCCACCCCGGACACGCCGTGCCCGGAACCCGTCCTGTCCGCCGGTCGGCCTACGGCGATCCTCGCCGGCGCCGTACTGCTCACCGGATCGCGGACCGACCCGCTCGCCGCCGGCACCAACTCCTGCCCGCAGCCGACCATCACCGCGGGACGCCCGCCGGCGCCAGCAGGTAGTGCCGTTCTGGCCGGACCGCGAACTGATCCGACGGCGGACACGCCCACACCAGAACCGTTCATCGTCGCCGGCCGGCCCGGACCGCAGCCGGGCAGCACTGCCCTACTCGCACCGCGGACTGACGCCACACCGGCAGCCCCGGTCCCGCAGGCCCTCGTCACCGCCGGCCGACCCGCCCTGCAGCCTGCGGGTGCGGTCGTTCTGGCCGCGCCGCGAACCGACCCGACCAGCGCAGCCCCGGACACGCCCGTCCCTCAGCCCGCGGTCGCCGCGGGAAGGGCCGCCGCGCAGCCCGCCGGCGGCGTCGTCCTCGTCTACGTCCGGACCGACCCCACACCGGCGACCCTGCCGCCCGAGGCGGTCGTCTCACCCACCACGTTCCGGGCTCCCACGGCCGCGGCGAGCTCGACCGTGCTGCGCTCGACGTTCACGGCGCCGATCGTCCCCGGCGACACGATCCGGCAGCCGCTCGTCGTCACCGCCGGACGACGGCTCATCGCTGCCGGCATCTCGCTGTTCGGGCGGCTCACGCACAGCTGCACAACCCCACGGCCGACCACCGGCACCACATCGCCGCCGAACGCCGGGATCACGGCCTACAACCTCGCCACCACCGCGAGACCCAGCACCGGCACCACAGCCCGGCCGAATACCGGAGTGACTCAGGACCCGTGCTGACGGAGGTGGTGCATGTCCGCCACCTCTATCACCTTGCGCGGTCGCACAGCAGCGGAAGCCCTGATGGTCGACACCTGCCAGATCCAACGGGTCGCAAGCCTCGCCACCGACCCCGACACCGGTGTGGTCACACCGACGTACTCGACGGTCTACACCGGCAAGTGCCGGTTGAAGCTCGCGGTCGCGGTAGCTCGCCCGCTGACCGTCGGTGAGGCGCAGGAGTTCACCCAGCACCCGATCCTGAGCTTGCCCGCGACGACCACCGGGATTCTCGTCGACGACATCCTGACGGTCACTGCGTCGCTGCTGATGCCGATCCTCGTCGGGCGGGTCTTCCACCTCCGGGCCGTCCCGGGGCAGACCCATATGACGGCCGCCCGGTTCGAGATATTCGAGATCATGGGATAGGCGGCGGTAAATGGGCGCCAAGATGACGGGCTGGAAAGAACTCGGCCATGACCTCAACCAGGCCAGCGAAAAGATCATCGAGGACGGCAAGAAGGTCGTTGGGCAGGGCTGCCTGAACATCAAGCGGCAGGCGCAGCGGATCATCCGGGACCGCTCGACCCGCGGCTACCTCCCGCACTACCCGCGCGCCATCTCCTACGAGGTGAACGCCAACGGCGACAGCATCACCGGCACCGTCGGCCCGGACGCGGCGAAACTACAGGGCGGACTCGCGCGGATCATCGAGTACGGCTCTGTCCACAATGCTCCGATCCCGCACCTAAGCCCGAGCCTCGACGACGAGATCCCCAAGTTCGAGCGGTACGTAGCCGAACTCGGCGAGAAGCTCATCAACGGGCAGCGCGGACCGGACGGTCCGGTCGTCGACGGCGGCGGCTGATGCCGATCACCGACGGCATCGACCAGGCCCTCGTGACCGTCGGCCTCGCCCTGCTCGCCGCCGACACCGGGCCGCCGGCGCTGGTCGTCTTCGACGGCGTCGTCCCGCCCAACACGCCGGTCAACGCCGGCTACGTGCTGGTCTACGGGTACACCGAATGGCCGACCGGCGCGCCAGGCGACGCCCTCGACGGCATCACCGGATCCCCGACGGTCCGGTGGATCTGTCACTGCGTCGGCGGCACCGCGTCGGCCGCCCGCGCTGTCCGGGAACGGGTGCGGACCGCGCTGCTCAACAAACGCCCGACGATTGCCGGCCTCGACCTCGGGATGATCCGCGAGGAACCGGGCTCCGGCCCACCGGTGCGCGACGAAACCACCGGCGCGCTCGTCATGGACGCCGTCATCACCTACCGGCTGTCCGCCGTCACCTGAGTTTCCCCGCCAAGCGGCGGTCCACTTCCACCAAGGAGGTACGCCGCTATGACGGCGCAACTCACCCAGTCCGTCTCCAACGGGGTGTTGACGAACCCGTCCCCGCTCACGCCCGCTGCCGTCGACACGATCGACCGCAGCCAGTTCGGGCCCAACGGGGTCATGGGCCGGGTCATCACGACCGGCACGCTGACCACGCTCACCGTGACCGACCCGACCACGACCGGGCTCGGCAACGTCGGAACTCTTGCCAGCCAAACCACGTCGGCGACCGGCAACGCGATGTTCTTCATACCGCTGGCCGCGATCGCCCCGGCTACGGGCCTGGCGACCCTGAACTGGTCCGGGGCACGCACAGGTGTCACCTACGAGCTGTACCGGGTCTGAGGCGGACATGGACTGGTTTGTGGTGCGCCTCCCTGCGACCGGCGGCGTCGGTGTCGTCGCCGAGTCCGCTCTCCCCCTTCATCTCGACCGCGGCTGGATCCGTTGCTCCGGCCCGATCGCCGAGGCCAACAAGGACCAGCTGCGCCTCGACGACTACACGACCGACCTCGACGCCGCACCGCCCGCCAAGGCGTCGGCCAAGCCCGCAAAGGAGTAGGCCATGGCCGTTGTCACCATGGACGGGCGGACCATCGTCGGGTTCGCCACCAGCATCGCCACCATCGGCTCGCCGACCGTCACCGAGCTGACGACCGGCAGCACCCGCCTCGAAACGCTGATCACTCCCGACGGGCTCGTCATCACCCCGGCGACCGGGACCGTCGACGTGTCGAACCTCGGCAGCGTCCAGAACGCGGGCCGGGCCGGCCGGATCACCTGGACGATCAAGCTCACGTTCCACCACGACGGGGTTGTCGACACGGCCTGGAACCTGTTCCCGTACCGGACCGACGGATACCTGTGGGTCCGCAAGGGAATCGACAAGGCGACCGCGATCGCGTCCACCCAGAAGGTCCAGGTGTGGAACATCGAAACCGGCGAACCGGATGACGTCGACCCGAAGCCCGACGGCACCTGGGACTTCATGTCCGACTTCTTCGTCACCGAACTCGGCTTCGCCAGCCGCGCCGTCGTCGCCTAACGAAGCGGGAGAGGCGGTCTCGGTGCCCCGGGCCGCCTCTTCCTCCACGCCCCGGGGCACGCCGAAGGGGCACGCACCATGGACTGGATCGACGACATCGAAACACCGGAAACCAGCGTCACCCTGTGCCTGAAGGGGAAACTGGTCGCCGAGCACGAGCGGCTGTCCGCGCAACTCGCCGGGATGACCGCGGACCCGACGAACCTCGCCGGGGACAGTCCGGGCCGGGACATCGCCGACCGGCTCGTCCAGCTGCGGGAGGAGATGCTCGCCCACGAGCGCGCGTTCTCGTTCCGGGCTGTCACGCCGCGCGGCGTCTGGCGGGCGCTCCGCGGCAAACAGCCGGTCCGGACTGAGGAAGCCGACGAGGACGCCTACGCCGACCAGTTCCACGCGTGGCTCTGCGATGTCGTCGCCGCCAGTTCCCTCGACCCGGCGATGACCGCCGAGCAGGTCCAGCGGCTCGCCGACCGGCTCTCCAACGGGCAGTGGACGAAACTCAGCAACGCCGCGTGGAACGTCAACGAGGACTCCCAGGGGATTCCTTTCTCCGCCGCCGCCTCCGTGCTGTCCCGGAGCTCCGGCGGGAAGTCGAAGCAGCCCGAGCCGTCCAGCAACCCCGCTCACGGCTCCTTGGCCGGGAACCCGCCGTCCGACACCACTACGACGACACCGGACGACTGACCCACTCCCAGCCGGATCCACTCTGGACGGACGAGGACCGCGACCTCCTGATCGCGCTCCTCGCCGAAGAGGCCGAGGAGTGCCACGGCTGCGGCTGGCCCCTCGAGGTCTCCACCGACCCGACTACGCAACGGACCTGGACCGTGCACCGGGTCACCTGCGAGGCCTGCCGGATCCTCGAGGCCGAGGTCGACAACGACCGCGAGGACAAACGTCCGAAGCGGGGCCAGCGGTACGCGGTCCGCCGCACAACCTGACCGGGAGGTTGTCGTGGCCGACCGCAAGGCATCCGTTGCCCTCGAGCTCAAGGCCTCGCAGTTCAAGGCCGAAGCCGCAGCGGCAGAGCGCAGCGTCGACGGATTGGACCGGAAGGTCTCCGCCCTCGACCGGGACATCAACAAGATCCCCGCCGATGCGGCCAAGGCCGGCGCAGCGATCGGCGTGATGGGTGCCGAGGCGAAGAGGACCTCAACCTCCGTCGAGGACCTGAGTAAGAAGACCACGGCGAACACCGACGCGACGGGAAAGTTCGTCAGCCGTGCCGACGAGCTGAAAGCCTCCCTGAAGAACCTGGCCGCCGAGTTCGACCGGACCGGCGACCCGGCGCTGATGAAGAAGTTCCGGTCCGACTCGTCCGAGTTGGCCGGGCTGTCGAAGATGCGCAAGGAGATCGGCAACCTCACCGGCGACATCGGCCAGTTGGGTACGTCGGCGGAAAAGACCGCCCCGTCCATCGGGACCCTGTTCTCCGGTGGTCTGACCAGCCCGGCCGCGATCGGAGGCATCGCGCTCGCGGCCATCCCGGTAGTGGCTGCCGCGGCGGGTGCGGCCATCGCGGCCGTCGGCGCGGCCGGTATCGCCGCGGGCATCGCCGGCGCCGTCCAGCAGGCCCCGAGGATCTCGACAGCGTTCAACAACGAGCTGGACAAGGTTGAGGCCGCCTGGTCGCGCGGGTCCGCGTCGTTCATCGAACCGGCGCTCAAAGACGTCCAGATGCTCGGCGATGCCCTCAACGGCCTACCGATCCAGAAGACCCTCGAGGAACTGTCGCAGTACACCGAGGGCATCGGCGCCGGGGTGGCTTCGGCGGTCGCCGAGATCGGCACCGGCATCGCCAACCTGATCCACGACGGGGCGCCCATTCTGAAGGCGCTCGGACCCTCCATCGCCGACCTCGGCCATTCGATCGAGGAGGCGTTGAACAGCATCGGCTCCGGCGCCAAGGGCGAGGCCGAGGCGCTCTCGCAGATCCTCCACGTGGTCGGCGCCACGATCCAGGCCACCGGGACGATGATCGGCTGGTTCGGCAAGGCCTATGACGCCCTCGACCAGTTCGGCCACGGCGTCACCGACGTGGTCGCGAAGGTCGCGGAGTTCGACCCGATCCTGAAGCCGATCTCGAACTGGTTCGGCATCTGGGACGACCGGAAACCGGCCGCGTTCGGCAGCGTCCTGCCCGGCGTCTCGCAGAGCCTCGGTGACGTCGCGGACAAGGGCAACAACGCCGCGCAGGCGTTGAAGAACCTCAACGACCAGATGGCTTCGGCCATCAACCAGGCGCTCGGGTTGGAGAACGCCAACGTTGCGGTAGCGGCAGGATTCGCCGACATGGCGAAGGCCGTCTCCGGCCACGCCCACAGCCTGGACATCAACTCCGACGCCGGCCGGACCAACATCGGCGTCGTCACCGACATGATCGGCAAGCTGGAGCAGCAGCGCGAAAAGGCGATCGAGGCCGGCGGCGGCACCCAGCAGGCGACCGACGCGGCGAACGCGGCGTTCGGCCGGCAGATCAGCCAGCTCCGGGGCCTGCTGGCGCAGTTGGGCTTCAACAAGGCCGCCGTTGACGCCCTGGTCGGCTCGCTGAGCCAGATCAAGGACAAGACGGTCAACGTCAAAGTCAACGTCAGGGTCACCGAGAGCGGTCCGAACGGCCAGCCGATCGGCGGGGTGCCGCTCAAGGGCGCCTACGCCCACGGCGGTATCCGGCGGGCTGCCGAGGGCCTGATCGTCCCGCCCCGCAACCCGGGCACCGTGCTGTTCGGTGAGCCGCAGACCGGCGGTGAAGCGTTCATCCCGCTACGGGGGATCAGCCAGACAGCAGCTATGGGACTCGCGCAGATCGTCGGCAACAACTACGGCTTCCAGGTCTCCCGGAACTCCCCGTCGTCGGCGAGCGGCCCGGCGTACCTGATCTACAGCGGGCCGACCGGCGGCCTGGACGGGTTCTTCGCCACCTGGCTCGCCGAGCAGAGCCGCACCGGCCACCTCCAGATCCACGCCAAGTCGATCGTGAACTAGCCGCCGATCGCCCGACGCTCCGGAAGCGCCTGCTCCGCCCATTCAACGGTCTGATGGATGAGCCGATAGCCGTTCTGGTCGACGGTGAAGGCGGTCGTCGTGTACCGCGCGCGGCCGTCGGTGAGGTGGACCGCCGTCATCTGACCGCCGGCGTCCTTCACCAGCAGGAACAGCAGCGAGAACGGCCCCATGCAAAAGAAGAGGATGACCGCGCAGGCAATCGCCCAGGTCGGGACCCGACCCGGCTGGGGGATGGTCTCGCCGACCTGCCAACGGGTCCGGTTGCGCGGCATGTCACCGACCGGTGTGTGGATCACGTCGCCGTCGATCAGAACGTCGCCGAGCCACGCGGTCAGGAGCACGCCGGTGGTCGGCTCGTACTTGGGGACGTAGTTCCGTAAGTACTCGGGTTGTGTCGACGTATTCACGCCCGACAGTGTCTCAGCGTCACGCAATGGTCACCTCAGCTGGTCGGTCATCTCCGAGCCCATGATCGGCGGAGGTGATGGATGGCGCTCAACACCCCCGTCGCTGTCGAACTCGGCCTCGGCGCCGATCCGACACTCGGTCCGGGCGCCATCACCTGGACCGATGCAACCCCGTGGGTGCGGGCGGCGAACAAGACCACGACGACGCAGGGCCGCCGCGACGGGTTCTCCCAGATGCCGCCGTCGACGTTCCAGCTGTTGGTCGACAACAAGGGCGGCCGGTGGGTCGCCCGGAATTTGGCCGGACCCTGGTACGGGCAGATCCGCCGGAACATCCCGATCCGTTTGCTGGCGGACACGGCGAACTACGTCCAGCAGGCCCTCGACACGTTCTCCCGGACGTCCGCGAACTCGTGGGCGCCGGCCGCGGACACCGGTCAGGTGTGGGCCAACCAGGGCCTCGGCGGCTCCGTCCTCGGCACCGACTTCCCGGTCTCGGGCGGGTTCGGGATCCATTCCCAGCCGACGACGAACGGGTTCCGGCAGTCGAACCTGCCGCTGCGGCCGAACCTCGCCGACGTCCGGGTGAACCTCACCGTGTCCTGCCCGGTCCCGACCGGCGCGAACCTCGAACCCGGCAACATCGCCCTGCGCCGGCTCGGGAACCTCGACTACTACCTGTGCCGGGTCCAGGTCACGACCGCGGCGGCCGTGCAGATCATCATCTTCCGGAACGCGACCGCGACGGGCTCGACGACCCTGCTGGGTCCGGTCACCGTCCCCGGCCTGACCCACGCCGCCGGGACACCACTGAACATCGAGGCGGAGTGCTACGGCTCCACGATCAGGATGCGGATCTGGCAGGGCGCCGCGAAACCCGCCAGCTACACGGTGTCCGTCGTGGACCCGGCGCCGCTGGATCAGCCGGGCCACATCGGGGTGCGGTCCGGGGTCGCGACCGGCAACACCAACGCCCTGCCGGTCCAGTTCTCCTACGACCAGATCCTCGTCGAGGCGCCGCCGGTGCGGTTCGAGGGCCGGATCGCCACCCTCCCGGTCAGTTGGGACCCGACCGCCCGGGACTCGACGGTCTCCATCACCGCGGCCGGGATCTTGCAGCAGATGCAGCAGGGCACCGGCCCCGCCACCTCGGCGGCCGTCCGCGCGCTGACGTCCCGGAACCATCTCCAGCCGGTCCAGTACTGGCCGATGGAGGACCCGACCGGATCCATCACGCTGACCAGCCAGGTCGGTGCGGCCCCGATGACGATGCTGGGCCTGAGCCTCGCGAGCTACACGGGTGCCCCCGGGTGTGCGGCGCTGCCCCGGTTCGGGGCGACCGGCTACGCGACCGGCCCGATCCCGCTGGTCACCGGCAACACCAGCTGGGGGATGCGCTGCGTCCTGGAGATCGACGGCACCCCGTCCGTCGACGCGTTCCTCGTCTCGTGGACGACAACCAGCGGGATCACGTGGCGGCTCGTCATCTCCGCCGGCGACGCCATGATCATGCGCGCGTTGGACTCGACCGGCACGCAGATCGGCTTCACCAACGTCACCTGGGCCGCGTTCTACAACAAGCCCTGGTACATGGTCGCGAACGCCTCCCAGTCCGGCGCCGACATCGCCTACTCGCTCCAGTTCTACGACATCCTCGGCAACGTCACCTACGCGCCGATCACCGGCACCCTCACCGGACGGAATGTCGGCTGGCCGGTCCAGGCGACCGCCGGTTTCGGCACCGGCAACGCGTTCACCGGCGCCGTCGGGGAGATCGCGTTCTTCTCCGACCAGTCGGGCGGCCCGTTCTCGGGGGCGTTCGGCGGCTGGGTCGCGAACACGGCCGCTAACCGGATTGCGGGCGTCTGCGCCGACGCCGGCATCCCGGTGTCGGTGGCCGACGACGCGACGAAGGTGTCGAAGCTCGGCCCGCAGCCCGCCACCAACACCCTCGGCCTGATCCAGGACGCGGCCACCGTCGACGGCGGGATCCTGTCCGAACGCGGCTTCGGCCTCTACTACATGGCCAGGTATGAGCGGTACAACCGGCCCGTCGACCTGACCCTCAACCACGCCCTGAAACACCTGTCGGACCTGAAGACCGCCGACGACGACCAGACGTCCCGCAACTACGAGGTCGTCACCCGGTCCGGGGGGTCGCGGGGGATCGCGTTCAACGCGGCCCACATCGCCCTCTACCAGGACTACGACGAGGGCATCACCCTCAACACCCTGCTGGACACCGACACCGTCCAGCAGGCCGGCTGGCGGGTCAACATCGGCACCGTCGACGACATCCGCATCCCGCAGCTGACGTTGAACTTCGCCGCCACCCCGCAGCTGCTGCAGGCGTGGAAACGGTGCTGGGTCGGGTCCCGGATCCAGATTCTCAACCCGCCCCCGGAGCTCGGGGTGCCACTCCTGGACCTGCACATCGAGGGCTGGACCGAGACCATCGACCCGGGCGAAGGCTCCTGGACGGTGGTCCTGAACCTGACCAGCGCGCGGCCGTACCAGGTGTGGGAGGTCGAGTCCACGGTCGGGAACCTCGGCCGGATCGACACCGACGACTCGACCCTGGCCGGGACGGTCGCGGCGACGGCAGCCCTGGCGTCGGGAACGCTGCCGGTCAGCACCCTGGCCGGAAGTCCCCTGTGGACGACAGCGAGCGGGGATTGGCCGTTCAACGTCAACGTCGACGGCGAACGGATCACCGTCACAGGAATCGGCGGCCTCGTCAACGACACGTTCACCCGCACCACCAGCAGCACCTGGGGTACCGCGGACAGCGGGCAGGTGTGGGCATCCTCCGGCGGTTCGGCCAGCGACTTCTCCACCAACGGGACGCTCGGCGTCATCAACCTTTCCACCACGGTGACGCAGCGGCTGTCGGTCCTGCCCGTCGGGGTCGGTCCGACCCTCGACGTGTACGCCGACCTGATGCACGTCGCCGCCGCCCCGACCGGCAGCGGGAATGTGACCCTCACGCTGTTCGCGTGCCGCGCGGACGCCAACAACTACGTCCGGGTCCAGCTGTACTGCGGCGTCGGCGGTACCGCGTCGTGCGCGGTCGGGCAGGTGTCCGGCGGCAGCCTCGTCGCGCAGGACGGCACCTTCCCGAGCATCGGCGGGACGACAACCCCGTACTCGGTGCTGCTGCGGGTCACCCCGACGCTCCTGCAGGCGTGGGTGTGGATCCGCGGCACGACCCGGCCGGGCGCCCCGACGTCGACGGTCGCGACCGGTGCCATCCCGCCGGTCGGGGACATCGCCGTCCAGGCGGAACGCGACGCCGGTGTCACGAACGCGGCGCCGTACTTCACCGAGTTCGACGGCATCACCCTGCCGCAAACCCAACTGTTCACCGTGACCCGCGGGGTCAACGGGACTGCCATCGCCCACAACGCCGGCGCGAAGGTGTCGCTGTGGCAGCCCGGTGTGATCGGCCTGTGAGGAGCTGACATGGCACTGCCCAGCTTCGTCGCCGGCGGGCGGCCGCTCGGTCCCCTGCTGCAGGCGCTGCTCCCGATCCGGGCCGCGAAAGCCGCCGACACGACCCTCGTCAGCACGACGACGTTCAGCAACGACCCGGACCTGTTCATCGGCGTCAGCGCGAACTGCGAGTACGACATCGCGGTGCAGTTGTTCTACACGCAAGGCGCTGTCGGGCAACTGTTGATCGCCTGGACGGCACCGGCCCTCGCGACGTTCGACTGGATGGCGGTCGCCCTCGACAACTCGGTCACCGCGAGCAACGCCGGTTCGGTCCGGCTCCTGGCGCGGACCGTCTCCGACACCCAGCAGTTCGGCGGGAACACCTCCCCCGGGGCGGCCCGGGTCACCGGCCGGCTCGTCGTCGGCACCACACCGGGGACGCTCCAACTGCGCTGGGCTCCGTCCGCCTCGTCGGGTACGGGGACCGTCGTCAAGGCCGGCTCGTACATGGTCGGCACGCAGATCGCGTAGGGAGGTCGGATGACCGTCTTCGGTTGGGATAGCAGCCATTTCGACGGCCAGCTGTCCCCGTCGATCCTGGCCCGGGCCAAGAGTGAGGGCATCGAGTTCTTCACCGCGAAGATCGCCGAAGGGCTCGCCGACACCGAGGGCGGCCACGACGACACCGCTCTCGCCGCCGCGCGGGCGGCGGGTATCCCGCTCGTCGGCGGGTATCTGATCCCGCGGTCCACGGCGACCGTGACCTCCCAGGTCGACTACTGGCTGAAACTCGCCGACGCGGGCGAGTCGTGGTGGCGGACCTTCCCCGGCTGGTTCTGGCAGGTGGACTTGGAGCGCTGGCCGTATGACGCGGTACCCGCCTCGGTGGGGATCGCCGCCGCGCAGCAGCTGCGGGCCAGGACAGGCCGGTGGACGATCCTGTACGCGTCCCGCAGCCAGTACGGCAGCCAACTCGGCGGCTGGGACGGACCGCTGTGGAACGCCGACTACGGCCCCACGGCCGCGTACCCGGGAGACAACTGGGCGCCGGGCTGGGCCCCGTACTCCGGGCAGGCGCCGACGTTCTTGCAGTACACGAGCTCGGCGACGATCGCGGGGCTGACCACCTGCGACCGCAACGCCTACCGAGGCACCCTCGACCAGCTGCGGGCGCTCGTCGCCGGCACGACCTCACCAGGAGCAGACGTGGAACTCACCGACCAGGTCGCCGGGACCGCGACGCCGGGTTTCAACCGCAACCGCACCGTGGCCGAGTGCCTGGCCGATGGAGACCTGCGCACGGCGACCCTCGTCAACGCGGTCCACGACCTCGGCGTCGACCTGGGCGCCGTGAAGCAGGCGGTCTCCTCACCGCCGCCGATCACCCTGTCCGCGGATCAGATCACCGAGATCGCCGCTGCTCTGGCCGGGCTCGTCCCCACGGTCGAGGAACTGCGGACCATCGTCGACGCGGCCGTCAAGGCCCGGCTCGACGGCGCCACCGTCCACACTGCGGGCGGATGAACCTACGGCGCAGCGTTCCGATCCTGGACTACATCCGGGCGCTGCTCGCCGAGAAAGATCTCCGGGATCAACAACGGTACGACGCGCAGACCAAAGCGGTCGAGACGGCCATGGCGGCGCAGCAGACCGCGATGAGGGCCGCGCTCGACGCCGCCGACAAACTCAACGCGACGATCATCACCAACCAGAAAGAGGCGGTCGCGAAGGCTGAGATCGCCGCCGAGAAACGATTCGACCTGCTCAACGAGCTGCGGATGGGTGTCGCCACCCAGGAGCAGTTTCAGGCCCTGGAGAAGCTGGTCGCGAAACTCGCCGAGGAAGTGGCGGCAGCCCAGGCATCGGTGTCGGGTGGCGCGACGACCCGTTCGACGTTCTTCGCCATCGGCGGCCTGATCATCGCAGGTGCCTCCGTGGTCATCCTGCTCATCGCGCACCTCGTGCAGTGAACTGCTCCACCCTGCGACCGAGACCCCGCCGCAGGAAGCATCAGCCCCCGAAATTGAGGGTTCCATGAGTCTCGACCGATGGCAGGCCCTCGGCGTCGTCTGCGGCTCCCTGATCGCGCTGCTCACGTTGATCGGTCTCCTCTACCGATGGGTGGTGCGCCCTGTGTGGCGGACACTGCGACGGCTGAACGAGGTAGCTGACCAGTTGCTCGGCGACAAGGCCAAACGGATCCCGAGCATGACCGAGCGGATGACCACGCTGGAGACGAAGCTCGACGAGCACCTGGCCTGGCATCAGCCCCGGGACCGGTCCAACGGCCAGACCGCACCGGCCCGACCACCGCGGAGGACACCTTGACCAGCCCGCAGCCGTCCGTCGGCCGGATCGTCCACTACGTCAGCTACGGCACGCCCGGCGGCGAGTACACCTCGCAGTGCCGCGCCGCGATCATCGCCGCGGTGCCAGCGCCAGACGACAACGACGCGCAGGATTTCGTTGAGGGCGCCCCGGCCGCCAATCGCGCCGATCTGGTCGTGCTCAACCCGACCGGGCTGTTCTTCAACCGCTGCCAGCAGGACGAAGAGGGCCAGCGGGGCGGAACCTGGCACTGGCCCGAGCGTGTCTGATGAAGCTCCGGACCGAGCCCGTCGCCGTGCTCACCACGGCCGCCGTCGTTGTCGGTGCGCTCCTCGAAGCCGACCAGCAGTTCCACGTCCTGCCGACCGGGTGGGGACACTGGCTCGCCTACGCCGCCGCCGCGCTCGGTCTGATCATCGCCGGAGCCAAGGCCCGCGCCGCGGTCACACCGCTCGCGAAGCCCGTCGACGCCGCCGGCACACCGTTGATCCCGATCGCGATGGCCCGGCATGCCGCCCCAGATCTACCCGGTGTCCCGCAAGGAGCGTGGCAGCCACCCGCGCCGCCGCCCGCGCCGTAGTGCGCGCAGAGCGCCCCCCGATCTCACTCCGGTGAGGTCGGGGGGCGCTTCTTGCTGCCCACGGGCATCCTCGTCACCGCCGCGGGCTCGGCGCGCAGCTCGGCGATCCTGCTGCGGTTCCGGCCGAGCTCCCGGCGCACGTGGGTCCGGAACTCCTCGTCGGTGAGGTAGTCCGCGTCGACGAGCTCGGCGAGGTAGGTGAGGGTCGACTCGTAGGTGCCGGTCTCGCGGGCGGTGCGCTCGATCGCGTCCATGCCGATCATGACTGCTCCAGTCCCAGGTCTTCCGGGTACCACAGGGGTGTGCGGGGGTCGACGTGTCCGGCGGGGCGGATGCCGTGGCGGGTCATCCGACCCCGGAACGAGTTGGGCTTGATGCTCAGCGCCTCGGCCGCCTGGCCGGTGGTCAGGACCCGGCGGCCGTTCCAGGTAATGACGAGCGGGTCGCTCACCGCGCCATCCGGGCCTGCGCGACCTTCACGGCCAGTTTCGCGATCAGCTGCTCGGCCTCGGTGATGCTCAGGCCGAGCAGCACCGTGCCGGACTCGTCATCGACGGTGAGGCTGATCAGATCGTCCTCGACGTCGAGGGCGATGCTTCCCAGCTCGCCGCCGGCGCCGTCTTCGATCTGGAGGAGTTCGTAGGTGGTGTTCATCGTCTGCGTCATGCCCCTGAGTGTGCAGCGCACGCGCGTGCGCTGCAAGTGGCCCCCTGACCTGCTGCTGAGCACTGGGCCGTGCCTGTTGGCCGCGCAGGGCCGCTTGACGAATCTGGACATTCCCGGACAGCATCACGACGCGTCACCGAATCCACTGTGGAGTGTCCAACATGGACAGACGCGAGATGCTACCGAACCGGACACCCGCCGACGCGGTGTCAGCAGAATGACACCGGCAAAACCGGACACGACAGGCGTTGATCCAGAAGTTGGCATTGACAACGGACATTCCACCTTGATCAAAGAACGAAACGGGCGCCACGCCCGGTGACGTCAGCGCGCCGACCACGCCCCACACACCCGCGCCAGCTGCGCCGACGCCGCCGCAACCTCACCGACAGACGCCGCGTCCCGCAGCCTGACGCCGGACACCGCGATCGCCGGATCCGCCGACCGGGCTGCCAACGCTCCGACCGCCCCCGGATCCGACGACATCTGACCTGCCGCGATATACCCGCACGCCCGCACCCCCGGATCGACAGCGGGCCCGTCTACTCCCGCCGCAGCGGTCGCCCACACCAGAACTGCGGCGACACCGAGAGTCCCGCCGAGTCGGGCCGCGACCCGGGTCACCGCCCGCCCCCGGCGACACGCCTGCGGGCGGTCGCAACCAGCCGCCGCACGACGGCCGCCATCTCGTCCCGGTCCAGATCTGTCCTACCGACCACGGCGCTGACCGAGTCCAGGGCCGCCGACAGGATCGCCACCTCCGCCGAGATCCGCTCCAGCGCGTCGACCCGGGTCACGTCTCGCCCCGGTTGCGGTCGACACCCTCGGCCTCGAGCATCGCCGCCCGGGCCAGCAGCACCCCGGCGGCCCGCTTGTACCCGCGGACGATGTCCTCCCGATGCCCGAAGACCTCCGAGAGCTCGAGCTCGGCGTCGCCGTCGTCGAGGACGACACCCTGCTGGCCGTCGACGAGGTCGATCCGGGCGGCGAGCGCGTGCGCGGCGAGGCTGCCCAACTCGGCGTCCGTCTCTACCCGGGTGCTCACCAGGGCCTCGCCAACCGGGCCCAGTACGACGTGCAGCGGTCCAGCCACAGTCCGCAGGAGCAGCGCAGGTGTCTGCTCCACCAGTGCTTGACCGGTCGGTGCTCCTCCATGTCGCCCTCCATCTGTGGGTGAGCGCGGTCCGGCTTCCAACCCGCGGCTACCGGGCACTACGGGGGCCGCAGACCGGACCGCGCTCGGTCCGGGAGCGCCGGGCGGGAGCTGGGGAACCATGGCCACGCCAGCAGTTCCCGCCCGGCTCTGACCACCACCTAGTGCGACCCAGGGGGCGGTGCGTAACCGAAGCTACTCGGGCATGTCGAGTATGTCGAGTAGGTGTAGCCTGATTGACATGGTCAAGCAGCTCGTGGTGACCTTGGGTCGCGACCCAGGGAGTAGTGCCATGACCATGCCCAAGTACGAAGTGTTGGCCGAGGAGATCCGGGACCAGATCCGGTCCGGTGTCCTCGCGCCCGGCGACCGCCTGCCGTCCACCTCGCAGCTCAAGACCGCCGGCTGGAGTCAGGGGACGATCACGTGGGCGATGCGCGTTTTGCGGATGGAGGGCTGGACCCGTGGTCAGCCCGGTGACGGAGTCTTCGTATCCGATCACCCTCCGCTGGACCAGACGGACAGTCCGTAATCACCCGAACGGGGGATAGGTCAGACAGTTAACCGCTGATTACGTTGCGATCATTAATTTCGCGCCAGACCCCGGACCCTGGCCTCCCGCGAAGCTCATCACGAGTGGAGGGAGCGATCATGGGCGTACGGGCCCTGATCATGATCAACGACAGTGGTGTGGTGGACGACGACAGGCAGATGGACGCCTGCTACGAGTACATCGACGCCATACCGGACCTCGACCTCGCCGGCGTGGTCCGGCACGGCACCGACACCAACGCAGTGGCGGACGCGGTCCGCAGCGGCCGGGCCGACGTCGTCGTCGCCGCCTACCGCGATCCGAAGCTCGAGATCTCCCAGGAGATCGAGGCCGCCGGCGGCCGGGTCGAATACGTCCTCGCCGACCAGGGCCGGCTCACCGTCAGGTCGGTCATCACCAGCCTGGCCCGCAGGCTTGGCTGGACCCCGGCCACGATCGCGCGGGCGATCGGCGCCACCACCGCGGACGTCGTCGACCACCTGCGCCGGTCCACGCTGCCACCCAAGGGTAGGTAAAAGCCAGCTGTCAGATAGGTAACTCAATGTGCGGCGCCCACTCGCGATCACGCGGGTGGGCGCCGATACTTTCTGGCAGTGCTCGATCTGCTAGCTGGCGATCTGAGACAGGTATGAGGGTGTCGTCAGGCCCCGTACGGCCTGGCGACACTCCTCATCCGTAGCCCCCGCGTAGATCTGCGTCGATTGGACGCTCTTGTGGCGGAGCTGCCGTTGCAGGACGAACAGGTCGTGCCCGGCGTCCCGGAGCCGTTTCGCGTAGGTGTGCCGCATCCGGTGCAGGCTCACCCCGGGCAGGCCGAGCGTGCGCCGGAAGTAGACCGCGGACCGGATCGAGATCCACCGGGCGTCCGCGATCCCGCCGACCGCCTCGACGAGCAGCCCGTCCGGCAGGTCGCTGATGGCGTCGATCAGCGCCGCCGGCCGCCCGGGGACTGTCTCGCTGCCGCCGCCCTTCGCCTTGCGGATGTAGACGTCGTCCTCCCCGACGTCGCACTTCCGCAGCCCGGCGATCTCGCAGCACCTCAAGCCGGTCTCGAACGCGATCAACGCGCACAGCCGGAACGGCTGCGCCGACCGGGTGAGCACGATGTCCAGCTCGCGGGGTGACAGCGGACGGGGTTTCCCCCTGCGTGTCTGCGGCCGGGGCATGTTCTCCATCGGGTTGTGGCTGATCAGGTCGACGTCGGGGTCGGTCGCCCAGGCGTAGAAGCGGGCCGCGTGACCGAAGTACGTTGCGCGGGTCCCGTCGGACCAGGCCCGTTTCGAGTCTGCGGGGCCGGCGAGGAAACTCTCCAACTCGGTTCTGCTGGTCTTGGCGATGCCGAGCTTCAGCGCCGCGTGCATACGTTCGAGGACGGCGGCGGCGTCCTCGCGGCTGCGTTCGGACATGCTCTGTTGGCGTAGCGCCACGAGGTGCAGCTGAATCAATTTATTCATGTCGTCAGCCTGCCGCCGTCAGGAGCGACAGCTCCTCGGGTGTGAAGGCGCGTTTCATCCGCGTCCGGCGATGTCCCGCCACGGCACCCGGCCGTCCCTTCGGCCCATGGTCGACCGTCTTCGTGGGTGGACGATCGTGCCGTTCAATATTCGATACCGTAGGTACCGACGCCACTCGTAGCGCCCGGCCCAGCAGTTCGGCCGGTGTGATCTCCAGAGCCTGCGCGATAGCGTCGAATTCCGTGAGGGTCAACGGTTTCGACGCACGCAGCCTGCGGCTCAGCCACATCTGATCCTCGCCGAGCTTCGCCGCCAGCTCCGCCTGTGACCATCTTCGCCGCGCCAGTTCCGCGCGGATCTCTCCCGCGACAGCCTCATTGAGGCCGCTCGCCTTGCGAGTTGGACTCTCCATGTCCGACATCGTCTATCAAAAAGCGTTGGCCGGTCAACCTCACGGACAAGATCTCCCACTCCGGGGTTGACACGTAACTCTCACAGTTAGAGGATATCCATCATGAGTGACGCGCTCGGCGAGAGGGTCCGGCTCCGCCTCCGGATCGAGATGGCGAAACGCCAGCTCAACACCACCCAACTCGCCGCGCTGGCCGGCGTGAGCGACATGTGGGTGTCGAGACGACTCCGCGGCAAGACGGAGCTTCACCTCGGCGATCTCGAGAGGTTGGCGACAGCGCTCGGGATGGAAGCCGACGAGCTTCTGGAGCCGGCGGCATGAAGACGACCCAGTACGTCCGCCAGGAAAAGGCGATCGTCGCGGCCGACCGTGGCGGTATCCGCGAGCGTTGGCTCTGGGGCCTGCGGCTCCTGCGCGACGCCGAGGCGTTCTCGCCGGGCAGTTCCCAGCTGAAGCCGGGCCTGACCGACCTGCTCGTGAAGGCCGCCACGGCGAGTGGCTGCAAGCTGTCTGCCCGTGAGATCCAGTACCGACTGAGGGTCGCTCGGGCGTACGGAACTGAGGCGGAAATTGCGCAGGCGCTTGCGGAATTCGGGACCTGGACGGCATTGATCCAGGCGGATTTCCCGCCGTTCGTGGCGCCGGAAGGTGAGCCGCTCGTCGACCACCGCACCCCGGCCGAGCGCGACCACGACCACGCCCGCGCGCTCGCCGAACTCGTCGGCGAGCAGGGCTCACTCTTCCCGCTCCGAGACTTCGAGCCGATCACCACGACGCTCAAGGAGTTGCAGGAGTACGCCGACCAGCAGGAGTCGCTGACCGCCCGGTTTGTCGAGCATGGCCGGAAGCGGCGCGAATATCTCGACCGGCTGATCGAGGCGGCCGAGGGTGACCTCTCCGCCACCTGGCAGGACGCTCACGACCGGCTAGCCGACGAGGTGGACTCCTGATGGCCGCCAACAACCGGCTCGACCGGGTGGGGGCTGTCCGCCGGGCGCAGCGGATCCGCGACGGCGTCTCCAGCATCTCCGACGTCCTCGACACGCTCGTCGAGGTGCAGGAGCGGCAGGACTGGACGGTCCTCGGCTACAGGGACTTCGACGAGTACTGCGTCAACGAGTTCGGGCCCGACCAGCTGAAGCTGTCCGCGGAGCGCCGGGGGCAGGTCGTCGGCATCCTCGTTGCCGGCGGCATGTCCAAGCGCGGCGCCGCCAAGGCCCTCGGCGTCAGCGAGGGCACCGTACGCAACGACGTCAAGCGATCCAAGGGTGCGCAAAATTACGCACCCCCGACTGTCGAACCGCAGGTCAAGCAAACTGACGACGTCACGGCCGCGATGACGCAGGCGCTCACGGACACCGCGGCCAGCATCGCCCAGGGCGTACCCATGTCCGCCACCGCGCCCGCCTCGGTGCCGTGTTCGACCGCCCCCGACCGCGAGCACTGCGCCGCCGGCTGCGGCACGGCGATCCCGATGCACGACCAGAACGCCGGCACCCTCCGCTGCAAGGCCTGCGACCCGGGCCAGCGGCACCGCGCCGTCGGGATCGGCTTCGACGAGGGACACGGCGAGTGCGAGGAGTGCACTCGGGTCGCAATCCAGACGTCCGCGGCATCCGTCGCCGCGGCGAACACCGGCCGCGCAGCCGGTGAGCCGGACGGCTCCGAGCAGGCGGCGGAGTCGTCCGGCACTTCCGACGAAGGGGGTAGCGATGGGCGACGGCTGAGCGACCCGGCCGGCACCGCAGCCCCGGTGCCGGTCGGGGAAACCCTCCACGAGCAGGAGAACGGCTGGGGAGGTGTCCCCGGTGACTGCGGTGTCTCCTGCACCTGCGGCGTGATGTTCGACGGGTTCGACACGATTGCCGAAGCGCTGGTGCTGCTCAACCGGCATATCGCGAACCCCGAAGAACTCGACGAGGAGGAGGCCGCCGGGCCTGAGGTCGTCGCCGGCTGCGAGAAGTGCGGCGGCGGGATCGAGGCCGAGGAGGCCAAGGCCGGCTACCTCCGGTGCGGCACCTGCGACCCGGACGGCCTCCACGCTTCCGCGATCGAGCTGGACGGCGGATGCCGCTCCTGCACTCCGCACCCGTTCGAGGGCGAAGGCCTGCTCTGCACGATGTGCGGCGGAGGCGACGCCGCCGAAGCGCACACCACGAACTCCCCGGCTGCTGCCACGACGTCCCTCCCGGACGGCGAAGGAAACCCCAACCCCGAGCAGTCGCAGCAGCCGGGGCAAGACCACCACCAGCGTTCAGGGACGGCCGCTGGTGGTGTGGCTCCCGCAGTTGCAGTCGCTGTGGTCGAGCCGGTTGGGGGGCTGGAGGACGACGGCGGGACCTCCCTCGCGTCGTCGTCCTCCAGCGACCCCGGCGCGCTCCAACGCCTCTTCGCCGAGTTCCTCCACGCCCTCGACCGCACCGACGTCGACGTCCTCGCACCGCTACTACTCACCGAAGAGGTGAAGCAGCTCCACGAGGCCGCCGAGCGGGTGACCGCGTACGTCGAGCTGATCTCGCACTGGCACACCCCGTAGAGCCCCGGGTCGACCGGTGGGGCGGCACAGCCCACTTGACGACTGGCGTCTCGAGTTAGCAGCAGCCGAGCCCGCCGGTCGACCCGGACTTACCCAGACACAGCAAAGCCGGCCCCACGGATTCCTTGGCAGGAGCGGGACCGGCAGACGGAAGGAATCGTACCGTGACCCAGATTTCCCGCACGCAGGCGTGGTGCAAGCTCGCCGTCCTCATTGCTGACGGGGCGCCGCCGCCGCTGGCCATCCGGTTCCAGGGCGAGGAGTCCGACGACACGGCGATCGTCGCCGTCCAGGCCGAATCCAGCGAAGACTTCGACGCCTGGGCCGGCCTGCTCGGCTGCCGCCGCACCGTGCCGCGCCAACTCGCGACGGACGGAAGCCACTGGATCCTGACCGGGCACGGCGACTGGAACGGCTGGGCCGTCTCGCTGTGCGCCTATCCGCCCATCGAGCCCGAGCCCGAACCCGTCGCCGAGGACCTGACGTCGGTTCGCGCGATCGCCGGGGCGGTGTCCGAGTGAACGCCCCGGTCGTGCACCACTTCGAATGCCAGGTCGGCTCCCAAGCCGGCGTACCGATGTCCCTCGTCTACTGCGGGCACGACGTCTGCATCACCGTCGCCAAGCATCTGGTGTGGACGGTCAGCCGGACGCTCCTCGCCGAGTCCCTCATCTTCCCGGTCCGCCAGGTCGACGACACGGTCTTCGGGGCGCACGTCATCGACGACCTCGTCGTCATGGACCTGGCGCTCGGGCTGCCGCTGCACCTCGTGATGGAGCTCGCCGACGTCGAGGAGTTCCTCAACGCCACCTACGCCGCCGACCCGGAGCCCGTCGACCCGGCTGAGCTTGCTGCTGTCCTGGCAGGTGCGTGATGGAGGGCGAGATCAACGGCCTGTACCCGACCCCGGTGCGCCTCAAGCTCGTCGCCGCCGTTCAGGTGCCCGGTCGGATCTACGGCGAGGCCGGCGAGGTCTGGGACAAGGTGACCGGCTACAAGGTCACCCGCCGCGTCGGGGAGCTGCTCCACCACAAGTGGATCGAACCGGTCCCCCGTGACGGCTACCGCAACGACTGGTCCCCGCAACGCAACTACTTCCAGCCCGCCGACAACGAGTTCGGCCGGGCGGCTATCGAGAGGGGACGACGGTGAACGACGACCCGCAGTACCGCGAGGACCCGGCCGTGGTCGGCTACGACGTCGCCGCCTACGAGGCCGCCGGAGCAGCCCGCGTCGAGGAGGACGATTGCGACGGCGAGTGCGCCTGTAGCAAGGGCTACTGCAATGACCCCGAAGACCCCTACTGCGACTGCTGCTACGTGTGCTGCTCCTGCACGTCGTGCGAGTACGCGAGGGTCGCATGAGCATGGGCGCGGAGCACTACCGCGAAGCCGAGCAGCTGCTGGCGCAGGCCCGCATCCCGGCGCGCGAACGGGCGGTGCCGAACTGGCTGACCGTCGAGGAGATCGTGGCTGCGGCGCAGGTCCACGCCACGCTCGCGCTCACCGCTGCGACGGCTGTGCAGGCCATCGCCATCGCTGCGCCGTCGATCGGCGATCCGTGGCGCGAGGCGATCCGGTGAACGGGATCGCGCTGGCCGCGCTGCTCCTCCTCGCTGCGCTCTTCACCGGATTCGCCATCGCCGGTAGCCCCGAAGCGCCGGACGAGGTGGACCGCCGTGGGTAGCACCGTCGGGATCCTCCTCTGCGGGGCGGCCATGTTCGTCTTCGTGATGGTCGTGTTGGCGGCCAACGGCAGTGACGACGATGGCTGATCCCTACGACTTCACCGAAGAGGGCGTCACGGCAGCGCTCGACGTCCTCGGTAACACCTCCGAGGAGGTCGCCGAGGCACTGCGGCAGCGCGGCATCCACGGCGACCGGGGCATGTGCCAGTCGTGCCCGCTGGTCGCCTACCTCTGTTCACTGTTCCCCGACGCGACCGTCCGCGTGGACCGGGAGTGGATCCGGCTAGATCGGGACGTCGTGGTCATCACCGACGGGCTCGTCGAGCACGACCACGAGTTCGTCGACGTCGAAACCCCGGACCCGGCCTCGGACTTCATCGGCGACTACGACGACATGGAACACCTCCGCTACCGCTACCTGGAGAGGACCACATCGTGAACTGGATGTTCTGGATGGCGATCGGCGCCTGCGGTCTCGGCGCCATCCTGCTCGTCGTCGCTGTCGGATGGCTCCTGGACCGGTGGGCTTCACGACCCATCGAGACCGGCGGCACCCACCGTGTCGACGATCCGCTACCCACCACCCGGGACACGGACTGGGATGCGACCGGCTCACCGCGGTACGCGGCCCTGTCCCGCCTCGCCGACGCACCAACGGAGGTGATCCGCCTCCCCGCCATCCAGGAGCACACCGAGGAGTACCCGGCGTTCAACAACCATGTCCGGCCTCCCCGCCGGCCGCGCGCCGACCTGCCCCGCGACCCCGACCCGATGCCGATGCAGGTACCGATCCCGGAGTTCGAGGAGCCGGCGCCCGTCGAGCACGTCGAAGTCGACGAGGAGACCGGGCTCGACGGGCTGCTGCACGACGAGCCCTCACCGGAGTTGGCCGAACCCACCGAGGCGGAGCGCAAGATGGCCGACCTGCACGACGAAGCCCTGTGGGAGGACGAGTACCGGGAGAGTCGCCGCCGGCACGACGCGGCCGTCGCCGGGTTCCACGCCTCGGCGACGGACGGCACGATCGACGACTGGCTGCGCGGCGAGGAACGGCTCCCGTTCCTGCTCGAGGCCCGCCGGCACGCCCACGAGGACGTCGACGACCCGTCCGTGGAGATGGCCGCCGCCGAGCTGGCCGCGATCGTCGCAGAGGCGAAAGCAGGTGCCGCGCGATGAGCGAGGAGATGGGCGCCCTGATCGACGAGGGGCAGCGTGAGTTCGAGGCTGGCCTTGAGTCGGTTCGCGCCGCGACCGTCGGCATGACGCGCCACAACGCCTATCTCGGCGTCCTCAAGGGGCTGATCGACGAGCCGGAGATGGACCGCATCCAGGTCTGCTCGATCGCCGCGTTCGCCTCGCTGCTGCTCATCGAGGAGCGCGCGAAGGGCGGGCCGTCGTGAGCGTCCTACCCATCACCGAGCAGCCAGACGAGCCCGTCGACGAGCGTGCACTGCTGCCCCCGATCGAGTTCCCGACGCGGCTCGACGAGGCGCTACGCGACGGCAGGGCGGCACGACCGGACACGGTCCACATTCGACGGAAGGAAGCGGCATGACACCGGTCGAGGAGCTGCGCTCCGCTGCTGTACTCCTACGCCAGCGCGCTGAGGATGCGACGCCGGGTCCGTGGAAGCACACCGGTCACGGACCCGGCTACGAGCACATGGGATGCGGCGAGGTCTACACCCTCGGCGACGGCGTTGAGGGCGGCGGGATCGCGGCACCAGCAGGCGACTGCTACCCGCGTGGCGACTACTCGCCGGACGGGGACATGGCCTGGATCGCCACTGTGCACCCCGGCGTCGGGCTGGCCCTGGCCGACGCAATGGACCAGGCCGCCAGCGACTTCGGCAACGGCACCGACGAGGCGTTCCAGAAGCTGATGCTCGAAGCCTCGCAGCATGGCCCCGAGCACCCGCTCCTCGTCGCAGCCCGGCTGATCCTCGGCGCCGAGCCCGACCCGGACTGGCGGCCGGTCCAGAACGTCCGCCTTCCGATCCTGGAGGGACCGTGAGCGACGACCTCCGCGACCTCGGCGGCCGGTTCCGCGACCGGGGCGCCACCGTGCCGGCGACACTCCAGCATCTCCTCGACGAGCACCGGGAAAGCCTCCGACTTGCCGAGGAGGCCGAAGCCACATACGTCCGAGTCCAGGCCCAGCACCGGGAGCAGGGCAAGAAGATGGGCCGCACCCGGGTGACGAGCGACATCCGGGCGTCGACGGACGCCCGGCTGTTGAAGGCCGCCAGCGATGACGGCTACTTCCTGAACCGGGCCCTCGTGTACGGCACCGCCTACCTCGTCGAACGTGCAGCCGGGAAGGACAGGACATGGCCGACGAACTGAGGAATGACCTGACGAAGTTCACGGTGAACCTCACGCCGGCGGCCCGGTCCGCGCTCGACAAGGCGGCCGCGCTGCACAACGACACCCGTACCGACGTGACGAACCGGGCCCTGATGCTGTACGCGGCAGTCGCCGAGATCACCGCCAACCATGAGGGTTCGTACTGGGTCGGGTATCCCGACTTCGACGAACGCGGTGCGGTGTGGCTGCTCGTCGCGCGGGAACGGCCGAAGCCGTGGTGAACTTCCAGCCCTGGCTGATCGGCATTTTCGCCATGTACGCCATCGCCATCACGACCATCGCCACATACCTGCTCGTCGCCGGCGACCCGGCGCGGAAGCCGAAACCACCGATCGGGCAGGCACCCGAGTTCGACCACGACGGAGACATCCTCGCCGTCGCCGAGCAGGGGCTGGCCGAGGCACCCGAGCTGACCGACGACGCCGAGGCGGTCGCCCGGACCATCCTCGCGCTGGACGAGGTCGCCGAGCTGCGGCGCCTCGCCCGGGCGGACGGCGCCGAGGCCGCGTTCGTCACGCCGGGCACGCCACGCGCTGATGCGCTCCTCGCCGCGCTCTTCCCCAGGACCAAGAACGCACCGAAGGAGAGGCCGTGAAGGAGGACTACCGCAAGGCGGTCCGGCTCGCCGACGCGGCCGTGCGCGCCGAGGCCGATGAACGCCACGATGCCGCACGGGACCTGATCGTCCGCATCTCCAACGAGTGCGGTGCCGAGGGGCTATACCTGGCGCTGCTCCGATGGTGCGACATCTTCGCCGATCACGTCTACGACGGGCCCTGGACCGGTCGGGTGAACATGCAGATGCTCCAGGTCGACTCGGTCACCGAGGGCGCGCATGAGGCGCCATCCGAGGCCGTCTGGGGCGGCCGTCTCGTCGCTGCCCGAGCGGCCCACGACGGGCCGGCATACGACGCGCTCATCGACGAGATGCCCGAGGTCAACGGACCGTACATCGCCGCTGTTATGAAGTCGACGGCACTGACTCTCACGATGACCCCGCGCGGCTACGGAAGGCGGCAGCCGTGATCCGGGTATGGCTGTCCCGCCGCCGCACGCCGGGGGTCCACCGCTCCGTCGACGAGGTCACGTTCCTCGGTGCGCAGTTCGACGTCCGGGACGCGCAGATCGAGGGACTCCGCGACGCCCTGGCCGAGGCTCTGAAAAAGCTCGCCGAGGAGAGGTCCGCACACGCGGTCGAGGCCGCCCGCCTGCGGTACGCGCTCGCCCAGGCGGTGCGGCACGCCGGCCTGGACCGCTACCTGAGGCAGGGAGTCGAGCAGGCACGCCGGCTCGCCGAGGAGCCGACCGCACAGGTGACCCCGGAGCAGCTGGCGAGGTCCCGTCCTCCGGACGCCCCTACCGAGCAGTACAGGAGACCGCGGTGAACGTGCTGTCGCTGTTTTCCGGGATCGGCGGACTGGAGCTCGGGCTGGAGCGCGCCGGCATGACCGTCGTCGGCCAGGTGGAGATCGATCCGTTCTGCCGGCGCGTGCTGGCGAAACACTGGCCGGAGGTGCTGCGACATGACGACGTCCGAAGCGCCGTTGCCTGGTGGCGAGGCGATTCAAGGCCAACTGTTCGCCTTGTCGCCGGCGGCCCACCATGCCAGCCCGCCAGCCGTGCGGGCCGTCGTCTCGGCGACGGGGATCCGCGCTGGGGATGGCCCTGGCTCTTCGACGTGGTTCGCGGAGTGGAACCGGAGGTCGTCGTCGTGGAGAACCCGCCAGCTCTCCTTGACCTTTTCGGCGGGGACGCTTTCGGCTGGATCCTCGGTGAGCTGGCCACGCTCGGGTTCGATGCGGAGTGGTCGGTGCTATCCGCGTGCGCCGTGGGTGCACCACACGTGCGTGAGCGGCTGTTCGTGGTGGCCTACACCGCTGGCGGCAATGGGACGCCGCGGCTGGGGAATCGGCCGGGGGGGGCGCTGGAAGCCCTCAACGGAGGAGCGGGTCAGTGGCTACATCCGGTCGACGGACTCATGGAGGCCACCCGCCGAAGCGGTCGAGTGGCTGATGGGATTCCCGACGAACTGGAGCCGGCCCGAGTGAAGGCGCTCGGGAACGCCGTCGTGCCGCAGGTCTCGGAACTGGTCGGCCGACTGATCATGGCAGGTGCGGCATGACGATCCGGAACCATCGCTCACCGGTCCGCCGCGCGACGGGCCCGGACGCCCTCACCGTGGAGGCGCTCGTCGCCCGCGGGCAGGGCCGGTGCGAGATCGGCAACGAGGAGCTGCACGGCGACCGCGGCGACGACTGGCACGTGCATCACCGCCGGCCCCGCCAGATGGGCGGCTCCAAACGCCGGGACACGAACGGCATCGAGAACCTGCTGTTGCTGTGCCGCGCCCACCACGAGTTTGTCGAGAAGTACCGCACGACGGCCTACAACGCGGGGTGGTTGGTCGCGCAGTCGAAGAGCCCGGCCGCTACTCCGGTGCGTATTTGGACCCGACGGTGGGTCCTGCTCACTGACGATGGTGGATATAGGCCGGTCGAGGACGTCCACCTCCCGGAGGCACCAGATGGACGCTGAGGCCCTGTGCACCTGCGGGTGCCCGTACCGCCGGCACCGCCCCGAGTTGGGCCGTGGAGCGGTCGTCCTGGTGTGTTTCCGGCACGACTCCTGCGAGGGCTTCGACCAAGAGCGCATCGAGGAGGAGGAGGTCGAGCCCCCCGCCCTGCTGCTCGTCGATGAGCTTTCAGACCTCACCCCGACGTCGCTGATCCTCGCGTGGGACTCGTGGTGGTGCGAGACCTGCCAGGACCGGACGTGGCGGGTAGGTCAGTCGTGTCACGGGCGGCCGATGACGGCGGTGCGGTTGGAGATGCACACCAGGGAGCCGCAGTGACGAGCCTGTCGACGGTGGGTCTACCACCACATGCTGACGATCCCCGCTGTGCCTGCAAGGGCGAGGACGTAGACCTGTTCTTCCCGAAGCAGGGCTATCCGTGGGCGGCACGGGAGGCGAAAGAGATCTGCCGCAGGTGCCCGTTGGAGGTCCAGTGCCGGGAGTGGGCTATCCCGGTGACGGACTTGGTCGGCATTTTCGGCGCGACCACAGGCGCGGACCGGAAACGGATCCGGGGTGAGCGCGGTGGATAGGCCGGTGCACCCGTTCTACCCGTCCGGCGAGTTGGGCACGGACTGGACGGGCGCGTACGCGGCGTGCGGGACGTGCGGGCTGCCCCGGTCGAACGCGGTGCACGAGCTGCCAGAGACGCCGCAGGACGACATCAGCGACAGGATCATCGGAGAGGGCGACGAGTGTCGATAAAGGTCATGACGTGGGTCTGGGACCACTCGCGGGCGCGCGGGTCGCAGCACCACGTCCTGCTGGCCATCGCGGACTGCGCCAGCGACGACGGGTCGAACGCATATCCGTCGATCACCGAGCTGATGCGCAAGACGCGGCTGTCCGAGCGTGCCGTGCAGTACGCACTCAAGGGGTTGATGACGCTCGGCGAGTTGTTCGTGAGCTCCAACGGCGGACCGCGGGGATGCAACCGGTACCGGGTCGTCATGGCCAGCACCCCGCAAATCCAGCACCCCGCAGAATTTGCACCTCCCCCGCAGATCCTGCGTCACGCAAAGTCCGACCTGTCACAAGAATGGGTGGTTTCGCACCCCGCACATCTAGCACCCCGCACATCCAGCACCCCGCAGGATGTGCGGCGGGATGACGCAGATCTTGCACCCGGAACCGTCCTTGATCCGTCAGAGAAGAAGATCTCTTCTTCGAAGAGATCTTCCGAGCCACGCGGAAGTCGGCTCCCGGAGCCGTACGACATCACCGAGGCGATGCGCGACTGGGTCCGCACCGAATGTCCCGACGTCCGCCTCCCGGAGCACGACCGGTTCTGCGACTACTGGCGCGGCCAGCCCGGCGCCAAGGGCCGCAAGGCGGACTGGTTCGCGACCTGGCGGAACTGGATGCGCCGCGCCCAGGACGACATCGCCGCCCGCAAGGACCGCACCAGCGGCCACAAGCCATCCACCACCGACGCCCGCGTCGCCGAAGGCCTCGCGCTCGCCGAGCGCCTCGAACGAATGGAGCTACCCGCGTGACCCCCGCAGAAGTCGCCCGCGTGCTGGCCAAGGCGTCCGCCTTCGACCAGCGCACCATCGGCGAGGCCGACGTTGCCGCGTGGTACGAAATCGTGGCCCGCGTCGATCTCGTCGATGCGCTCATCGCCGTCACCAGGCACTACACGGAGACGTCGGCGCGCATCATGCCCGCCGACCTGCTCCGTCACGCGAAGGTCGCCCGCGAGGACCGGCGCCGCCGCGAGGTCGGACGCCACGCCGCGCCGCCGCTCGCGCTCCCGTCACGGTACGAGCCCGACATGATCCGAGACATCCAGATCGAGCGCGGCGCCGCCCAGTGTCGCGAGGTGCTCGGCCCGATCATGGCGCGGCTCCAGCAGCACCGAATCCGTGCCGCCCGCCAGTCGGGTATCCAGGAGAGCGAGACCGCCCGATGATCGACGCGTTGTCCATGCTCGCCGGTGGAGGCCTGCTCGCCGCCGGGTACGTCCTGGGCCGCATCCGCCGTCCCCGTGTCCGCACGAGCGCACCGAAAGGGCCGACGTGCGGATGTGGCCACGGCCTCCACGCCCACGACTCCACGCAACGGGCTTGCACAGCCCAGCAGCAGCGGAGCAAGTACAACAAGTACGGCGAATGGGTCGGGCATGAATACGTGCCGTGCCCGTGCGTCCGGTACGTCGGCCCGGAACCGCTCGCCGACGTCTGGCCCACCCCGCTCCCGTTCGACACCGCCGCCGGGTCCTCGGGTAGCTCCTCTGGAGCTACCACATGAGCGGCTACGTCGACATGTTGCAAGAGGTCGTCGAGGGGTTATCGCGTCGCGGCCACTCGATCGAGGACCGGGGCCCTGACTGGGTCCTGGTCGAGGACGAGAACGGGCGGTTGTTCAACATCCACGTCATCGCGGCGCCGCGCGTGGAGTGCGAAGACCCGCGAGCCGCCTCGTGAGCACCTTGTACGAGCGGCTGCGTGCCCGGATAGACCGCGACGACCCGCACAGACTCCTGACCGCGTGGAAGGCGGTGAGGGCTGTGGTGGAGCTGCACGCGCCCATCCCGTGCGGCCCGTGTTCGCTGCGGCATGAGCACATCAGGTGCGGCTGGTGCACGGGATTCATATGGCCTGCGACCGAAAGCCTCTCCTCGTGGCCATGCCCGACCATCACTGCCATCGCTGAGGCACTGGGGATAGGAGAGACACCGTGATGAGGTACCGGCTCGGACGGTCCCATTCCGACATCGTGTACCGGCAGCTCGGCGACGGGCCCAGCGACGAGGACCCGCGCGTCGCGGTGTTCACCGAGGCTGTGGACGCGATCGCGGTCGTGGCGCTACTCAACGGCGAAGAGGACGACGCCCTCTGGGCAGACGACCCGATCGCCGCCGTCTCGCTGCCGGTCGCGGGGAGCACTCCCCTCGACTCCCCGGCGGCCCGTTTGGTGCTCGACCCTTCCAGCGCGCTGGAGACGCTCCGGTACCAACTCGCCGCGTGGCGGTCGGCCGGTCAGGAAGGCTACGACCCGGGAGACCTCGCCGAGGCGGCAGAGGCTCTGCTCGCCGCGCCACCAACGCCGCAGCTCGCCGACGAGCCCGTCCCGGTGCCACCTCCCGTCGATGCGTTCTTGGACTTGGCGTTGAAGCGGTACCGGGACATCTGCGAACGGCGCGGCGACGGGGGCCGCGTTGTGGTCGCCGAGGAGGCGCTGATCGACATGCGAGACAAGGTGCTCTCCGAGGTCGCCCGACTGCACGGCGAGGCGTGGGCTGCTGGTGTAGAAGAAGGCCGCCGACGCGCCGAGGACGAGTTCGACAACTGGCGCACCTACCAGTTGGCCAAGCTGGTCTACCAGTACTTCCACGTCGACGCGGGCGACAACTCCGACCCTGTGGATGTGGCTATCTCGGTGCTGGAGGAAGCGATCCGGGACCACGGCACCGAGGGAGGCCGCCGACAGGAAACCGAAGAGCGCACCGAGGTGGAACATGGCTGACCTGCCGGAGTACGTCTACCTGATCACGGTCGACGGCGAGTGGCCGGTCTCGGCGATCGCCAGCGACCATCCGTCCATCGCCGACATCGTCGAGTCCGAGGTGAAGCGGCGCGTCGGCACGGTTGGTGACGTGAACGACCGCCGGCATCGGGTCCACGTGTGGAAGGGTCGGCTCGTCGACGGGGTGGAGGTCGACCTGATGCCGGCCACCACGGTGCGCGCGTCGCTGCGGGAGCGGGAGGCCAAGGATGGCTGATCTCCGCACCCTGCTCGACCGGATCGACGCCGTGGTCTACCAGCACGAGCAACTCCAGCAGTGGAACGTCCCGGACTCCGACGGCCCGATCTACCCGCAGCAGGTCGAGCGGGAGAGGCTCGCGAGGGTCCGGGACTGCCGGCCGTGCAGGACGTGACTGCCTTGCCTGACGACGACCCGACCCTTCAGTTACTGCCGGTCCGTCGGCACCGACAGCTGGCCGTCCGGTGGACCATCGTGGCTTGCGTGGCGTTCGCGGTACAGGTCGCCGTCGGGCTCACGTTCGGCGAGCCCTCGTTCCCGCTGATGCTCATCCAGGGCGGCTGGATACTCCCCGCTGCCGTTGCATACGGCCACAACACGGAGGCGCGCGGCTACGTCCTGGGTGTGAACGCCCGCTGGGATCGCGAGGCGCGGAAGTGGGTGACCCGTGGCTGACGACCGTCCTCGTGGCTCCCCGACCGGCCCCGCCGAGCCGCACGACCGGCACGTCGCCGACGGCCACTGCTCGGTGATCAGTTGGACCAAGGCGTGGTGTGGCCTGCCAGCGGCGCACTCCGGGCCGCACGGCTCGCCGCGCACCCCTCATCCTGGGGCGCCGGTCGGCCCGCAGAATCCGACATGGGTGGAGTGGCATGCCTGACGACCAGCGTCCCCGTGGCCCCTCCGGTGCGCTCTTGTGCATCGTGTGCCAGCAGGTCGAGCCCAACCAGCCCCCGGTGTGCACCCGGGACCGCAACCGCCTCGCTCAGGCCCTGTGGGAGCTACGCGACCTCCACGCCCTGCTCCCGTACGCGCTGATCCCCGGCCAGGGTGAGCGGCTGCCGGGCCGCGTCCACCGGGATCCGGGGCTGCCGCTGCGCGCGACCGCCCTCGACCTCGCCGGCCGACCCAGCACGGTGGAGGTCCAGGACTACCGCGGCGACCAGGAGGGCCCGGTCGCGGTCGCAGCGATCCTGGACTCCTGGGCCCGCGACTGGTCAGCGATCCGCGAGGACGAGGAGCTACCCGACCCGACCGTCGATGCGCTCGTGTCCTGGCTGTCCAGACGTCTCCCGTGGGCGTTGGACGTCCACCCGGCAATCGACGAGTTCGCCCGCGAGCTCACGATGACGCTGTACACCTGCCGCAGCGTGCTGGCGGTCAGCCGGCGCCCGGAGTACTCGCCGCTGGCGTGCCCGAGTTGTGGTACGGCAGCGCTCCGGCGGAACAGCGGCGACCCAGCGTGGCGGTGCGGAGAGTGCAAGACAGAGGTCGAGGTCGAGCACCCCGACCCGTGTGAGTGCAAGAGCTATGAAGAGATCACCGAGAGGGGACGGGTGGCGTGAGCGCGCTGTTCAATCAGGTCACAGTCCAGCGGCTGCGCTACGCCATACAGCAGCGGATCGGCCGGCAGGTGGCGGAGTCTCTGCGCGTCGAGGAGTACGCCGACGTACTGACCGGGGATATCGTGGCGGCGCTGGAGGTAGGCCTGTTCGCTGAGCAACTCCCGCCGACGCATCTCGACGACGTTGTGGAGTTCGAGGTGCCCCGGTTCGCGACGTGGCGGGATCACTTCGCAGCGACGTACCGGCAACGCTGGTGGGGTCGCTGGCTGCGCGAACCTAGGTTCATAGACGAAACGCACAGCCATCGCACCCGGGTCGACGTGCTGACGCGGTGGACGTACCCGCGTGCGACGACCGTCCTGCCCGGCCGCGACTACGGGCACGTGGTGCTCAAGTCGGACGCCGCAATCTCGTGGGACACGGTGACGCCATGGTGACGGCCCGCGAGGTGCTTGGCGCCATGGACGCGATGCGGCGTGACCGGCGGAAGGTCGAGCGGTTCCGCTGCGGCCACCTCGCCTACCGCGCGGTGCTGACCATGGAGCCGCCGTGGACGACCTTCGGATTCTCGCCTAGCGGCCGTGAGGTCACGGTGGTCGGCCTGGCCGTCGTCCTCGATGAGTGGCTGCCCGAAACCGTGTGGCGGCTGACGGACGGCGCCGACACGCTGCTCTACGACTGCCGAGAGCTGATGACCATGGCGCACCCCGACCCGTGTGAGTGTGGCTGCGAGAGAGGACAGGTGGCATGAGCAAGCCGTTCGGCTTCACCGTCGAGCCCGAACCGATCTGGGGCGCTGACGGCTACGCGGAGGATGTCACGGGCTGGCGTGTCTACCTGCCCCACCAGTGCGACTCCTGGGACATCGCCGGTGAGTGGCGCGCCGGTGCACCGCACGCCGAGGCGGTCGCGGCGATGGAGCGGTTCATCGCCGAGGCTCAGGTGGCGTTGGCGAAGCTCCGGAGCACCGGCGATCCCCGAAAGGCGGCCAGCACGTGAGCAGCAGCCTCTACTGGTGCCCGGTACCGAAGCCTGACCCGGAGCGCACGCTCGACTTCGACCTGAAGAAGAAGATCGCCCCGCGCCTGTGGGGCCATGACGGCTCGATCCACGGCAACAAGGTCGAGGTGGGCCCAGCGATGGTGCCGTATCTCGAAGGGCTCGCCGACTGTGGTGTGGATGGCGCTGCCGACCTGATCGCGGCCATCCATGCGCACGGTGCGGTCGAGCTGTGGATCGGGGGCTGACGGTGGAGCTCCGCGACGGGTACGGCTTCCATCGCCTTTGCGAACGGAAGGGCTACCGGGTCTCCGGCGAAGCCCTGAAGCTGCTCGCCGATGCGGGTTGGGACCCGGAGAAGGCGGTTGGCACGAAACGTGTTTGCTCCTGAGGTCCAGGGTGGGTTAGCGTCAGGATCGTTCCCATCGGTGCGCAGCCCGCGGTTACTTCAAATGCGATTTTGACCGGTTCCGCAGGCGCTTTGATCTCGGTGGGGCTCAACTTGATATGCACCTCCCCGGTGCGCTGGTCGACGGTTCCTTCTGGGATCTGGTTCGAATCCAGGCAGCCGCTCCCGCAAGGTCGCGGCTCGCCAGCCACGTGGCGTGTGGCATCCCGTCAGCCTGTAATTGATCTCGGGGAGTCACAACTTCAGATGCTGTGCCCGGTGCGCAGGACTCGGTTACTTCTATTTGGGATAGAGAGGTCGCGGGTTCGAATCCCGTCGTCCCGGGTCAGACCTGGGATGTAGCTCAGTGGTAGAGCGCTAAACGTCACCGGATCCGCCTTGACCTCGGGCACAGCTTTCTGGAAACGGGCTCCCCACGTCACGTGAGGAGCCCGTTTCGCATGACCAAGTTCAACGTCGTCGACCACCGCGTGGTGGCCAAGGGTCCGATCGAGACCGCAGCGCAGCCGACCGGCTCAACGTACGAGGGCGCGCCCGGCTACGCCCGCACGGTCAAGTCGGAGCTGTTCCTCCTCGCGGTCGCGAACATGGTCGGGGAGCAGACGTTCTATGAGGGCGCGACCGACCGCGACGCCCGATACCGGTCGCTGGTCGCGCAGACCGCGGTCGCCGACCCGCACTGGACGGCCGGTTTCCTCGGCTGGCTGCGCGGCGACGGCAACATGCGTTCCGCCTCCCTGGTCGGCGCGCTGGAGGCTGCGAAGGCGATGGTTGCGGCGAAGGTGCCCGGCGCCCGTCCGATCGTGGCCAGCGTGCTCCAGCGCGCCGACGAGCCCGGCGAGGCCCTCGCCTACTGGACGTCCCGCTACGGCCGGGCGATCCCGAAGCCGGTCAAGCGCGGTGTCGCGGACGCGGCGGTGCGGCTCTACACGGAGTATTCGCTCCTGCGGTACGACACGGTGAGCAAGGGCTACCGATTCGGCGATGTCCTCGACCTCGTCCACCCGTCACCGAAGGAACCGTGGCAGGGCGAACTGTTCAGCTACGCGCTGGACCGGCGGCACGGCCGCGGCGACACGATCCCGTCCGGACTGTCGATGGTGAGCTTCAACGCGTGGCTCCGCGGCGTGGTCAAGGAGGAGCCGGAGTCTCTGCTGAACGCCGACGCGCTCAAGCGTGCGGGCATGACGTGGGAGGACGCGCTGTCCCTGGCGGGCCCGACGGTCGACAAGGCGAAGCTGTGGGCTGCGCTGATCCCGTCGATGGGCTACATGGCGCTGCTGCGGAACCTCCGGAACTTCGACGAGGCGGGCGTCTCCGACGACGTCGCGGACACGGTGGCCGCCCGCCTGGCCGACCCCGCGCAGGTGGCGAAGTCCCGCCAGTTCCCGTACCGGTTCCTCGCGGCGTACGAGGCAGCTCCGTCGCTGCGGTGGGGCCACGCCCTGGACAAGGCGCTCAACGCCGCGCTCGGCAACGTGCCGCGGCTCGACGGCCGCACCCTCGTCCTCATCGACACCTCGGCGTCCATGACCAACATGGCCTACTCGGCGAAGTCGAAGATGACCCCGGCGAAGGCCGCGGCCGTGTTCGGCGTGGTGCTCGGCGCTCGCTGCGGTGCGGACGTCCACGGCTTCGCCGACGGCGTGTTCCGCCACGACGTGCCGAAGGGCGCCAGCGTGCTGAAGGAAGTCGACCGGTTCGTGAAGCGCACCGGTGAGGTCGGCCACGGCACCGACATCGCGGGCTCGCTGCGGCGCACGTGGTCGGGCCACGACCGGGTGTTCCTGATCTCGGACATGCAGACCATGACCGGCGACGTGTCTACCGCGGTCCCGGGCAACGTGGCGCTGTACGGCTTCAACCTCGGCGGCTACAAGGTCGGGGCGGTCGACGCCGGGAAGACGAACCGGGTCGAGATGGGCGGCCTGACCGACGCGACGTTCAAGATGGTGCCCCTGATCGAGGCCGGTCGGAACGCGACCTGGCCATGGCTGGCGGAAAACGTCCCACCCGTCGGGTAGCGTCTGCCGGTTCGTCGCTTGCAAAGATCACTTTTCTGCGTCAGGATGAAGCAGCCGTCGACCCTGCCCAAAAACAGGTGTTGGCGGTTGTTTGCTGTCTGCGGAGGAGGTCTTCCGTGGACGACCTCGACGATCTGTGGGACGTGCGCGTCGCCGCCGACTGGGCAACCGACGTACGCCGGCGGATCCTCGGCCCGAAGGCCCACGTATCCCCGGAGACGATCTGGAAGTGGGTTGAGCGCGGACACCTTGAGGTCGCCGAGCGGTTCGGCCGGCAGCTACGCCTCACCCCGCTGGCGGTGGCCCGGGCCGAGCGCCGCACCCGTGAGCGCGCCCGCCGCACCATCGCCGCCTGACCGGAGGTCACCCATGGACGCCGTACAGGACCGCATCGAGCAGGACCAAGCGTTCCGGGACAAGCTGATCGCCTGGCTCGAGGCGAACGGCGTCAACGACGGCGGCCGTGTCGTGCCCTACGGCGAGCGGCCGACCTTCGCCGACGGCCGACTGACGATCCGCCTGTACACGCTGTCGGCCGCTGGTCGTGTCCAGTTCGACCCGGGCGCCGACGACAAGGCCCTTACCCATTCGGTGACGGTCCCGGTGGTCGTGCAGCCGGACGCCGACGTCCAGACCTGGCTCCGCTGAACCTCTCCATGGTCAGCTGACTTCAGCTCGGAGGAGTGTCCATGGTCGAGTTCGGCAAGCGGGGCCCGTCCGGTCCCGCCGGCCGTGGTCCGCGTGGTCCTGCCGGGTCTCGTCCTGGCGGCCGGGGAAAAGGTGGATGCGGCGCGGTCGCCGTCGCATCCGTACTCACGCTCGCCGCCCTGGTGCTCGTGCTGTGCTTCGCCTGAGGTGATGGCCCATGGCTCTACGCCCCTGCCTCGGCCGTCCGGGCAAGCCCTGCCGCATGCTGAGTGACCAGACCCGCTGCCCGGCCTGTCGTGGCTGGGTGTTGCAGGACAAGCGCACCCGCCGGCCGCGGGCGTCGTATGTGGAGGAGCGGCGGCGGGCTGCTGTGGTGCGGGCGTGGCGGGCTGAGCGTGGGGATGTGTGCCCTGGGTGGCAGCGTGCCGAGCACCCTGCTACTGACCTGACGGCTGATCATGTCGTGGGTGTGGGTGCTGGCGGTAGCGAGGCAGGCCCCCTGTCGGTGCTGTGCCGTGCGTGCAACGGAGCGAAGCAGGATCGCGTGGCCTGAGAGGCGTGACACAGAGTGATGTACGAAGAGTGAGATCATTTCATGATTACGCAGCGTTAAGCGGTGGCCGTCACGCAGGGTAGGGGGGTGGGGCGGCGACGCAAGATCAACGCGGCGCCAGGACCCCGGGCCACGAGGCTCGCGCCATGTACGGATTCCACAAAAGTGGATCTTGACGGAGCGTAGTCACGTCACGTAGCGTTACGTCCGTCCAATGTGGACATCACCACTCTGCGTGAAGCTACTCAGCGTGAGGTGGGTGACGTCGATGCCCGGTCCTGCGCCCTCCGCGAACCCGCGCCGCCGCAACGCCCGCCCGAACACCACCCAACTCCCCGCCAAAGGCTTCACCGGCCCGGCCCCCGACTGGCCGATCGGCGACCCCGACGGCGACGAACTCGACGCGTGGGAAGACCTCTGGCGTCTCCCGCAGGCCGCCGCCTGGGCGCAGATGAACGTCACCCGGACCGTCGCCCGCTACGTCAGGGCCCTCATCGTCGGCGAGTCCCGCACGGCCAAACCCTCGCACCTCGCCGAGGTCCGCCAGCTCGAGGACCGCCTCGGCCTCACCCCGATGTCGATGCTGCGCCTGCGCTGGGAGGTCGTCGTCGACGAGCTCGCCGAGCAGCGCGCCCCGAAGCGACAGGATCGGCCCCGCCTGCGGGCGGTCGAGTAATGCCCTGGCGCGGCCCCGAGGTCGAGGGCGAATATCCCACTTTGGGCTACGCCGTCGGGGCGTGGATCGAAGAGAACTGCGTCATCCCGGACGGCAACCACCAGGGCGAGCCGTACAAGCTCACCGACGAGATGTGGCTGTTCCTGTTCCGGTTCTACCGGCTCAAGCCGCACGCCCGCCGGCTCCCCGACCGGCCCTCGGCCGCATTCCACAACCGCGGCGGCCTGCTGATGCGCCCACAGAAGTGGGGCAAGGGCCCGTTCGCCGCCGCGATCTGCCTCGCCGAAGCGTTCGGGCCGGTCCGGTTCGACGGCTGGGACGACGACGGCGAACCCCTCGGCATCGCTCACCCGACGCCGTGGATCCAGATCGTCGCCACCTCCGAGGAACAGACCGACAACACGTGGCTGTGCGTGTACGAGATGGCCCGCCGCGGCCCCGTCGCCGACATCCCCGGTGTCGACATCGGCGTCGAGGACATCAACCTGCCCTCCGGCGGGAAGATCGAACCTCGGACGTCGTCCGGCAAGGCCCGCCTCGGTGCCCGCCTCACCTTCGCCGTGTTCGACGAGACCCACCTGTTCGTCGAGTCCAACGGCGGTGTCCTGCTGGCCAGCACGATGAAGCGGAACATCGGCGGCATGTCCGGCCGCTGGCTGGAGACGACGAACGCGTACGACCCGTCGCAGAAGTCGGTCGCGCAGCGCACCCACGAGCACAAGGCCACCGATGTGGTCGTCGACTACCGGCCGCCGCCCCGGCAGCCGGACGAGCACGACGACGAGGACTGTCTCGCCCTCCTTGAAATCGTCTACGGCGACAGCTGGTGGGTCGACCGCGAACGGGTCCTGACCGACGCTCATGACCCGGGTGTCTGCCCGACCTGGCCCGACGCCCTCCGCTACTTCTTCAACCTCATCGTCGTCGGCGTCAGCGACGCGGTCGACGCCACCCGCTGGGACGCGCTCGTCCGCGACCGTGACCTCGCGCCCGGCGACATGATCGCGATCGGCTTCGACGGGTCCCGCTCCCAGGACTGCACATCCCTGGTCGCGTCCCGGGTCGGCGACGGCCGCTGGTTTCACCTGAAAACCTGGAACCCTGCCGAGTATCCGGACCACAAGGTCCCCCGCACCGAGGTCGACCAGACCCTGACGGACGCGTTCGACGCCTACGACGTCCGGTACTTCTTCGGCGACCCCTACCGGTGGCAGGAGTACTTCGACGTCTGGGCGGCACGCTGGCCGGACCGGATCGTCGAGTTCCCCACGAACGTCGAGAAACGCATGGACGACGCCATCGTCCGCTTCCAAACGGTCCTGGCCAGGGACCTGACCCACGACGGCGACGAAACCCTCCGCGCGCACGCGATGCAGGCGGCGATCGCCCGCGGCCGGAAACGCGCACCCCGCCCCGAAGAGGACCCGTCGGCGACACACCACTACCTGCGGGTCATCCCGAAACGGGACAAGGGCCACATCGACGCTCTCGTTGCTGGACTCCTCGCCGAGGCCGCCCGCGGGCAGGCCATCGAGGACGGAGCCCTCGAGGAGGAGGACAACGAGCCGTGGGCCGTATTCGCCTGACCCGCCGCCGGCGCGCCCTGCTCGGCTACGTCCTCGGCTGCGCCCTGGTCGTCGCCGGCATGTGGGTCGCGCAAGGCCTCGCCGGCGGTCTCATCACCGCCGGGATCATCACCGCCGCCTCGTTCCTGCTGCTGACCGACGTCGAGGAGGCACTGGGTGAACCTCCTGCAGTCGCTGTTTCGCCGGTCCGGCACTACGACCCAACGCTATGACGGCGCCGACTACGCAGGCTTTGACCCGCTCGACTTCAGCTTCAGCTTCGGCGGGACGACGTACACGGGACTGCCCGGGCAGGCCGGCGCGCAGGCCGAACGCATCGAGTCCAACTTCATCGGGATGGTTCAGGGCGCCTACAAGCGCAACGGCATCATCTTCGCGTGCATGCGCGCCCGCCTCGGCGTGTTCTCCGACGGCCGGTTCCAGTACCAGCGGATCCGCAACGGCCGCCCGGGCGACCTGTTCGGCGACCAGTCCCTGAGCCTGCTCGAGACCCCGTGGCCGAACGGCACCACCGGCGACCTGCTGACCCGGAACTTGCAGGACGCCGACCTCGCCGGTAACGCGTTCTTCACCGTCCGCAACGGGCACCTGCGCCGGATGCGCCCGGACTGGGTGACGATCGTCATGGGCTCCCACGACGATCCGTCGGTCCTCCCCGACGACCTCGACGCCGAACTGCTCGGCTACGGGTACTTCCCCGGCGGGTGGATGTCCGACCGGCCACCGATCTTCCTCCTCCCGGACGAGGTATCGCACTTCGCTCCCGTGCCGGACCCGATCGCGCACTACCGGGGCATGTCCTGGCTGACCCCGGTCATCCGGGAGATCCAGGCGGATACCGCGGCGACGATCCACAAGCTGGCGTTCTTCGAGAACGGCGCCACCCTCCAGACGATCGTGTCCTTCAAGGACATGAAGCAGGAGAAGTTCGAGGCGTTCCAGAAGACGATGGACCTCGCGCACAAGGGCGCCCAGAACGCCTACAAGACCCTGTACCTGGGCGGCGGAGCAGACGCGACCGTCGTCGGAGCCGACCTGAAACAGCTTGATTTCAAGGTGACCCAGGGCGCCGGGGAGACCCGGATCGCCGCCGCCGCCGGCGTGCACCCGGTGATCGTCGGACTGTCCGAGGGCCTCGCCGGCAGCAGCCTGAACGCCGGCAACTTCGGCCAAGCCCGCCGGCTCTTCTCCGAAGGCACGCTCAACACGCTGTGGCGCAATGTGTCCGCCTCGCTGGCGACGCTCGTCCCGCCACCGCAGGGTGCGCAACTCGTCATCGACAAGCGGGACATCCCGTTCCTGCGCGAGGACGCGAAGGATGCTGTTGAGATCCAGCAGAACATGGCCTCCACGATCGTCTCCCTCGCGACCGGCGGCTTCACCCGCGACTCGGCTATCGCCGCGGTCGTCGCGCAGGACATGACGCTGCTCGTCGAAGACCCGAACTGGGTGTCCGTCCAGCTCCAGCAGTCCAGCGGGCCCGCACCGGCCGGTGGTGGTGCACCCGCGCTGCCGTCCAGTCCCACGAACGGGAAGACCCCAGCGATCACCTCGGCCTGAATCCCTGACCACGCCGCGCATTCCCTGCCATTTGGAGGAGGTGCGTCGGGTGACAGATGCCGAACGCTTCAACATGACCCATGTCGCCGCCGGCTCGTCGACGGGCGGCCAGTTCGGTAGCGCTGGGGGTGGCGCGAAGCCGACCGGCGGCCACACCGGAGCGCACCCGGCGGCGCAACACACGGCCCCCGCCGGCCCGCCGCACCACACCCTCTCCTACGACCCGAAGACGAACAAGGGCGCCGGGTACGGGATGCCGCACGGCGACCCGAACGTCAAGCAGTTGCAGACGGCCCTGAACAAACTCGGCCTGAGCGACAGCCACGGCAAGCCGCTGAGGATAGACGGCCAGCTCGGCCCGCTGACCACCTCGTCGATCAAAGCGCTACAGACGCGGCTCGGCGTGAAGGCCGATGGGCACGTCACGCCGGCGTTCTTCGCGCAGGTAGTGGCGCTGAAAGCACTTCCACACCGTTCCGCGGATCCCGCCGTCCGCGGTGTTCAGACGCTGCACGAGGGTGCCACGGAACGCCTCCACCAGTACTGGGTGCACGGCGAGGGCGCCGCAAAAATCGCGTGGGGCGCACCTGGTGACTTCGACCGTTGTGTATCCCACTTGTCGAAGTTCATCGGCGACGCAAAAGGCTACTGCAACCTCGCCCACCACGCCGCGCTCGGCTATTACCCCGCGACGCACGCCAAGATGGACGGCCACCGGTCGGAGGACGGAATTCACATGCCGACGAAAGAAGACCTCCAGGTGGGCGCGCCGCTGCCGTTCGTGCGGTCGTTCGCGCTGTCGGACATCTCGATCCGGGCCGGCGGCGACGGCCGCACCGTCGACGCCTACGCGACCGTTTTCGACACGCCGACGCCGATCCACGACCAGGACGGCGACTACATCGAGGTCATCGACCGGAAGGCGTTCGACCGGATCCTGCAGAAGGTCGCTCCGGCCGGCGGGCGCAGCTCGTGGCGGGTCGGCGTCTTCTACAACCACGGCATGACCCTGCACGGGACACCGTCCGATCTGCACTCGGTCCCGATCGGCATCCCGCTGGAGATCAAAGCCGACGGAAACGGGCTGTTCACCCGCACCCGCTACTCCAAGGGTGAGGACGTCGACCGGATCCTCGACCGAATCAGCGAGGGATCGCTGTCCGCCTATTCGTTCTCCGGCCGTTTCGACCGGTCGGACCCGATGCCGATGCGCGGCGGCTTCCGCGCCGACCGCCGCGGGAACCTGCCGACGGTCCGGCGCACCGAAAGCACGCTGCGGGAGTACGGGCCGACCCCGTTCCCCGCCTATGAGACCGCGTCGATCGTCGGCATCCGCGCCGAGCAGATCACCGAACAGCTCGACCGCATCACGGAACTACTGCGCAGCGGCGGCACTCTCCCGGCCTTCGACCCGGGCGACTTGCCCCCGCTTTCCGGCGCTCCCGAACACCGGGACTCGCCGCCCGAGGACTCGCACACGGTGCGCTCCGGTCGGTCAGTCAAGGAGGAACTCGCCGCCCAGCGGGCGCGGTTCATCCAGAAGTACGGGAGCCAAGTAGATGCCTGAGACCACCACCCGCGACGCGCCTGAGGACGTGGAAGCCAAGCGCTCCCGCCACCAGACGCTGCGGACCACCTACCCGACCCTTCAGCAGATGGAACGCCGGCAGGACGCGATCCGCGCCGAGCTCGCCTCGATCTCCGCGATCCCGGAGCCGGCCGACGACGACCTGTCGTGGCAGACGACCCTCATCAGCGAGTTCGACGACCTCGACGAGCTCGTGGTGCCGCTCCGCAAGCGCGCCCGAGATCTCGAGCGCGTGATGCACGCCGCCGCCGACCCGGCGAAGGTCGAGCACGCCACCGCGGACGTCCGCAGCCCGGACCTGATCACCCGCAACGTCATCGGTCAGGACCCGTTCCGGGACCTGGACCGGGTACGACGCAACATGGTTGAGCCAGGCGAGGTCCGCGGCCGGGCGCTCGACGCGATCGAGATGGCGTCCCGCCGCGGCGACCTGCAGCACGACTACGCCGAGACCGCGACCCGGATGACCCAGAACCAGTTCACGGGCCAGTCGAAGGTGGCGCAGCACATCCTCGAGACGGGCAGTCCGGAGTACCTCGACGAGTTCCGGAACTACATCCGGGACCCGCAGGCACACTCGAACCGTGCCGCGCTGTCCCTGACCCTCGCGAACGGCGGGTACCTGCTGCCGTTCGTGCTGGATCCGTCGATCATCCTCACGAACGCGTCGTCCGCGAACCCGTGGCGGCGCATCTCCCGGGTCGTGCAGACGACCTCGAACACGTGGAACGGTGTGAACAGCGCCGGCGTCAACGCCGGGATGATCGGTGAAGGAACGGTCGTCGCGGACGCCACCCCGACCGTGCTGAACATCGTGATCACGCCGCAGAAGGCGAACGCGTGGATCTTCGGCTCGTACGAGGTCCTCGAGGACACCGACTTCGGCCAGCAGCTCCCGGTCCTCCTCGCCGACGCGAAGGACCGCCTCGAAGAGGCCCAGTTCGCCACCGGCAACGGCACCCCGCCGAACGTGCAGGGTGTCATCCCGGCGGCGACGGTCGTTGTCACGACCGCAACCACCCTGGTCGTGGCGGTCGGCGACGTCTATGCCACCCAACAGGTGCTGCCGCCGCGGTTCCGCAACGCGCCCGGCGCGGCGTGGGTCGCGAACGTCGCGCAGATCAACCGGTTCCGGCAACTCGACACGGCCGGCGGCAGCTCTTTCTGGACGAACCTCGGCAAGGGCCAGCCGGCGACGCTGCTCGGCGCACCCATCTACGAGTCGACCACGATGGACGCCACCGTCTCCGTTGGCGCGCTCGAAGCGATCTACGGCGACTTCGCGCAGTTCATCATCTGCGACCGCGTGGGGGTCTCCATGATCTACGAGCCCCTGGTGAAGGACACCGCCACCGGCAGGCCAACCGGGCAAGCAGGGTGGTTCATGTTCTGGCGATTCGGGTCGCAGATCAGCACCACCAACGCGTTCCGCGTGATGAAGGGCAAGTAGCACGTTCAACGGCGCGAGGGACGGCCACAGGCCGTCCCTCGCCGTCTTGAGAGGACACGGCCGTGGTCGCGATGTTCGCCCTCCAACAGTTCGTCTACCGCAACACCGTCACCACACACGAAGAGACGATCATCCAGGGCTCGACGCGTGACTCGATCACGTCGCAGGCATTCCTGGAGACCCCGGCGTCGTACTGGTCCGCCACACAGCTCGTGACCGGCACCCAGATTTCGCCGCAACTGGCCGCGTACCTCGCGGCCTACCCGTCCACATAGGAGCGCCCGCGATGCACAGGGCAAACGACACATTCGTGATCGAGTTGGCCGGCACGCCGCGGCGGGTCAACAAGGGCGACGTCCTCGCCGACACCGACGAGGTCGTCCAGCACGACCAGGCCGAAGGCGGTGGACTCTTCACCCGGATGAACTACGGCGAGGAGCCCGTCGAGCCACAGAAGACCAGGGGCCGGAGGACTGCCGCATGATCACACCGGCGGACAG
>Ga0307508_10000461_pt1 | contig 48936 bp, 37 predicted proteins | sample 9_EM_MG_FD_203089 | JGI IMG/M metagenome (GOLD analysis project Ga0307508, IMG submission 203089) | Populus trichocarpa ectomycorrhiza microbial communities from riparian zone in the Pacific Northwest, United States - 9_EM | ecosystem: Host-associated > Plants > Roots > Unclassified | place... | reverse complement strand
GCTCAGCAGTTGACGGGCCGTGCATCGGAGTCTGGTTTTACTCGAAGTGTTGGCCCGCCTCACTCGCGAACGACTGAAGACCATCGTGCTCACGGCTCGGGTGGAAGTGGTGGATCGCGTGCGTTGCTTCGAGATCGGTGCGGTCGACTACGTGCCCAAGCCCTTCTTTCTGGACGAAATTTCGGCCCGCGTGCGCGCGCGGCTCGCGCCGTTGCCGGAATTCGAAAGAAAGGTCGTGTGCTGGGCCGACGCGGCCGTCGATTTGGCCGCGCGCACCGTCAGTTCTTGTTGGCGAGCGTGCCGGGCGCGCTGTCGGGCCACGCCGAATCGATCATCGAGGGTGGCGGTCGCGCAATGCGGGAGCGAGGGAGGGTGTTGCGACAGTCACTGCGTGAACGTCGTCCATCAGCGTCGTACATTCTTGCGCGTGGAAATCGAGGGACGCATGGGGATCCTAGCCCGTCAGAGCCGCCGAGCAAAAGGGTTCGCGTCAGGAAGGGTCGACGCCGCGCGACCCTAATGCAACCGTCGTGCCAGCGCGGCAAGCGGCGAGTACTGCACTGAGCAACGCTGCTGAGTGAATCGAGGCGAAGGGCTTGCGCGCGTTTCCGCAATGTCTGCAACCTGGAAGGGCGCCAGTTCTGTTGCTCGGCCATACCCGCGAGCCGTTCGTCGCCGAGCTGGGCGACGGCAGCTGATCACCAACCCTGGCGCGCTCTGGGAGCCAGGCGGCGGAACTTTCGGGGCGCGACATCGTGGAGCGAACCTTTCGGGTGTTCCGCGCGGGTGGTGGGGAAGTGCCGATCCGGCGCGTGACGTTTTGACCCTCGTCGGTTGACCGATGCCGCTCAGAAATCCCGTGAAGGGTCACCCTTCGCTGGGGATTTACGACCAGGGCGAGGTCTCCTAGGATTTGGGGTTCGGTGGCCGCTGTGCGCGGCCGACGGGCGCGGCCGACGATGCAACCAGAGATTCTCGATTTTCGGGTGCTATTCGAGGGCTCGCCGGACATCTTGCTCGTGCTGCTGCCGGACTCGCCGCGGTTCACGATGGTTGGCGCGACAGATGCTCGCTTGGCTGTGACGCACACGACACGCGACGAGACGCTCGGTCGTGGGTTGTTCGAGATCTTTCCCGACAACCCTGACGACCCAGGAGCGACGGGCACGAACAACCTGCGCGCCTCGCTCGAGCGCGTGCTGGCGACGCGCGCGGCCGACACGATGGCCGTGCAGAAGTACGACATTCGCGGGCCCGACGGAACGTTTCAGGCAAGATACTGGAGCCCTAAGAACATCCCCGTGCTCTCCGCTTCGGGAGACGTCCTATACATTCTGCATCGCGTCGAGGACGTAACCGATCTGGTTCACGCCGGCGAGGTCGGCCAGGAGCTGCGCGATCGCTCGCGCCAAATGGAGCGCGAGGTCATCACGCGTAGCCGAGAGCTAGCCGAAGCGAACCGCAACCTGCGCGACGCGAACGCCAAGCTCGGCCAGCTCGACGCGGCCAAAACAGCGTTTTTCAGCAACGTGAGCCACGAGTTCCGCACGCCGCTCACGCTCATCCTTGGACCAGTGGAGCGAGCCCTGGCTAGCCCGCAAGCAGCGCTCGCCGGCGAAGACCTGAGTGCATTGCATCGCAACGCGCTCAGGCTCCTGCGCCTGGTCAACAGCTTGCTCGACTTCTCGCGGATCGAAGCGGGCGGTCTCGCCGCGTCCTTCGCCCCGACCGATCTTGCCGCGTTGACGAGCGGCTTGGCGGGGGCTTTTCAGTCGCTGTTCGACGACGTCGGCATCCGGCTTGTCGTCGATTGCCCAGCGCTCCCCGAGCTCGTCTACGTTGACCGCGCCCACTGGGAAAAGGTGGTGATGAATCTGGTCTCGAACGCCTTCAAGTTCACTTTCGAGGGTGAGATTGCTGTGCGGCTGCGCTGGCTCGGTGACAAGGTCGAGCTAAGCGTCAGCGACACCGGGACGGGCGTTCCGGTACACGAGCTGCCGCGCATCTTCGAGCGCTTCCATCGCGTGGAGGGGGCGCGCGGGCGGAGCTTCGAGGGCAGCGGCATCGGTCTTTCGCTGGTCCAGGAGTTGGTGCGACTCCACGGCGGTGAAGTGCGAGTCGAGAGCGAGGTCGGCCGCGGCGCGACGTTCTTCATCGTGGTCCCCACCGGCAAGGCGCATCTGCCCCAAGATCGGCTCATGCAACAGAGCAGCAACGCGTCAGACGATCTCGCTGCCTCCGCGGGTCAAGTGCTGGAAGCCAAGCAATGGAGGCGCGGAGAGGCGACAACCATTCTCGCTGCTGCCGTGACGCACGCCGCCGCCCTCCCAAGCGGGGGCGTGCCGGACTTGCCACCCGCGACGGGTGAATCTCGCGCGCGGCTGCTGGTCGCCGACGATAACGCCGATATGCGCGAGTACTTGAAGCGGCTGCTTGCTCCGCACTGGGACACGGAGTTGGTGCCGAACGGTCGCGCGGCCTTGGCTGCCGCGCTCGCGAGCCCGCCGGATCTCGTGCTCAGCGATGTGATGATGCCCGAGCTCGACGGCGTCGCCCTGCTCGGCGCACTGCGGGCTGACGCGCGCACCAAGACGGTTCCGGTCATCCTGATATCCGCGCGGGCCGGCGAGGAAGCCCGCCTGGAGGGGCTAGAAACCGGCGCCGATGACTACCTGATCAAGCCATTCGCGGCTCGAGAGGTAGTGACGCGCGTGCGCACGCACCTGCAGATGGCCAAGTTGCGCAGAGAAGCGTACCGCGAGCTTCAGCAGGCGCAGGCACAACTCATTCAGTCTGCAAAGATGGCATCGCTTGGCGAGTTGGTCGCGGGCGTAGCCCACGAGCTTAACAACCCGTTGGCGTTTGCGCTTGCCCATGTGGACACGGTAGAACGCGGTCTCGCCGCCATTCAGCCAGCTTGGGAGCCCGAGCCCGCGCTGGCCCCACACGGACGCCGCGCCGTCGCGCGCTTGCAGGAGCTGCGACTTGGGCTCTCGCGTATTCAGGAGCTAGTCACCAAGCTGCGGACTTTTTCCCGCCTCGACGAGGGGGAGCGAAAGTCGGTGAGCGTGCGCGAGAGCGTCGAATCCGTGCTGACCATTCTGCAGCATCGCGCGGGTGAGCTCGTCACCGTGGTCACCCACTTTGGCGAGCCCGACAGGCTCGACTGCTACGCGGGCCTCCTGAACCAGGCCGTACTGAACCTCGTCAGTAACTCGCTCGACGCCATCGAAGGGCAGGGCACCATCACCATTTCGACCGGCGTTAGCAACGGCTGGTTCGAGCTCATGGTCACGGACACCGGCTGCGGAATTTCAGACGAAATTCGCGACAGAGTGTTCGAGCCGTTCTTTACGACCAAGAAGGTCGGCGCCGGAACGGGCCTAGGCCTGTCGATCACCTACTCGATCGCTCAAAAGCACGGTGGCAACGTGGAGCTCCGGCCGCGGGACGGCGGAGGCACGCTGGCAACCTTCCGATTTCCGGTCGTTGGGGCATTCTAGAGCCACCGTCGCGTATCACGCAGTCGTTTTTGCGACACCTCGACAGGTCTCAGCGGCACGTGGAGACAGCCCACCTGGCGCTGACTTGACGGCTCTCGCGAGCAGGCGTTTCATCCGATCATGGCGCGAACAATCCTTTCGCTCGCCGATGCCCGACGAGCGGCGCAAGACCCAAGCAATCATCTCATCTGGGTAGCCGAAGAGCATGCCACGGCATTTCAAGAGCGCGGATGGGTGCGACTCGAACCGCCGCTCGGCGGCGGCGTCATGTTCCTACATCGGGAACGGCAGCAGGCTGCGCGAAGCGATGACGACGCGCAGCGCGACGGTATCAAGGCGCGGATCTGATCTCATGTTGACCCGCGAGCCGCTCCCCGACGGGTTCGTGCTCGTCAAGGGCACGAGCCGCACGACCTTCCGTGAGCTGACGCCGGGGGTCATCCTTTTGATCGCAGCGGGTCCTGGTGAGGAGAGCCTTGATGTCGAGGTACTGCGAGAGTTGTCGCTTGCCGTGGACCGCCGCCAGCGGCTGACGATTTTTGCGGACCTATCCAACCTGAACGGGATTTCGATCACTAGCAGCAAGGTCGCGATCAGATGGGTGCGACAGAATCGCTCGTCTATCTCGGCGGGGCATCTCCTCGTGCGGCAAGTGGCGGTGGGCATCGCGGTCTCCATGATAGGTTCCGTTTTTGGCGGCTCCGTTTCGAGCTACACCCAAACGGTGCTCTTCGAGGCCGCCATTCGACAGCGGGTTCCGGGGTTCGCTGGCTCACGGTGATTGATCAGCTGGCGCAGACGAGACGATGCGCTCATCCGCCTAGTGTCGAAACGCCGTGTCGAATGGCGAGCTCCAATCACGAGTTCAGCGCAGGGCGTCGCGGAGCGCCTGGACGCAGCGGGCGTTTTCGGAGGTGGTGCCAATCGTGATTCGTAGGCAGCGATCGAGCGGAGCAGCCTTTGAGACGTCTTTGACTAGGATGCCGCGCGCGAGCAGGCGTTCGAACAGCAAGCGCGCGGGGAGCGGCGTTCGGACGAGGATGAAGTTCGCTTCACTCGGGAACACCGTTATGCCGGGGATGCCGTGGAGCTCGGCGTCGAGCGCCCGCCGCAACCCGATGGCAGACTCGACGCGCAAGCGCAGCCGCTTGGGTCGTGACAGGATCACCTTCGCGAGGGCGAGCGAGGTCGCGTTCAGGTTCCACGGAAGTCGAACCTTATCGAGCTCAGCGATGGCGTTTGGAGCACCGACGAGCGCGCCGACGCGCAGGCCCGCGAAGCCGATCTTCGAGAAGGTGCGCATCACGAATAGGCCTGGGATCTCCGAAATGCGCGGGATCATCGTCGAAGCGCAGTCGCCTGCGCCCGCGAAGTCGACGTAAGCCTCGTCTACTACGAAAGCTGCGTCCGTGCGCCGGGCGAGGCGCTCGAGGACTTTCGGATCGAATAGGTTCCCCGTGGGGTTGTTCGGTGAGGCGAAGATGACCACAGCCGGACGGTGCTCGTCGATCGCGGCGGCGAAGCGGCGCTCGTCGAGGCGGAAGATCCGATCGAGCGGGATCGCGATCGGACGGAAGCCGTTCGTTCTCGCGATAATCTCGTAGTGGGGAAAGCTGGGGTCAGGGTAGAGCACTGACGGTGGCTTGCCTGAGGCCCCACCGCCGAACGCAGTCATCAGCAACGCGAGCGCCTCGATCGAGCCGTTGCCCAGTAGGATCTGGTCCGGGGTGACACCCCACCGAGCGGCGAGCACCTGCCGGAGTGGCGCGCCGCTGACGTCGGGATAGCGATGCAGCGAAAGCTCGCCAAACACGGCGCGGAAGTCCCGCAGCTCGTCCTCGCTGACGGGAAACGGGAGCTCGTTACAGTCGAGGCGCGCCAGCCGGCCACCGTCCGCCGCGTAGTCGTGGAGGCGGAGCGGCGACAGGCCGGCGAGCTCGGGACGGAGGTGCTCGAGCCAGCTCATCGAGGCCTCCAGCGGATGAGCGCCGCTCCCGCGTAGTCGCCGGCGTGCGCGAAGCCGCCCAGCGCGAGCAGCATTCCGGGCCGGAGCTTGCCGAGTCGGAGCGCGTCGTCGATGTTTATCGGAATCGCCGCGCCGAACAGGTTCCCGTACGTGTCGAACGTATCGTGGTGCTGCTCGGGCGAGAGCTCGAGCGCTTCGTGCCAGTTGCGGACGAAGATCGAGTTCGGTTGGTTGGTCACGAGCAGGTCGATGTCGCCCGCCCGGACGCGCGCCTCAGTGCACGCCTGAAGAACGAGGTCTGGCACGAGCTGGTTGCCGCGCTGGATGATGGACGCCACGCGCTCTTGGGTAAAACGGATACTGATCGGGCTTGGTCCTGGCTCCCAGTAGCGGCGCCCGTCGGCTGCGGCCGCGTCCATGTCACGCGCGAACTCGCCGTGGCACTCGTGTAGCACCGACAGGACAGGCGAAGCGTCACAGGCCGCCACGTACCCGACGCCGCAGCCGTCCCCAGGCACCGGTGCCTGCGCCTCGAGGCGCACCTCGCTGTTCGAGAACACGCGCCCCGCGGCGTTCTGCACGTTGCAAAGCAGCGCGCCGCGCGCGTCGCTGGCGGACATGAGCACGCGCGCCAGCTCGAGCATGTAGACGAACGAAACGCAGCCCCCGTTGTGGAGATCCAGGATCCAGCGCGGCCGCGCGCCGAGGCGGTGCGCGACCTCGGCGCCGCAGCCCGTGAACGCCTGATCGGGCACTGCCACGTTGGTGAAGAGGATATCGATATCGCGGGCAGGCTCGAGCTTTTGCTCGCGGACTAGGCGCGTGGCCGCGTGCGTGATCATGTCGGCGGCCGACTCGTCGGGCCCGACGTGGCGCCGCGTCTTCGGCGCCGTGAACATGCCCTTACGCGCCGCTGCACCCGCGGCGAAGAAGTCGTTCGTGACGATCCGCTCCGGGAGGTAGCTCGCCACACCAAGCAGGCTCACCGTCTTCACGGCTGCCTTCCACGCAACTGCGGTCCCAGCGGTAGGCCGTGGCGCCGGCGATGCTCCAGGATGCGTTTGAGGTTGGCCAGCTCGAGCGTGTGCCCCGCGTAGAACAAAGGCCACCAATCGCCCACCCACTCGCGCTTCGGATCTCGGCACAGCTCGGGGAACGGGTTTTTCGCGTAGTAAGGGTGGCGGCAGTTGGTCCAGATCACGACTGAGCCCGGCTTGTTGAGAACCGTCTCGGCAGGCACGACGCGATTCAAGTAGACCATCCAAAGCTCGTCGCCCTGATCCCAGGCGCAGTGATAGTCGACCGTTTTCGCGGGCTCATGGCAGACGGTTCGGCAGTAAATCGGAGTCTTGCCTGAGTCGACGCCGACCAGGAGCCCTGGCGTCGCGGTGGATCGCAGCTCGCGCACGGAGTACGTCCACTCGAGCAGACTGTAGGGGTTTGCCATGTAGGCGAAAACGTCTTCGGGCGGGCAGTCGATGTGCTCGTGGATCGTGATGTAGGGCCCGTACACGTGCTCGTGGCGGTAGACGCTGTGCGTCATCTCGGTGATGAGCTCGCCGAGCGCTTCACGGTCGAGTGCCTCGCACCGCACGAGGTCCGGGATGTCCGCGAGGCCCGCTGGGTCGAGCTCGGAGTGCTCAGCGCTCGGTGTGGCCAACATGGTCCGCCTCTCGCGCGACACAGGTCAGGTGGGGCGCGCGCTCCTGAAATGCCATAAATGGAGGGATTTCGAGATCTTCCAGCTCCGCGCATACGACGGACGGTCCGTCGGCGGCGAGCGCGCTTTCGAGCTGCCGGTCGAAGTCGAGCGCGTCCGTGCAGTCCGCCGCCGGCAAGCCAGGGAACATCGCCGACAGGCCCGCACCGAGGTGCGAGCTACGAAACACGTTGTAGCCGGCGTTCTCGCCGAGCAACAGCCGCTCGCGCACGACACACATCCCGTGCGCGCGGTTGTTGAGGATAACGAACGTGATCGGTAGCGCGTACTCGACCGCGGTGTGGATCTCCGCACCGTGCATGAAGAACGCCCCGTCGCCGGCGACGACGATGCAGCGCCGGCCCGTCGCGCACGCGGCCCCGATCGCGGCGCCGAACGTGTAGCCCATGCCGGCCATACCCATAGCGATCAGCCAACTGCCGCCGCGCGCGGCACGCACGTGGTGGATCGCGCTCGCCCCGGTGTTGCCAGCGTCGACGAGGATCACACTCCTGTCTGGGGCAAGGCGGTCGACAGCCGCCAAGATGGGCTCAGAAGCAAACGAAAGCGCCGACAGCGAGGTGGACGTCGGCGCGGTTTTCACTTCCTCAGGCGGGGGTACGTCACCCACCCCTTCGCGCAGGTGAGCGACGAGCGCTGACAGCGCGTCCGGCAGACGGCCCCGCAGGTGGACAGTCTCGGAAGCCATCACGAATGGGGACTCTCGTCCCAGCGAGACGAGATGCTTGTCCTGAAGCTCGGCCTCGATTCCTTGCCGCGCGAGGATCGGCAGGCGGGTGCCGACGACGACGATGGCGCGAGCGCTTGCGATCGCCCGTGCGACCGCGGGGTGCCCCATCGCACCGCAGACACCGAGGAAGCGTGCGTCGCGGTTGTCGAACGCGTCCCGCCCGTCGGGTGTGGTGGCCACCCGCGCGTCGAGCCGTTCGGCGAGCGCAGCAAGCTCTTTCTGAGCGCAGGCCCTCGAGAGCCCCGCACCCGCGAGGATCACGATTGGTTGCACGTCGAGCAGGCGCGCTGCGTGGCAAAGATCCGCCTCGCGTGGCGCAACTGGAGTAACCGCGAGCTGTTCCCGCTCGGGGAGCGTGGCGTCCGGGAGCTCGGCGCGCTGCACGTCTTTGGCGAGGAGCAGGACGGAAGGGCCCGACGCGCTGCCGAGTACCGCATCGACTGCCTCGTTGAGAAGCCGCGGCAGCGCTGCCGCGTTTTCGACGCGGGCGCAGCGCGCGACCGTGCTGAACACCGCCTGTGCGTCGATGGTGCCGTGTTTCCCGCTAGTGTCCTGAAACGCGCCGTTGCCCTGAAGGTTAGTGGGCGGCTCGCCCACGATCGCGAGCAGTGGGTCCCCCGAGGCGCGCGCCTCCGCCAGCGCATGCACGAGGTTCATCGCGCCGCCGCCGGAGGTGGTCATTACCACGCCCAGCCCCCGCAATCGCGCGTACGCGCCTGCGGCCGTCCCCGCCCCGTGCTCGTGCTTGCAAAGGATGGCACGTAGCTCGGGTCGGTGGCGCTGCACCGCAGAAAACATGTCCTCGATGTTCGCTCCACCAACGCCGAAGACGTGACGAACGCCGAGATCCACGATGCGCCTGACGATGAATTCGGCAACGAGCATGGTCACGGCGCCCTCGTGCAAGAGGCAGGCCGCCATTGGCTCAGGACGGCATTGACGCGCGGCCGTTGCATGCCCCCGTCGAGCTCCTCACGCGGCAGCGCCGGTTTTGCGCGTCGTCCGCAAGGCTTGCGCTCGCGTCGGCGGGGAGCGCTGGACCGCAGGACCTCTGCCAGCTCGCCCCTGCTTTCCCTGCGAAGTAGAAGGAGAAGAGCTACTGTTCCGATCATGACGTCCGTCAAGTTGGTTGCCATCAGCGCCTGCGCCTTGCTCGCGGCTTGTGCAGGGTCCACCAAGTCGGGAGACGGCAATAGCGGGGGCGGTGGCTCGAGCGGCTCTGCGGGAACGTCTGCCGGCGGGCAGGCGGGAACAAGCGGGAGCGCCGGCAGCGGCGGAGGCACGGGCGGAGCCACCTCAGCTTGCGGTAGCGTTCCGCCGAAGAATGGCAGCACCTGCAAGAGCTCGTCGAGCGGCACCGGCTTCACCGCAGCAGAATGCAGCTGGGGCGACGACCCGCGACCGGCGTGCCGGACTCACGGCACCTGCAACCGCGGCACGTGGAGCATCACGCCCCCAAACGACAGCTGTTCGGTCGACCCCAAACCTGCAGCATGCCCCGCATCACCGGCGACGGAGGGCGCCAGCTGCTCGGATGCCACGCTGCAGTGCTGGTACGACGACGGAACCGTGTGCTCGTGCAGCGCTTGCGAAGGCGGCAGCGGGTACCCGATTTGCCGGACTATCGATCCGCCGCAGTGGGCATGCGTGAAGCCGCAAGCTGGTTGCCCCGACCCGGCGCCTCAAGCCGGCAGCTCCTGCGACGATCCCAAGCTGCAATGTGGTACCAGCTGCGAGCTGCCGATCCGCTGCGAGGGCGGGGTCTGGCACTACGGGCAAGCAATGTGTCCAATCTGCGCGTCGCCCTTGACGCCCATCGCGACCCCTTCAGGAGACCGACCCATCGCGGAGCTGAGCGTCGGAGATCTCGTGTACAGCGTCGAAGGCGCTGCCATCGTGGCCGTCCCCATCGTCCGCGTCGGTAGCACCCGCGTCTCTCACCACCAAGTCTTGAGGATCGCTCTCGACGATGGCGCCACCCTGGAAGTCAGCGCTGGGCATCCGCTCGCGACCGGCAAGCCGCTGTCGTCTCTAACAGAAGGCTCGCACATCGACGAGCAGCATCGAGTCATCTCGATCGAGCAAATCCCCTACGTATACGATCGTACGTACGACATTCTGCCGCGTTCAAGCACCGGCACGTACTTCGCGGCGGGTGCGCTGCTCGGCAGTACGTTGCTCACGCCTGGAGCATCCGACCTCGCTCACCGCTGACTCTGTTGCACCCGACGGTTGTGAGCCAGTGGCGAGCTTCACACCCCGCTACGGCGAGCGCTTCAGTCCTCCAGAGAACAGGGTGGAGGCGCCGGGAATTGAAGACGGCGCAGCAAAGCGCCGGTGCGTCTCGACGAGGAACTAGGGCTCAGCGCACGGTGACTTGAGCGCGCGCTTTACGGGCCGCCACCACCGGTGCCGCCCACGCCCGCAGCCGCGATGTTGCCTTTTTCATCGAGGCTCAGGAAACGCATGCCGTCCACCCAGACATCGAAGGAGGCGGGATTCATGGACTGCGCGACCGAGTCGTGGTTGAACGAAAAGTTGATCGCGCGGATGCGGTTCGGGTTGAAGGTAAGCGTCGAGCCGAGGCCCCACGCCGGGCTCTTGAAGTCGGCCCACGCAATCCTCACTTCCTCCCAGTCCGCCGGCACGTCGATCACGGCGCGGTGACTGCTGTAACACTCGAGCCCGGGGACCCTGTCGGAACAGCAGGAGCCCGGACCGGGAAGAATGTCGGGCATGCTGGCCAGGATCACCAGCTTGTTCAGGCCTTCTTGCACATTGGTCGTGCCCTTCATGTAAAAGGCAACGCCGCCGTATTTCGAAGCGTCGAACGAGCTCGTCGCGCCATTGAGGAAAGCCGCCAGGGCCGCGCCCCAACCCGTGAGGCCGGTGCCGCTCACGTGCAGGGCGTTGCCGCTCTTGCCACCCGCGACGGGCACGAGCGCCGCTGTGCTGGCTGGGCTGATCATGCCCATGGCCATGGCGGAGGTGTCCTTTTCCCAGTCCCAAAAGCCCATGCCCACGCCGGCAGTGGCGAACTGGTTATTGGTGTCGTCAAGAGGGTCGATGTTGGTGTTGATGCCGTCGCCCGCCGTCGGACCTGGTGTCGGTTTGCACAGGCTCGTGTTACCCGCAAAACCGCCCATGCTCGCACCGCTCAGCCCCGCGGTTCCCGCGGTCGAGGACGTGCCCCCGCTCGAGGACGTGCCCCCGCTCGAGGACGTGCCCCCGCTCGAGGACGTGCCCCCGCTCGAGGACGTGCCCCCTTCGACAGCTGTCACCCCGCCGGTTTGCTGCGGCTCTTCGCCCGCATCATGGCCCGCGATCGGGGGCGCGCCCGCCGCACCAGCTGCGGAAACGCCGCCGCCGGCTTGTCCGGTGCCATCGCTACTGAGCTTGCCGCAGCCGACCAAGGCCGCCGCGCCTCCGGTCCCGGCCATGAAGGCGAAGGTAAGTGCGCGGCTCAGGCGCCACTGAGGTCGAGTAAGCTGGCTCAAACGATTTCCTCCCGATGCTCTCCCTAGCCACTAAGCCTGTCACGCTTTGCCGCCGGTTTCACGCAGGTCTGCCGTTTGCGTTCACGGTGACCGAGATCCTGGCCGCCGATCCGCCCCGGACCATCACGGTCACCCCGCCCGGAGTCCTGGTGGAAGCTTTTCGTCTCAGTACAATCGGCAGCCTGCACAGGCACCAGGGATGCTCACTTCGTTCAAAAGCCATTGCTGTTAGTTGCCGAGTCGCCGGTCGTGGGCGCCCAAATGCTTCCGATGCGTTACAGCAATCCAGAGGCACTCGATGGCGCACCCCGCACTCTCGCACTGGCTTGTAAAACTAACGCTCGGCTCCACCGCGGCATTTCTCGTTGCTTGCGGCGCGAGTAACGATCCTGGCGCGCGCGGCTCCGGGGCAGCGGCCTCCACGGCAGGAAGCTTAGGACAAGGCGGCAGCAGTTTCGTGGGCGGCGGCAACAATCCCGGTGGCGGCAATAGCCCGGTCGGCGGCGGCAACAATCCCGGTGGCGGCAATAGCCCGGTCGGCGCAGGTGGCGGGAACAATCCCGTCGGCGGCGGTGCGAATCCGGCCGGTGGAAACCAGCCCGTCGGCGGCGCCAGCAACGGTGGCGCCGGCGGCACTGGTCCGATGGGCTGCGGCAAAGGCGCGCCCGCCGGGAACCGCTGCGCGGCCGGCCTCGTGAAGGGCGCGGGCACCGACAATCTGATCGACGATTTCGAAGCGCAAGAAGACGGCGCGATGTGCCACCTGATCCACGCGGGCGACGGCCGCGACGGTAACTGGAACTGGGGCAAAGATACGGCCAGCCCCAACGGTAGCGTGACCGCGAAGTTCGAAGCGCCCGGCAACGGCGGCAAGGCCGGTAGCACCAAGGCGCTGCACGTCATCGGCACGGGCCTGAACGGCTACGGCGGCTACGTCGCGGTGCCGCTGGCGGCTTGCTACGACGCCAGCGCCTACAAGGGCATCAGCTTCTGGCTCAAGGGCAATGTCGGCTCCGCCCCTTACGTCAAAGTCTCGATCGCGACGCCGAAAACGGTGCCCATGACCGAAGGCGGTGACGACAGCTGCAACACCGCGCTGCAGTGTTACAACCACTTCACGGTTCAATATTTCCGCGTCTCCGACGTGTGGACTCGCTACGCTTTCACCTGGGCCCAGCTGGCGCAAGGTTGGGACAACACCGGTGGGGCCGTGCCGCGCGACTATCAGCCGCAAAAAGAGATCACGGGCTTGAATTTCGCGCCCGTGTGGCCGGACGAAGATCCGAAAGCGCCAATTCCGAACAAAGCGTTCGACTTCTCGATCGACGACGTCAGCTTCGATGTCGCGGGCCCGTTCGCGGACAACGGCTTCAAGAGCCTGGTCACCGAGAACACCTTCAACGGCGCCTTCCCTGGCTACAACGCCGGCGCTTTCGGTAACCCGTACCAAATGATCGCCACCACGCTCGACGATCCGCGCTTCTCCCGCATCGCGCGCGAAGGCAGTCTCGACGATCGCAAGCGCGAGATCGCCGCCATGATGGCGCACATGAAGCAGGAGACCGGCGGTCTCACGCTGGCGCAAGAGATCGACGGCGCCAGCAAGAACTACTGCCAGGCCGCCGACACGTACTACCCGTGCGTCGGCGGCCAGGGCTACTTCGGCCGCGGCCCGCTGCAGCTGTCGTGGAACTACAACTACGGCCAGGTCGGCGAGTTTTTCGCGAGCGACTTCGGCTGGAACAAGTCCATGCTGCTGAGTAACCCCGGCGAAGCCATCTCGACCCCGGCAAAGGCCTGGAAGACCTCGATGTTTTTCTGGAATGCCTGGAAGAGCCAGGACAAGAACTACCTGTTCCTCGGTCTGCACTATCGCTTCTTGCGCGAAGGCTTCGGCGCCACCATCCGCGCCATCAACGGTGCGCTCGAGTGCCCGAGCTCTGCGGCCGCCGAAAATCGCCGCGCCTCCTACCAGAACTTCTGCTCGGCGCTGGGCGTTGGCAACTGCAACCAAAACCTCGCCTGTCCGGCAATGTGACTCAGTCCAGGCTCATAGTGCTTACCGGGGTGAGCGATGGCATGCAGCTCGAGCCTCAGGGGCACCGTGCTCGCCTGCTCGAAGATGCTCTGGGTCAGTACGCGAGCGGTGCCATTCGACCGTCGCCCGAATTGCCGCGTTGAGCGGGGTCGCACGTGGCACGAAGGCACGCGTGAACGCGCTGTCATCGACGATGAAGGGCCGCTCGAACTCGTAGAGCATTTCTACCATTTCGCGGACCGGAGGCTTGAACAGGCCGATGGCCCTTACCATCCAGCGCGGCACCTCACGCACGGTCGAGCGCGACCGAGCAGCCTCGATCACGAGCTCTGCGAACTTCCTGTTGGTGACCGGCGCCGCGTTCGGGACGTGCCAGGCACGCCCGAGCGCTTCGTCGTGCGCGCCCAGGGTCACCAATGCTTCTCCGAAGTCGTCGATGAACGTGTAGGAATGGGGCGCGTCAGGAGCTCCGAGCACGTCGACCGGCTTGCCCTCGATCGCGGCGATGAACGTGCGCTCCCCCACCACGGACCCGCGGACGAACGGGCCGAAGAAGTCGGCGGCTCTTCCGATGGTGGCCTGCACGCGCCCCGCTCCGTGTGCCGCGAGCACTTCGTTCGCGAGCTCCGCGCGGACCTGACCTTTGCGTGTTTTCGCCGCATACGGCAATGTTTCGACGAGCGGTTCAGGCGTCTCGCCGTACATGTACAGGTTCTCGGCGACGACCAAGCGCGCGTTTGTCTTGCCCGCCGCGTCGAGGATGCTCTTTTGAAGTGACGGAAAGAGCTTCGACCACTCCGTGTAACTCGGCGCCGCGCATTGGTAGACGAGACTAGCGCCTGCGCACGCGGCCTCGGCTTGAGCCGGGTCGTAGGCGTCCGCGGCAGTCAGCTCCGCGGTTGCCGGAGCGCCGGGCGCCGTACCGCTGCGATTGACGAGCCGCGTTCGCGCGCCGCGTCTTTCCAACGCGCGGGCTACCGCAAGGCCGACTGGCCCGGTTCCGAATACTACGTGGAGTTTGCTGTTCAAGATGCCACCTCTTCTAGTCTATCAAACTTGCGCCGATCCTCGGTTGCGATTGATATGCTGGTCTCGTGACCGCGTCGCTCACCGCACACACACTGCCGGCGGTCTTCGTGCACGCCGTGCTCGAGCGGGCGACAGCGCAGGGAGCCGCGCGAGAGCCGCTGGTCCAAGCGAGTGGCCTCTCCCCTGCGCAGCTGGCTTCGCCGGAGACTGCCGTACCGGTGAGCGCGGTGTTTGCGACCTGGGAGGCGGCGATGCGAGCGCTCCAGGATCCGGCCTTTCCGATCGCCTACGCGCGAGGTTTTGCGATCGAGCACTACCCGATTCTTGGCTTTGCGGTGATGACCGCAGCGACTGGACGTGAGGCGTTCGAACGTGTGCTTCGTTTCGGATCGATTGTGACGACCTCGGGACGCTGGTCGATGCGCGACGAGGACGAAAGCTTTGCGTTCGTTTGGAACCGCGTGGGCGAGCGGACACTGGGTCACCGCGTCGCGAACGAGGCCGTGCTCGCCGAAGCGCTCACTTCCGTCCGCCAAATCTTCGGAGCTGATGTCCGCGCGACGGTAGTTCATTTCCGGCACGCGGCCCCATCCACCACCAAGGCGCACGAAGCCTACTTCGGCGCACGCGTGACGTGGCAAAGTGACGAGGACGCCCTGCTGCTGCCACGAAGCTTGCTCGCCCAAGCGCCGTGCTTCGCGAACCTCGCGCTGTCGTCGTATTTCGAGAACGAAGCCGCGCAGCGTTTGAACGCGATACGCGGTGCCGAGACGCTGGGAGAGACGGTCGCGCGCATCGTCGCGGAGCGGCTGATCGACGGCGAGCCCACGCTCGAGACGATTGCCAAGCAGCTCGGTAAGACCGAACGCACACTGCGTCGACTGCTCGCGGACGAGCAAGTCTCGTACCGGGTGCTCGTCGACGACGTTCGGCGCCGCCGCGCGGACGAGCTGCTGTCCGACCCGGCGGTATCGATCGCCGAGGTGGCGTTCGCGCTCGGCTTCTCGGAAAATTCGGCGTTCACTCGCGCGTACAAGCGCTGGACGGGCACGACACCGATGGAGAAGCGCCGAGCGTTCGCAGAACCCCAGCCGGAGTGATCGTAGGGTCATGGCTATCACAGCCCAAACGCCCAACCCACCAGAACGTTGGCGAAGAGCCCCGAAGCCCCCTGGTGCGCGGGCTCATGCACGAATGCTTGCCCGCTCGGGCTCTTGAAGGTCACGCCGTTTTTCGCGCTCGACCACACGTTTGGCCAATAGCGCCCGACGATCGCGATGTTGAATCCCTTCCAGACGAAGTAGCGCCAGCCGATCTCGCCCCCGAGCGTCAGCGTCTCGTAGCTTTCGTGCTGTGCTGAAACCTCTCCCTCGAAATGGTGGACCTTGACGTCGCCGAGCACCCAAAGCTCGTCGATGAGCAGCACCCCCACGCCACCGCCCGTCGTCCAGGGCTCGCGAAGGGTCATCCCAGCGTGCTTCTCGGCGCTGCTGAGAGTGCTGGTGACGTCGAGGCCCGCCCCGTGGGAATACGTTGCGATGAATCGGCGCCATCGAACGTCCACCGCGGCGTTGAAGCCGTGGAGCAGGAGGGGCTGGAGCAGCCCGTAGTGCATGGCGAGTTGCACGCGCTCTGGCGCATGCGCGGCGAGCGTGAAACGGTGCGATGGGAATTGCCCATCTGGCGCCGACGGGCCGTGCGCCGCGGTCGGCTCAGCCGCGAATGCGGAGGCCGTCGTACTAGACACCAGGGCAAATAACGAGAGAACGAGCAAGAGGCGGGATGGCATGCCTCATTCGTACAGATCTCCACCCCCGCCCGTCGCGACCGCAGCGGCCAAAGGCTTGACCACGACGTCCAAGGTTAACTTCGACAATTCCGCTGCCGTCGGCGCCGTCGCATGACGCCGGCCTTTTTCCAATCCGCCTAGCAGCGGTATTGGCTCAGCCTTCGAGCTGGGGGTCTTCCGCTACGCAGGTCCGATGTTCGACGGACTTGCAGTGTGGCCGTGCTCCCCAGAGTATTCGTCGCTTGGCACACGGGGACGCCGCCACGACGCCCGCCCCGGATCTCGGCCCATTCGATCATCCCGCCTCACAGGAACGGCCCCGGCGTCGTTGGCATTAGGGCAGGGGCGGGCGGCCCGCTTCTAGGCGCATTTATCCGCCCCTCACCCTCGCGTGGGTAGGCCGTTCTGCCACCGAGGGCTTATGCCGGCGCTGCGAGGGGCCGTAGCCGTTTGGGGGGCCGCGGTGCTGGCGTTTCGCCTATCAGTGCGGGGATGCGGCGCTGCGTTTTGCGAACGAAGAGATTCAATAATGCTGAGATCGCACGCAATTCCCTATCGGCTCCGGTTCGCAGCGGGGCTCGCGCTCTTCTGTGTGCTCCGGGCGCCGCAAGCCTTCGGGCAAACGCCAACGCCCGCGCCCGCCGCGACGGCGCCGTCTGAGCCACCGGGCGACGCCGCCACCGAGCCCGTGGCAGACGCCGCCAAGCCAGCCGGAGCGCCCCCGGTCGTGGACCCGGCCGCGCTGAACGCCAAGTTCGACAAATTGCAGCAGGCTTTCGACGAGTTGAAGGCTCAACAGGATGCCGCTGCCGCGACAGCCGCGAGCCCCGCTGAGGACAGCTCGGAAGGCGGCGAGGCGCTCAAGATCTACGGCTTCATGGACGTGGGCGTCCAGCATACTTGGGTGAACCGGCAATCGCTGCTGGCGCACGTTTTCCAGGTCAACAACACGTCGTTCGTCGTCGGCAACATCAATCTGTATTTCGACGCACAGCCCATCAAACACTTTCGTGGGCTCACCGAGCTCCGCTTCACGAATGCTCCGCTGGGTGACATCGCCAACTACGGCGGCCTCGCCGGTACGTTCCAGCGCAAGGACACCTTCTCGTATGATCCGGGCGGTACCGCGATCAACGCGCCGATGTGGGCGGGCAGTGTCATCTTGGAACGAGCCTGGATCGAGTGGAACGAGCATCAGGCGTTGAAAGTCCGGGTCGGCAACTTCTTCACACCCTTCGGCATTTGGAACGAAGATCATGGCACGCCGACGCTCATTGCGTTGGCTCTGCCACAGTTCATCATCCAGCGTTGGATGCCCCTTCGACAGACGGGCGTCATGCTCTACGGTAGCGCCTTCGTCGGCGACTGGGAGCTCGGTTACACGGGCACCTTGAGCAACGGACGCCAGGAGATTTCCAACTACAATTTCAACAACAGCTTCGGCGTCGGTGGGCGCGTTTACGCGCGACGTGAGGCAGGTCACGTGAACACGACCTTCGGGCTCTCCTACTTCACGGGTAGAACTCGAGACAACGAGGTCGACTTCGTTGCCAGCTCGGCGGGCGTCAACGGCGTGGCTGTCGTGGACAAGACCAAGTCGGCGTATACGGAGCACGTCGCGGGTGCCGATGCATCCGTAGATATCGATGCCACGCGGATTCGGGCGGAAGCGATCGTGCGCCGCACGGTCTACGACACGGGGCAACGCGCCCCAGGCGATCCACTGTACGCGCCGGGTTCCTTCACGCCCGATTCGTGGCAAGAAAGCGCTTACTTGCTCGTTGCCAATCAGTTGCCGTGGGCCGGCATCGAGCCGTACGTGTTTGGTGAAGTCGACGAGAACCCGACCATCCTCGGCGATGCCTTTTTGATCGCTTCGGCTGGCGTGAACGTGCACTTCAATTCTTCGCTTCAGTGGAAGACGCAAGCAACGAGAGTCTTCGTCAAGAACTGGCTGCTAGACAGCCCGTACGTGCCCTCGCTCAACAACGTCACCTCTGTCTACTCCCGCTTGGTGATGGCGTTCTAACCCATGAAAACGCGAAAAACTCTACTGGTCGGACTAGCGCTAACGACGATGGTCGCGGCCTGGACCCAGAGCTCGGCGGCGGGTGCCGACTCGACGACCATCGTCGTGATCGTCAATCGCGCCAACCCCGCGGCGGTGCTGGAGGCCGGCGAGCTACGACCGATCTTCCAGACCAGCAAGACGAGCTGGGGCAGAGGCGGCGAAGCCACTCCGCTCAACTTACCGAACGAGAGCAAGCTTCGCCAAGAGTTCGACCGAGCCGTATTGGGCCTGGATCCGGACCGAGCTGCGCGATACTGGCAGGATCGCAAGATTCGTGGTGGCGCGCGCGCCCCGAAGCAGCTTCCGACCTCCGGCGCCGTGTTGGCCGCCGTGGCGGCAACGCCTGGTGCGGTGGGCTACGTTTACGCGGGCGAAGCGAACAAGGCCGTCAAAGTGGTTGCGAAAATCGTGGGGGGGAAGCTCAGCGCGCCCTAGAGGCAGGCGATGAGCGCCATCCTCTGTGGGAGATTCGACGATGAGACAGCAGAAATTCGTACTCGCGCGTGTCCTGGTGCTGGGTCTGTTCGGATTTGGCGCATTGGCTGCCGGCTGCAAAGACAACGACCCGTGCGATCCGGATCAGACGGAAAGGCATGGCCAGTGTTATGCAGCAACCGCAGGCCGAGGCGGCACCTCAATCAGTGGCGCCGAGGCCACGGATGCGAACGCTGGCGGCGTGAACACCGGAGGGGCGGGCGATGCGACGGCTGGGGCGCCAGGCGCCGGGCCCGATACGCCCGTCGGGACACCCTGCCAGGACACGACCGCGTCGTCGGATTGCGGCGGGCAGGCGCCGGTTTGTGCGGACCTTTCGCCTCTTGGTCAGGGCATCATGTGCACGCAGCTCGACTGCGCCGATGGGGAAGCGCACGCGGGCGCGTGCCCCGGTGGGTTTAGCTGCTTTGCCGTGCCCGGATATCCGTCTGTCTGCATCAAGCAATAGCCAAGTCGGCCGCTAGATCCCAAGAGCATCCGCCCATGCTGAAACGCATTCCGATTCGCCTCAAGCTCATCTTACTGGCGGGCGTGCCCGTGATCGGCGCGTTGATCCTGGCAGGCATCATTGCCCGGGGCGCGCGCCGCCAAGCTGAAAGCGCCGCGGCTATCGGCTCGATTGAGGACTTGGCCCACCTATCCGCGCGAATGGGCCGGCTGGTACATGCGCTTCAGTTCGAGCGCAACGAGCTGTCGTTGCGCAGGGCGCAGAAAGCGTTCCAGTCGCCCACGCTGAAAGAGCGCTTCGCAGAGACAGATGCCGCGCGCGACCAGCTGCGCCACTTCCTGGCTGCCCGCGATGTCTCGAGCCTGCCGCCGCGCCTAGCGAGGGACTTGAAGACCGCGGAAGACAGGCTGAGCGCCCTTCAGAAAGAGCGCACCGCTGCGCTCTCGGGCGCGCAACCGATTGACGAGCTGCTGGACTACTACAAGGCAACCGACTTGAGCCTGATCAGCGCGACGGCCGCGCTGTCGCAGCTCGCGGACGACGGTGAGCTGATGCGCGCCATCTCCGCGCTCGTCATCGTGCTGCAGATCAAGGAGCGCGCCAGTGAAGAGCAGGCGCTGCTCAGCCACGTGTTCGCGGTAAACGAGTTCCCCCCCGGCACCTACAAGGATCTCGTGACGCTCACGACCGAAGAGGCCGACTACATCGACATGTTAAAGGTGGAAGCCACCGATAGCGTCGACCGGCACTTCAAGAGCATTGCGAACGGCGCGGAGTTCACGCGCACGGCGGAGCTCCGCAAGGTGGCCCTCGATACCATGGGCGACGATTTCCATACCTCGCCCGAGGAATGGTCGAGCGTGCAAGGCCAGAAGATTGAGCGTCTACGCGGCCTGGAAGTGACGCTGAACGAGTCTGTAGAAGTTGCTGCGCTCGCCAAAGTACGAGCCGCGGCGCGCTCGGTTCGCCTTTCGTACGGCTTAGGTGGGGGTGTGATCGTGGTTTCCGCGCTGCTGGCCGGCTTGATCGCCCGCGGCGTTTCGCGCTCGGTCGCGAGCCTGGCACAGGCCGCCGAACAGGTCAGCAAACAGAAAAACTTCGCCATTCGCGCGCTGAAGACCAGCGAAGACGAGCTCGGTACGCTGACGGACACCTTCAACGAAATGCTAGCCGGCATTCAGGCGCGTGACACGGAGCTGCGCGATCACGGTGACAATCTGGAACGGCTCGTGGCGGAGCGAACGGCGGCTCTGAAGACGCGCAACGAAGCCATGCGGCTCGTGCTGGACAACGTCGAGCAAGGGCTAGCGACAATCGAGCTGGACGGCAGAGTGTCGTCCGAGCGTTCACGGGCGTTCGACGATTGGTTCGGTGGCAGCAACGCCCAGGATTCGTTTGCAGCCCGGCTAGCTCGCGGCAATACGCTGCTGTTTGAAACACTGAAGGTGTCCTGGGAGCAAGTGACCGACGGTCTTATGCCTCTCGATTGTGCCATCGATCAAATGCCGCGGCACATCGAAAGCGACGGTCGTCAGTACGACTTGAGTTACAAAGCGATTCTCGAGCGGGAAAATCTGCGCGGCGCGCTGCTGGTAGTCTCAGATGTGACGCGCGAGAAAGAGCGCATGCGTCGTGACGCCGAGCAGCGAGAGCTGATCAGCGTGTTCGAGCACTTCATGCGTGATCGCGCCGGCTTTGCCGAGTTCTTCAAGGAGTGCGATGCGCTGGTCAGCGCCGTCGTCGGCGCCGAGGCCGGGAAGCCGCAGGTGCAGCTGCGCACGCTGCATACCCTGAAGGGGAATTGCGGCATTTTCGGAGTCGTGTCGGTCGCGGCGCTAGCGCATCGACTCGAGGGGTTGATCCTCGACTCGGGCTCGTCACTCTCGGTCGAACAATCTGTCGAGCTGGCGAATGCGTGGAAGGCGTTCGCGGACCGCGTGCTCGGGCTGTCCGGCGCCGAGATCGAGTCGGGTGTGGAAGTGAGTCACGATGAACTGCGCGAGCTCGAGGCGGCCGCGCGTGCGCACGCGCCTCACGCGAAGCTCGAGGCGCTGCTAACGCGTCTGAAGTACGAACGCGGGAGCGCCCGGTTGCAGCGCGTTGCCGAACACGCGAAGTCACTGGCGCGACGCTTGGGTAAGGGCGAGCTGGAGATAGAAATTGAAGCCGGTCCTGACGTTCGCTTCCAAGCTGAGCGTTGGGCCCCGTTTTGGTCCGCGTTCGTGCACGTCGTGCGCAACGCGCTCGACCACGGCATCGAGACGGCCCAGGCTCGCCTGGCGGCGGGCAAGCCCGAGCGGGCCAAGCTCAAGCTCGTCGTGAAGTCCGCCGCGGAGCTGCTGACCATCGAAATAGGCGACGACGGGCGCGGCATCGATTGGGCCAGGGTCGCCGAAAAGGCCCGGGCACGCGGCCTGCCGAGCGCTAACGAACAGGATCTTGTCGACGCCCTCTTCTGCGACGGTCTCAGCACCGCCGAAAGCGTGAGCGAAGTTTCGGGCCGCGGCGTGGGCATGAGCGCGGTGCGAGACGCCGCGCGCGCACTAGGGGGCGTCGTGACCGTTACCTCGGCGCCAGCCGCCGGCACGACCATCCGATTTCGTTTCCCGATTGCGGCGGCCACCAGGGCGACCGACACACCGCAGGCAGGGGGTCGACCCGGCTTCGCAGCGTCGGGCGTGACGCCATCGTGAAGACCGGGGCCGCCGAGCGTCGTGGTTTGCCAAGCTCTGGCCCTTATTAACTGCGAGTCCGGTCCGTTCGATCTTTCAGGGAGATCTGCCGTGGACAAGAAGATCCTGATCGTCGACGACTCGGCAACGGTCCGCCAGCAGGTGCGCGTTGCGCTGCTCGGGGCAGGCTTCGAGATCGTCGAGGCGGCCGATGGCGTCGAGGGCTTGCAGGCGCTGACCGAGCGCGATGACATCGTCGGCGTAGTATGCGACGTGAATATGCCGCGCATGGGAGGTCTCGAGATGCTCGAGCTGGTCAAGGCCAGAGGCAGGCTCGCGGCGCTTGCCGTCCTGATGCTGACGACCGAGGGCCAACCTGCTTTGGTGCAAAGGGCCAAGGCCCTGGGCGCTAAGGGTTGGGTCGTCAAGCCGTTCAAACCGGAGCTACTGGTCGCGGCGATGCGCAAGCTGATTGCGGTGTGCGGGAGTGCAGCGTAAGCCAATGCGAAGCCCCGACAATCGCCCGATCGACAACCTTGTTTACGACTGCTCTCGCGAGCTATTCGCAGCCTACACACTCGACATGCATCCTCGAAGCCGCCACGACTTTCCGGCTTCAGAGGAGCTGGCCTTGTGCGGCGTCATGGGTTTTGGCGGCAAGCAGATGCGCGGCGCGCTCGTGCTGGCCACGACCCGGGAGGCGCTCGAGCAGACCAATCCAGGAAACTTCGGCTCGCAGCGAGATTGGGTGTGCGAGCTGGCCAACCAGCTCGTGGGACGCGTGAAGAACCGGCTGCTGCTGCTCGGGGTCGAGATCCTGCTGGCCACGCCGGCAGGTCTGAGCGGTGAGAACTTGTGCCCGACGCCGGCCAAGCTTCGCTCGCCCCAGATCTTCGCGGCGGCCCGCGGTTTTGCTTGTGTTTGGATCGACTGTGAGTTCGCCGACGGCTTCGAGCTACCCGCGGTGCCACCTGCTGGCATCGAGGCGCCAGTCGCCGAGGGCGACACGGTCATGTTCTAGGCCCGCCACGGCTCGAGCAAGCTGAGGAGCGGCGAAGCCTTGCGCGCCAACAACAGCGTGGAGCCTGCCAGGGTCGTGATGGCGACGGCACCCAGTTGATCCAGTAGGGCGGGGTGAGGCGAGCCATCGTCATTGGCAGGAACGTGAAACAGTCTGCGAAGCACTCTCAAGCTCGGCATTTCGCGACTGCTGATTGGCTTATACGGTGCTCCCAAGGGCAGCACCGGGTTCTACGGAGGCTTTAGCCCGCTCGGGCTCGAGTGGAAGATGTCGCGGAGGTTCTTTCTCGTCGTCAAGCCGCTGAACATCGCGCTGCCAGTCCCGCAGCTCAAGGGCGTGCCATTTTCTCACTGGCAGTATCGCGCCACGATCGGCCTCGACATCTACGCCGGCTGACCAGCGCCGGGCATGGCGCCCACCATTGCGGCCAATTTTTCGTGCAAAGACCGGAGCGCTCTCCTACGGTGCGCGGCTGTTGACCTGCTCATCCGTGCCCACTCATCGCGTACGCCACCTTCCTGCGCTGGATGGCCTGCGCGGCCTCGGGCTGCTGGGCGTGCTGCTCTTCCACGCCGACGGCCTCCTGCCCGGCGGCTACCTCGGCGTCGATCTGTTCTTCGTGCTCTCGGGCTACCTCATCACCTCGCTGCTGCTGGCCGAGCATCGAGAGACGGGCCGCATCGATCTCTACGGCTTTTGGGTGAGACGCTGCCGGCGGCTCTTTCCGGCGTTGTTGGCGTTGATGCCGGCGGTGGCGGCTTATGGCTGGTTCTTGGCACGACCGGAGGAGCTGCACACGCTGCGCAGCCAGGCGATCGCGAGCTTGGGCTACTTTGCCAACTGGCTCGCGATACTCGACCATCGCAGCTATTGGCAGCTCTTCGCAGCTCCTTCTCCGCTGGAGCACACCTGGAGCCTGTCGATCGAGGAGCAGTTTTACGTGGTCTGGCCGCTCCTGGTCATGCTGATCCTGCGCCGCCACGGCACGCGCGTCGTCCTGGCGCTCTCCGTGCTTTTGACCTTGCTGTCCATGGGCGCCATGGTGCTGGTGTTCTCGGCGGGTGCCACGAGTCGCGCCTACCTGGGTACGGACACACGCATGGCGGGTATCCTTGCGGGCGCGGCGCTGGCCACGCTCGTGTCTCCCAATTCCTCCCTGCCCGCGGTGTTTGCGCGCTGGCTGGATTGGATCGGTGCAGCAGTGGTCCTGGGTCTGGTCGTCGCCTGGTGTAAGCTCGACGGGACGAGTCCGTTTCTCTATCACGGCGGCTTTTGGCTCACGGAGCTGGGGGTCCTGGTGCTCATCCTCTGCGCCGTGCTCGATCGCAAGAGCATCGTGGCCCGAGCGCTCTCGGTGCGGCCGTTGGTGTGGCTAGGAACCGTCAGTTACGGCGTCTACCTATGGCACTGGCCGGTCAACGTGCTGCTCACGCCAGAGCGGACCCAGCTGCACGGCGCGACCCTGCAGCTGCTAAGGTTCACGCTCAGCTTCGGCGTCGCCATCGTATCCTACCGCTTCATCGAGCGACCGATCCGTCGCAACGGCGTGCCTTTCGGACGGCCGCAGTATCTGGTGCCGGCCGCGATCATGCTCGCGCTGTTTCTGATCGTGCGCGCGACGTACGCGCGCGGCAGCACGAGGGCTGAGCCTTCGCGAGCGATCAGCGGAGCGTCGGGGTTGGAATCCGTTCGTTACCGTGTCGTAGTATTCGGCGACTCGACCGCCAACTCGCTCGGCTGGGGCCTGCGCGGACTCCATGAGAAAGGCATGGCCGTGGAGCTGCTGGGCAAGGACGGCTGCACCATGCTTGGTGACCTCTGCAATGGGGAGCAATGGGCCGAACGCGTCCGGGCACTTCGGCCCGACGCCACGCTCGTCTATCTGGCCGGCGCGTTTCTGCACGGCTTCGGCGTCGACGGCAATTGGCACACAGCCTGTCACGCCGACTGGGACGCAAAGTTCGAACGGTCATTGACGCGCCGGCTTCACGAGCTCGAAGAAGCTCAGGCTCGGCTGTTCGTCGTGACCGCTCCGTATCCGGTCGGGCGCTGGGACACCCAGGAGTATCGAACGCAGATCGACTGCATCAACGCATCGTTGCGGCGGGTCGCTCGGACCGCGCCTTCCGCTCGCATCCTCGACGTTCATGAGCGGCTGTGCCCGAGGGGCCTCTGTCAACGAGAGCTTCCGGGCAAAGGCCCGGTTCGCCCGGATGGCGTCCATTTTTCGCTCGCCGGAGCCGAAGACGTGGCGCGCTGGGTGCTCGACCAGATCCAACGCTAGACAGCGCAGCGACGGTTTGAGAGCCCGCTGTTGCGTTGGCGCTCGTGATGTCTTCACGCGGTGGGGCGTCGCTCGAGGCGATAGGACACGCGGTCGAGCTGAAGCGGTCCGGAAACCCACCGCGTGATGAGCCCGACTCAGTTTCTCGCGCGACTCTGCGCCCTCATCCCACCCCCGCGTCATCCGCTCGTTCGCTTTCACGGCGTCTTCGCCCCGCATTCGTCTTGGCGACGTCACGTCGTGGCCCTCGCGCACGGGAACTCGCCTGCCAACGAGGAGGCCAAGGCCGCCGCTTGCCGTAGAGGGATGGCACGCGGCCCCGACGCGAACAGCGACGCACCCCTGGTGCCGCCAAGGCTGGTCGAAAGTCGTGGACCTGCTGCGCGCGGCGCACGAGTCCAGGCCGCAATCTCCCTGCCTGCCGAGATCACCGTCGCCCGCGACGCGCGCATCGATTGGGCAACCCTGCTCAAGCGCGTGCACGAAATCGACGCTTTGGCTTGTACTTGTGGCGGGCGCCTCAGCGTCATAGCGCTGATCACCGAGCCGGAGGTCGTTGTCGCGATCCTGACCTCGCTCCGCCTTCCCGCCGCGCCGCCGCCGATCGCCAGGGCTCGCTCCCCCCGACTACGAGTCGGCGCGGGACTGACACGAGCCTCCCTGCATGCCGTCAGACATGCGCCCCAGCGGGCGCCCAGGGCGACGCCTGCTTTGGAATAGCTCAGCGGCGACGAAACGGAGCCCCTTCGCTCCCGAGTGGCGACGAAACGGAGCCCCTTCGCTCCAGCGGCGACGAAACGGAGCCCCTTCGCTCCCGAGTGGCGTGTGAAAAGTCTTATGTTAACGAAGGTTTAGGCGCATTCGTGAGATGGAGAGCCTGCCAGTCCGCGGTTGCGCGGTCAACGGCGGGCACGGGCTTCGCGCCCGGGTCGCGTTTGGTCTCGCTAGTCTCAGAGCGCCGCATCGAACTGAAAGAAACTAGCAAGAGCACCACTGGCACTTGGTGGACCGTCAGCGTCGACTCACAAATATGGAAACGGTTCCGGTTGACAGTGGCGGAGTGCTTGCGCTATCACCCTCTCGTTCGGGACAGCATTCTGGGAGGTGGTGGATGAACGCGTTTAGGCAATGCGCGCTGCTGGTACTGGTGTTGGCCGCTACTGCTACTTCGCAGCGGCCTGCGGTCGCCTCCTCAAACGACGCCAATCGTACCCTGGGGTTCGAGGATGCTTCGCTGTGGTCTGGCCAAGCTGGTGTGATTGCTGGAACCATTTCCACGCGCTCGCAAGGAGCGGCCGCACTGCTCGTCAACGCGTCCGGCTACACCGTGATCAGCAGCCGTTTGTTGGGGCCGCTCGGGCAGGTGCTACCACTTTGTCCTTCGATCTCAAGCTTCCGGACATTCAGCCGCCACCGGCCTGGCGCGGTGCCGTCCAGCTGTTCGTCAGCGCGCCGTCGCAGAACCTCAACAATGCCTACCTCGGGCAGGTCGAGCTCACGGGTCAGGCGCCCGGCGTCTTTCACCGGCTGAGCTTCAATGTGCCGGCAGACGTTTTGGCAAAGCTGCGAGCGACCTATTCGGACCTCAGCTTCTCGATCGCGCTCAACGCGCCGACCGTGAGCGGAGCACAATATGTGCTCGACAACTTCGAGGTGTCTGGAGCAATCCCGCCGAACAGCACCGTTGGGGCCGCTGATCGACTGCCGATTCTCGGTTTCGAGACGGCCGATGGTTGGCAGCTCAATGCCGGTCAAGTCCAAGGGCTCAGCGCGTTCAACACCACGCAGGGCAACTTCTCGCTCGGAATCAAGCCCCAGGGCTACGCGGTGCTGACCAGCAAGCCTCTGCCTAGCATCGGGCCGGTTGATGCCAACCTATCGTTCGACATCCGCCTGCCTCCGCAGCAGCCGAATCCTTCGTGGTATGGCGCGCTCCAGCTGTTCGTGAGCATTCCGTCCCAAGGGGTCTATAACGCGTACCTCGGACAGCAAGAGCTGACGCCGCTGCCGCTCGATCAATTCAAGACCGTGCAGTTTTCTGTGCCGAGCAACTTGGTAGCGGCGCTCAACGCCAACTATACCGATCTGCAATTCAGCATCGCCTTCAACGTGCCATCAGGCGCACCTGGGGTCTACTACGTCGACAATTTTCGCGTTGGTGCTCTGACGACGCCGCCCGCTGTGTTACCGCACGACACGCCGATCAAGCGTGACCTAGCCGGCTTGGTTAGCCCAGGCACCGGGGTGGTTCATTTCGGTGCCGACGGCCAATCAGCTGCACCGAGCTTGACGCTCGGCGCTTTCTACATCGAGGAGCGAGACAAGGCCTGTGTACCTTCGTCGACGACAGCGTGCCGCTTCCTGGTGCACACCGCGCGCTTTCACACCGGCTCCTTTTCGATGTTCAACACCAATTTTGCGGGCGTGAGCATCGTCAATCAGGATCCGTTCGAGGTCGTGCTGGGCGGCAGCGGTCCGAGCTCACTGTCGAGCCCGATACCATCCAACGTGCTGTTCGCGTTCAACATCGATGGGCAACAGCGCGGATTCAGCGCCTTTCCGGGTGCCGCTTCGACCGTCACCATCAGCCCGGCTGGCAGCGGCATGATCAGCATGACGGCCAAGCTCCAGGGCAACATCGACGGTCACGCAGTCAACGTCGATTTCACCGCCACGGCTGATTCGCCGCTCGCCAATCGCCCGCCGATCGCGAACGCGGGACCCGATCTTACCCTCACGTCGACGAGTCAGTGCCAAGCCAGCGTTACGTTGAACGCCTCGGCGACCGCCGACCCGGACGGCAATCTCAGCACGCTCCGTTGGATGGAGGGAAGCGTAACGCTCGGTACGGGTGCAGCGTTGCCAGCGAAGTTTCGGCATGCCGGCGTACACAACTTGTCGCTATTGGCGGTCGACAGCTTCGGCTCGGCATCTCGCGACGACCTCGTCGTGACCGTAAACCTACCGGCGAGCTGCCCTCCCTGACGGACGTCGATGTCGAAGCGGCTTTTCGTCGTCCTTGGAGGCGTCGCGTGTCTCTTGTTGCTCTTCACGAGCCTCGGTCATCGAGGTCTCTTGGCGTGGGCCTCAAGCCACGGTCAGGATGGGTCATACGTCGACGGGTCGAGCGCGCGTTCGCGCAAATCCGCTGCGCCAACGGACCGCGCGGAAGCGGAGCAGCGGGCAGTAAAGTCGAGCGCGGAGCCAGGGCATACTGAACGGCGCGATCCTCGCGCCTCGCTCAACCCCGAGCAACTCGGGCGCATCGAACCGGCTCTCCAGGTGCTCGACGGCGTTTGGCAGGATGCCTTGAATCGTGGCGACGAGGCCGCGTTGGCGCGAGTGAACGCAGAGCAAGACAAGCTGGTGGCCGCGACGCTGGGCGTCGACGGCCCAGCACAGGGCATGAACGATCAAGGACAATCTGGGAGGTAAAATCGGGATGGAAAACTACGGAAAACTCAATTGGTTGGGTGTGCTGGCACTGCCCGCGCTTCTGGCGACGGCTGGCTGCGACGGGCTCAATTTCTCGCCCTGCAAGCCGAACGCGACCCGTACGGCGCAGGCCGGTTGCACCTGCGGCTGCACGAACAATTCGAACGCGCCGGAGTGTCACGACCCCAACAACGTCTGCTGCTACGACCCCAATGGCGCGTGCAAGACCACGACCACAACCACGCCCGCGCCCAGCTCCAGCACGGCACCCGCCATGCCGCCAGCGAACAGCGACGGTGTACGAGCGACCTTGGTCCGCTGTTTCGAGGAGAAGGATGCATGCACGAGTGCCTACCCGGTGCTGGCGTGTCAGAAATTCTTCGAGCGCGCTCGCTTCGTGAACCTGAGCAACGCCCAGGCGCCGGCTCCGTCTAGGGAAACCACGCCGCAGCTGGCCATTGGCGCACCGCTCGAAATCAACTACGACTTTTCCTTTCCGCCCAAGCAGGTACCGTGGATGCCGCTCGATCCGGGGGCCACGCAAGAGGTTGCCACCGAGATTCGAGCCAATAGTTCTGCGGGTGTGGACGGACCGGGCCTCGATCCGGGTGTTCAAAAGTGCCAGCAAAGCGCGAGCTTCAATATCCAACTGATCAATGCGCGCCCCGTCGAGGATCCCAATGGTCAAGTCTTCGAACAGGTCATGATCGACGGAACCGCCGACCAGCCCTTTGGTCTGTGCACCAAAGGTGCCGGCTGCTGAAGGTATAGCCGGACCGTGATGCGCCCGTTCTTGATCCTCCTCGGGATTGCGCTCGGTGGGCCCCTGGCGTGTAGCGGGCGCACCGCAAGCTCGACGGATCCCATCCCAGGCGCACACACCCTCGACGGTACCTACGTCGTCACCTCGACTCACGACCCTACGGGCGCCCCGGGCGGCTTCCAGCCGCAACTGCGCGTTCAGGAGCCGTTGGCCGTCGTCGGCCAAGGCGGCTCACGCTACCGGATTACCTGGAAGAACGACGGCACGACCTTCAGCGCCGAAGCCGCCTCGAAGGTCTTGCGCGCAGAAGACGCGGTTGGTCAGCTCGACCCGCGAGGTGCAGCCAGTGCGACTGCGGGTGTCGTCGCAATCACGGTCCGCCGATTGAACTGGAACATGACCAGCGGCCTGTACCAAGAGGTTGACGACATCACGACCAACCTTTCCGGGGGCGGTCGCGAGATCAGCTTCATCGACGGTCATGTCGACGGGGTCAGCGATGGGGCGCGCCAGTGGCTGCACTACCACGCCGGCACCAACTACCCGTGGGATTTTCCGCACGGGGACGCCTGTATGCTCGGCGGTAGCGCAACGACTGACGGCATGTTGGGGGTCGCCTACGGCCCGACGCACGACGAGCTGCGCGTCTACCTCCAGGGCGTTGGCTGCGAAATCACCGCCAGCCGTGCCAGCGACGGCAAGTTCACCGCCGACCGCGCCAAGTGCTCGCTCGATCCGGATTTCAGCATCGCCGTTTTGGGCATCACAAGCTTCAATTTCGAAAGCTTCTCGCTCGACCCGGCGAGCAAACAGCTAAGCTTTGTCGTCCGTGCCACTCGCACACGCGACAACGGTCAAGTCGTCGACCTGTGTTTGAAGCTGGATTCCGCAGTGACCGGCGACTTCCCTCAATGATCCAATCGACATTCGTACCCCGCAGCGCGATTGCCGTTTGGATCGTCGTCGCAGCGTCCCTTGCCCCTCGTCACGGCGTGGCTGAGGTTTCAGCGTCGCTTCAGCCAAGAAAGGAACTGGGCGCCCAACGAGTGACGGACCACGCGGTCTGGGTGGCGGCGGTCGCAAGCCGGCTGCGGCTCGGCTATCGGGCGGAGGTACCTCTGGCCCTCGGTGCCGAGCTCGGTTGGTACCCGATTCGTTACCTGCGCCTCGCGAGCAGATTCCTGGTGGCGTCAACCCCGGTGCGCGACGGCTGCTATCCAGACGTGGCATTCATGGGCGGCTCGCAGGGCGAGCTCGGCTACGTCTTCTGCCAGCCCTCGCGATCCGCCCGTTTTGGATTCGCCCTCAGCGTAGGAGCGGTCGTCGTTGACACTTCTCACTGGGCTATCGCTCCAGGCTTGGTCGCGGTTCGTACGGATGTCGCCGACTATGGTACGGCGCTAGGTGTCGGTCTCCCTATCGACTGGCAACCGCGACGAGGGCTGAAGCTGGGCATCGACGTCGCACTCGGTGCGGCTATCGGCCAACACATCTCTTTGCGTTGCGTGCCCATGCCAATGAGCCAATGCACGCCAGGCACCGTCGTCACAGGACCAAACCTCGACACCTGGTCTGCACTGGCCGCGGTGAGCGTAGGGTGGACGTTCGATCTTCGATCGGACGCTCGCTAGGTGCAAGTCGGCTCACGGTTTCCACGAGCTGGCGGCGAAGTGCGTGGAAGCGGTTACGTAGATCCGCGGGATTGCGAGCGTGAAAAGCGCGGGGGATCGCGGTTCGGCGCTGTTGCTGGATTCTCGGCCGAGTCCCGCCGCGCAACATAGACCGACGCCTCCCCCCCTGAAAGTGACACGGCCCGGAGGACAAGTCCGAGCCGTCCTATTGTGGTCGGGGGGCATGCCGATCAGCGCGTAGTCGGGCAGCATGGCGCTCGAACCCAGAGTCGCGCGGGGTCCGAGGGCCAGATTCCGGCGGTGTGAGCGTGCAACGCGATCCGCGTGAGGACGGTGAGGAGTGCCAAGGCGGCGGCGGGCACAGCTCACCGTTCACCGCTGAGAGCTGGGCCGAAACCGTCGCGACCCTCGGGGACTAGCTGCGCCGGCCGATTTCGGGACACGAACTGGACAAGACGACCCCAAAGGCGCGCTTTTCTCGGCAAAATCGCTCAGAAAGCGCGGGCCTCCGGAGCCGTAGGTCATAGGTTCGAATCCTATGGGGCGCGCCGAAACTAAGCCGGATTCGCGATCGGAAATCCGGCGGCGCAATCTGCTACTCCTGCTGCTACTCCTAGGCGGTTTCGAAGCACCTGTGACATCGAGGTTTTTTTCGGACGGTATCGTAATCACGGCGGTGGTTCCAGGCGCGCCTTCGGGACTCCAGCCGAAGACTGTTGGCGAGGCAGTCACCGCCGTAGCGCGGGCCGCACTTCTAACGATCATGGTCGCGGCCGGACGTGAGCCCACGACCTTCGGCGAGACGCCGCCGTTGCTCTATCGAGGTTGCATCGCCGCTGGGCCGATTCTCGCGAAAGGCGACTTCTTTGTCGGTAAGGCGATCGACGAGGCAGCACAGTGGTCTCAGGAAGCAGATGCGGCAGTGGTTTGGTTGCTCCCCAGCGCCAGGCGAGCCCTTGGACCAAATCCACCGGAGCACCTCGTCTTCGAATGGGGCGTGCCCTTGAAGAAGCACTCCTCGCCGCTTAACTGGCTGATCTTAAATCCTCTTGCCCGCTCCGACGCGGCATCGCATTGGCGCGAGACGATGGAGGATCTGGACGGCCGCTTCATGGGCGCCTTCGGCGAGAATCTGCCGATCGACGTCGAGATAAAAAGGCAGAACACGCGCCGAGCTTTGGATGCTGCCCGCGAAGCGACACGGCGCTGGTGGGAGTCGAACGGAGGCTGATGTCTTCCCAAAGCTGTCACCTCCGATACTGCCGGGTCGTTAGCCCCGTCGAGCACCACTCGTTTAGTTTCCGCGGCGAGTCGTACCAGCTTCGCTTTGTTGGACCCGACTTCGAGAGCCGCTACGGGATGAGCGTCGAGCCAGCGGCGACGAAACGGAGCCCCTTCGCTCCCAGCCGCGACGAAACGGAGCCCCTTCGCTCCCAGCGGCGACGAAACGGAGCCCCTTCGCTCCCAGCGGCGACGAAACGGAGCCCCTTCGCTCCAGCGGCGACGAAACGGAGCCCCTTCGCTCCCGAGTGGCGTGTAAAAAGTCTTATATTAACGCAGATTTATGTGCGTTCGTGAGATCAGGAGCCTCGCATGCGGCCGAGGCGTCGTCAATGACGGCCGCTCGCGCCCTGGTGCGCCGGATGGCGTTTGCTCTTCCTAGTCTCCCGGCGTCCGCGGTAGCCACCTGGGGTGGAATCGCAATCGCAAGCTGGCAGCTGGTTTCAGGCCCGCGCGAAGGGTCTCGATGCGACCCAGCGCGACGTGCTCGGACTACTGGCACTGCACGGCGAGGTGAACATCTCGACGTTGACGGACCTTTGCAACGCTGCCGGCTTGCGCGCGACAGCCACGCGGCAATGGAGCACCACGACCTTGCGATCTCAAGTCGAACCTTTGGTGGCGGCGGGGGTTGTACGCCACGGAAACTCGGGTTTCGGCGTCGTGCGATCGGCAAAGCATCCTGCCTTGCGCGACGCAGCTGCGCGCGGACGGCTTGGTGTGCTCTCGCAGGTGGCGATCGCCAATCGCTTCGGCCGGCAGTACTACGGGGGTACTGCTGACCTGGCGCTCAAGGCTTTGCTCGAGCTCGATGTGGCGCTTGCGCTCGGCGGGTCGGGCGTCGACGTAGCGCTGACGCGCGCCTTGGACGGCGCAGCGGTGCTGGGCAACGTGCCGAGTTTGGAAGTCGCCGCACATTCGGTGTTTCCCGCATTGGTGCAACCGTTCGAGGCAACCTGGTTCGAACGGTTGGACGAAGGCGTGCAGTCACGCTTGTTCGAGCTGGCCGCGTCGTTCGCCGAAAACGCGGGCAGCGGCCTGGGGGAGCTCTATGGTCACGCGCTGCAGCGCCCACGGCTATTTTCCGCGCAACCCGCAGCGCATTCTGGGTTGTTCGGTGTGGCAATCCTCGTGGGTGATTTGGAAACCGCAGAGGCCCTCGCGAAGTCGGCACAGGGCGACTTGCGCTCGACGCTCATGGCGGCGCTCGCGGTTGCAAATGGTGCGTTTGCGGAGGAGCATCCGTTCGTACCGCCGAAGAAGGACGAGCCCATCGGCGTCGCGAGACTACTTCAGGGGCTGCTACTGCTCGGGCGAGGGCGCGCCGGAGATCTCGATGCCGCCGGGCGTATTGCGCACGCGGGCAATCGCAAGACGTCGGCGTTCAAGTGCTCCTCGGGCTGGCTGAAGGAGCTGATCGAGCTTGCGCAAGGGCGACGGTCGGCGTTCGTGAAACGCGCCTTCGAATCAAGCGGGAATGCGGACTGCCTTGACGGTCTGCTGCGCGCGATCTTCGCCATCTGGGGGGATGACAGTAGCGTGGTGGAGCTCGCTCCGATCCCGCTGGAGCGCTCCGCTGACTATTTCCACGATACCGAGCAGTATTGGCTTGCCGCTCACTACCGCGCTTGTTTGACGCGCCTGTCACGCCCTGCGGGTGGCGGGCAGGTCAACATCTTTTTGAAGCAGCCCGAGCCCAAGCGCGAGAACAAAACGGATGGTGCCGTGCGCCCACTGTTCGAGTTGCGAACCGCCAAGGAAGCGTGGGAGCTTTCGCTCGAGGCGTTGGAGCGCGTCGCGGCGACGGCTGGTCCGCCCGATGCGCCGAACATGGCGACGACTCAAGAGCGCATCCTGTGGCGCGTTTCGCCGAGCAACCTCGACATCGAGCCCTACCTGCAAGTGAGTAAATCCGGAGCTTTCACGCGCGGTCGCAAGCTGGCAATCAAGCATTTGCTGGCCGGTGCAAAGCAGCTCGAAAGTCTGCCCCCTGAAGATCGCGCCGTTGCCGAGCATGCGCGCGAACGGCGCGAGAACTACGGCTACGGTTACCCGCAGGTATTCCATTTCCTGGATCCGCGGGCCTGGCTCGATTTGGTCGGGCATCCGCGCGTCGAGCTTCAGGGTACCGAGCAGCCAGTCGAAGTAGTCCGCGGCAGAGTACAGCTGGTGGCCGAGGCGCAGGGCGATACGCTCGTCGTGAAGCTCGAGCCAAACGACTTGATCCGGGAGCTGTCGGTGCGGCAAGAGCCAGGAAAGCTGGTCGTGTACCGAGTCGAAGAACAGGCGTTGCCGCTGCTCACCCTGCTGCGCACGGGCCTGACGCTGCCGGCGGCCGCAAGGGAACGCGCGCTAGCCTCACTCGGTCGCTTGGCGCACCTCGTGCCCGTGCAGACTTCGGAGCGCACCGCGGCCAGGGCGGTGGCCGCAGACGCTCGGCTTTGGCTGCGTGTGCTGCCGCGCGTTGGCGGTTTGTCGGTGGCCGCGTTCGTACGACCGCTTGGTGGCGCGGGGCCGGAGCTCCTGCCCGGGGTCGGCGCTCCCCACTTGCTCGGTCATCAAGGTGGCGAGGCCGTGCAAACCGAACGCGATCTCGGCGCCGAACGCGCCGCGCTCGCCGCGCTGCTCGCAGAGTGCCCGCTGGTCGAAGGTTTGGGTGTTGCGGGTGACTCGGTGGTTTTGGAAGACGCCGCATCCTGTTTGGAGCTGCTCTCGGTGCTGCAACGACCGGATTGCCAGATCGTCGTCGAGTGGCCCGAAGGGGCCCCACTCAAGCTCCGTGGGCGGGTTGGTCGCAGTGCCCTGCGAGCGCGCATTCAGCGCGGCGCCTCGCACTTTTTCGCCGCAGGCACGCTCACAGTTGACGACAGCTTGAGTCTCGAGCTGCAAGAGTTGGTGGCATTGGTCGCTGAGAGTCCAGGCAAGTTTGCGCGCCTCGCTAGTGGCGACTTCATCGAGCTGGAGCGCGACCTGCGCGATACGTTGGAACTGCTCAGCGCCGCCAGCGTCGATCTGGGAAAGCGGCAGCAAGGCGTGGCGTTGTCGCGCAGCGCCTTCGCGACGCTCGAGCGACTGTCCGCGGACGGCATGGGCTTCACGCTCGAGAGCGACGTGGCCAGTTACCGAGACCAGCTCGAGGCGGCCTTCTCGAAGACTCCCAAGCTGCCACGTGGGCTCGAAGCCGAGCTGCGCGACTACCAGGTCGAAGGCTTCCGCTGGCTGGCCCGCTTGGCCGACGCCGAGCTCTCGGCCTGTCTGGCGGACGACATGGGCCTGGGCAAGACGCTCCAGGCGATTGCGCTCTTACTCTATCGAGCGAAGCAGGGGCCAGCGCTGGTGGTCGCACCCACCTCGGTGTGTGACAACTGGCGGCGCGAGCTGACACGCTTTGCGCCCTCGCTCGAGCTGCGCGTGTTCGCAGGCGCAGGGCGTGAGCGCGAGCGCGAGCTGGAAGGGCTGGGCGCCCGCCAGATCGTGATCACGAGCTACGCTCTGCTGCAGCAGAGCGCCGAACAGCTGCAGGCAGTGAGCTTCGCCACGGCGATCCTCGACGAGGCTCAGCTGATCAAAAATGCGGAATCGCTACGCGCCCAAGCGGCTTGCGCCCTTGACGCCAAAGTACGCTTCGCCCTCACGGGCACGCCTGTCGAGAACCACATTGGCGACCTCTACAGCATTTTTCGCTTCCTTTTGCCTGATTTGGTCGGCACCTGGCCGGCGTTCAATCGACGCTTTGGCGCGGCGCGGAGTGGAGAAGCCGGGAATCTTGCGCGGCGCTCGCTGAAGCGCCTGCTCAAGCCCTACCTACTGCGGCGCACGAAGGCTCAAGTGCTCGAAGAGCTGCCGCCCCTGACCGAAATCGAGCATCGCGTGGCCTTGAGCCCGGCTGAGGTCGCGCTGTACGAAGGCGTGCGGCGCAAGGCACTCGAGGCCCTTGAAGAAGGCGCCAAAAACCCGCAGGCGCGCTTGCGCGTGCTCGCGGAGATCACGCGCCTCCGTCGACTATGCTGTCACCCGCAGCTTGTGGCACCCCATGCCCCAGCTGACAGCGCCAAGCTCGACGCACTGATGGAGCTCATCGCCGAGCTACGCGACGGACGGCACCGCGCGCTGGTGTTCAGCCAGTTCGTGGACGTGCTTACGCTGGTTCGAGCTCGCCTCGACGCGCAGGGCATCTCCTACCAGTACCTTGACGGCTCGACGCCGCCCCCACGTCGTACGGCCGCCGTCGATGCCTTCCAATCCGGCGACGGAGACGTCTTCCTGATCAGCCTCAAGGCCGGCGGTTTCGGCTTGAACCTCACCGCCGCCGACTACGTCATTCACGTCGACCCATGGTGGAATCCGGCCGTTGAAGCCCAAGCCTCCGATCGCGCCCACCGCATCGGACAGACTCGGCCCGTCACGGTCTATCGGCTCATTGCGTCGGGCACCATCGAAGAGCGCATCGTCGAGCTTCACCAGAGGAAGCGCGAGCTTGCCACGTCGCTTCTCGACGAAAGCCACACTTCCGCCGCTCTCAGTCCCGAAGATCTGCGGGACTTGCTGGCGCCGTAGTGACCAGCGGCCGCTCGAGCGGCGAGCGCTCGAGCGAACAGCCGCGAATCGACGACGAGCCGTGGTAGATTCGGCGCGTGACGTTTCCCGAGTGGTGGGACTGGGAGCCTGAGGTGACGCCGCACGTGGAGAAGCGGATGGAGGATCGTACCTTCACCGAGGTCGATTTGCGCCTGATGCTGGAGCGCGCGACTTGAAACCCCGATCGCGGGTTCGAGCGTACACGGCAACGGCAACCTGACGGCAACGGATCACTCGGCGGATCAGAACACCGCGAGTTGATTCAGGAAACAGGGTGGAGGCGTCGGGAATTGAACCCGAGTCCGCGAGGCGTCCAGTCAGCTTTCGTTCACGTGCGTAGTCGGATTACCCAACCGACGGGGTCCGGCAAATTCGGTTGTCGAGCCTAGCTCCAGATTTTCTCGGCCCTGCCACCCAGAGCATTGGCGGGACCCAGCTTTAGTGGTGACGCCCTTCCGATACCAAAACTATCTCTCGGTTGGACGGCTCTACTGTTTTTTAGGCAGCGAGAGCGATTGCATTGTCGTTTGCAATTGGTACGGCCCGATTTTGGAGAGGGTCGGGTGCCTCCACACGCAAACTGACCTTCAGTCCCCACGTCGAAACCGATCGCCCCCGTAGGGAGGGGGTGTGGGTGACGAGCAACATAGCCGCTGTCGCCCGAAGGTCAAGCCAGCCAGCGGGCCTGAAATCCTGAGGTTTCACTGCAGCGCTTGATCGCCGCGAAGTAAGGCAGGTCGCCCCAGCTGCGCACGATGCGACGAGCCGCATCGGAATCGAGGCGCAGGTGCCGGATCGAGGCGCAGGTGCCGGTGTACGGCATCGTCGAACAGGATGCCGAGAACGTGGCCAGCGCCACATCGACGTGGGGGCAGTGCTGGAGCGCCGGGCGCGCTGTCGGTTTGTGCTCGCCCGATCCCCGCTCAGACACAGGCTGGCCAGCGCAACCGACGCGACCAGAAAAAGCTGCGTCTCGCGCGAGAAAACTGCAACGAGCCTGCCGCAGCCGAGCGGAAAGCGGTAGGGCCACCGAAACGCCACGCCGCTACAAGGGCGCCTCACAAATGCTGCCTGCTGCGGTACTCGGGTGGTAGCCGCAGCTCGATTCCGCTGCGCTGAACGCTGGTGCATGTCTTGCACGCGCAGTTTGGCTTGGGTCGACCCCTCGAGACTCCGGGAGCTCAGGCCGCCACGGTCACGTCGCTGCTGCTGATCGCGCAGCAGGTGGCCGGAAAGGCCGCGCGCGACGCGCTCTTTTTATCCAGCTTTCATGCCTCGCATCTGCCGACGGCGATGGCGGCCGGCGCAATCCTTTCGCTAGCGGCGGCATACTGGGTGTCGCGATTGATGGCGCGACATGCGCCCGCGAGCATCATGCTGCTGCTTTGCGCGACGAGCGCGAGCGGGTTCACCTTGGAGTGGGCCCTGGACCTCAGCGCTCCCCGGGTCGCAGCCGTGCTCGTGTACTTGCAAACGGCTCTGTTCGGGCCGGTAATCATTTCGACGTTTTGGGCGCTGATCAACGAGCGCTTCGATCCGCACACGGCCAAGCGCGCTGTCGCTCGCATCGCTGGCGGAGGGACGCTCGGCGGGGTGCTCGGCGGGCTAGCGGCCTGGCGAGCGTCCTCTCTGGTGCAGCCGGGGACGCTCTTGCTGTTTCTGGCTGCGCTGAACGCTCTCGCCATCGTCGGGACCTTGCTCACTCGAACGCGCAACGACGCGGAGCCCGCAGCGCGCACGGGCGCGGCAGGTACGGCCTCAGCCGAAACCGTGTCGCCGTTCCTAGTCCTCCGGGCAGAAGCCTTTCTGCGCAATTTGGCGCTGCTGATTGCGCTGGGCGCGGCGCTATCGGCCCTGCTCGACTATATTTTCAGCGCGCAGGCAGCCGCAGCCTTCGGCAAAGGGCAGCCGCTGCTCTCCTTCTTCTCGCTCTTTTGGTTGGCAGTCGGCGTCCTGTCGTTTCTTCTCCAAATCTCGCTCGGGCGCGTGGCGCTCGAAAAGCTGGGGCTCGCCGTCAGTATCGCCGTCCTGCCCGGCATCATCATCTTGGGTGGAGCGTTCGGGCTCGCCATGCCGGGCCTGATCAGCGCGTCGCTGCTGCGCGGCGCTGAAGCGGTGCAGCGCAACACGCTGTTTCGCTCCGCCTACGAGCTTTTGTACACGCCGCTGCCCGAGGAGCGGAAACGCGCCACCAAGGCTTTCATCGACGTGGGCTTCGACCGGCTCGGAACCTTCGTCGGTAGCGGCATTGCCCTGATCGGGCTTTACGCCTTTGCGCGCGGGCAGGGGTCGTTTCTGCTGGGGGCCGTCGTTGTGCTGGCGATCGCCACGCTGCCCGTGGCGCGTCAGATTCACCTCGGCTACCTCGCGGCGCTGCAGCAAGGGCTGCGTGACGGCGCGAAAAAACTCGAAGTGTTGCATGACCGAGATGCCGCCTCGCGGCACTCGCTTGCGCCGCAGCACCTCGACAGAGAAAAGCTCATCGAGCGCATCGAGGTCATGCAGCCTGGAGGGCTTACGGCGTTGCTTGAAGCAACCTCGGCGCAGCCGGCGGGGGTGGAGGCGCCGGGCAGAGCACGCGAGGCGCTGAACGACCCCGAAGCGCTGCTCTCGAGCGCGCGCGACGTGCTTTTCGCCAAAAGCGAGCGCCTGCAGCGCGCCTTGGAAAGCCTCGATGCTCGGGGACCAGCGGTAGCTTGCGCGATTTTGCTTTTGGCGCATGCCGAGCACCACGAGCGAGCGCTGCAAGCCTTGCGCAGCAGCGCCGCGTCCATCACCGGCCAGCTGATCGACGCCCTGCTCGATCCAACTATGGATTTCGTCGTTCGGCGCAGACTGCCGCGCGCCCTGAACCAGTGCTTGACCCAACGCGCCGCCGACGGCCTGCTGCTCGGTATCGGCGACGAGCGTTTCGAAGTGCGCTACGCCTGCGGACGCGCGCTGCTCCGAGTCAGCGACGGGGATCCGCAGCTGAGCATTTCGCGCGAAAAGGTGATGGAGGCGGTGAGGCGCGAGCTCGACAGCGAAAAGCGCATGCTGGAAGGCACGAGCGCGGAGTTCGAAGAGGATCCGGGCGCCGATGCCGAGAGCTCACTGCTCGACGGGCTGAGGCGCGACCGCGTTACTCGTAGTCTCGAGCACGTGTTTACGATTCTCTCGCTACATCTGGAACGCGAGCCGCTGCGCATGGCCTTCAGGGCGCTCTATCACGAAGATACGCGCTATCGTGGCACGGCGCTGGAGTACCTGGATACGGTGCTCCCGAGCGAGATTCGCGAGATTTTGTGGCCGTATTTGGGTGCAACCGCGCCGCTGGCCACGGCGCGCGCTGCGCACGAGCTCTTGGCCGACCTGGCCCGCGTGGGCGAAGTCAGTTAGCTCAACTCAGCCGGCGTAGATTTCGACGCCGATCGTGACGCGGTACTGCCAGTACGAAAACGGCACGCTGTGAAGCTGGGGCACCGGCAGCGCGAAGTTCAACGGATTGAGCACCAGGAAGAAACTGCGCGACGCCTTGTACTCGAGCCCCAAGGGGCTGAGACCTGCGTAGATCCCGGTGGTGCCCTTGGGGGCGCCGTACAAGTCGATGAGCAGTCGAGACATGCCGCCATTCAGCGTGGTCCGCAGATTGAATTGCTCGTAGGCCAGCGGCACCCGGAAGATCACGGTTCCGTAGGCGTTGAAAGCACCCGCGCGCATCGTGGTGGTGCCATTGACGGCGATCCACGGGTTCCACTCGGCATCTAGACCGAAGGTCCAATGCCGGCTGAGGCGCATGCGGGCGCCCAGCGTCGCCGCCAGTGCTTCGTGATTGACGGAGCCTGACGCGCCCAAGTACGCGCCAAAGGCGGTCTTCGACGGATCTTTCGGTCCCGGCTCTTTTACGGGCGTGACGACGGGCGGCGGTGGGGCGTGCGTTTCCGTCGAGCTCGAGGTGTCAGCGTTCTTTGCGTGGTGCTTGGTCTGGGCCAAAACCTGCGACGAAAACAGGCTGGAGCCCAGCAGGGCGGTCAGTCCCAGCAGCGCGCCGCCTCGCCGCCAGCGCCTTCGCCCCAGAAGGCCGAGCAAGCCGAGCAAGCCGGCCCAGCCGAAACCCGATGCTCGCTCGGCGGGCGCGCTGACATTGCAGCCCAGCCCTGAACCGTTGCCGTACTGGTGCTCGGGCGCGTCGCACCAGGCGTTGGCGTAGTTGCAACCTGGCGAGTAGCTGAGGTACTTGTCGAGCGTGGCGTCTACCGTCACCATTTTCTGAGCGGTGGTCTGACCGGGCTCGAGCGTCACACGAAGAATTGCGCCCGCGGCTTCGATGGCGAGCTTGCGCCGCTGTGCTCTAAGATCGTCGGGATCGTCGCAACGGTCCAGCTCGCTCGCGTGAGGCGGACCGTCGCTTGCCTCCGAGAGGCTGCCGTTGGCTTCGTCGATGTAGTCGAGCACGGTCGTGATCTTCATGCCGTCGCGGGTGCGGTAGGTGTGGGTAAAGCTGTCTTCGAGCGCGTGAATCGCCTGTCCGATGCGCACGTAGTAAGTCGGCAGCGATGCTTTGACGCCGTGGCGTATCGACAGATAGAGCGGCAGAATCACGCGCTTGCCGAGGTCGGGCTTGCCCGCAGCGTCGAGCCCTTCGAGGGCCTGGCCGATCCTTTCGCGAATGAAGGCGCGACAGTCGCGGACAGCCATTTCCGAGCCGCCTGGCTCGTTTTCGTGCGGGTTACGCAGGCAATGCTCGCGCTGCGCGTTCGGATCGCCGTGAACCAGGGCAAGCTGCGAGATGTCACCCGAATCTCGGCCCTTCAGGTCGTTGTCGCGGACGCCTACGAGTAGGGTCGCGGCGCCTAAATCGGTCATGTCGCCAGCGGGCGCGAACTCCAAGTCGTTGATCAGCGCCCGTTCGTTCCTGTCGGCCGGCAAGGGTGCGGCGGTCGCGAGATCGAGACGCACGGCGCGCAGCGCCTCCGAGGTGATCGACTCGTGGCAGCCGGTCGTAACGACGCTCGAGATCGTGTAAGCCTGGGCGGCGCTGGGCACAAAAGTGACGCAGCCCGCGGCAATAACGCCCCGACGAAGTGCCACGAAAGTTCGTCCGCTGCGCAAGAAAGTCAGTGCTGTCATGTGATGATGCCGACCAAGGCAGGTTGCGTGCCGAAGCGATTGCTGCGTTGGGTCCGGTACTCGCCGCTGAGCCGCGAAGAGCGGCACGCTTCGTGCTCTCATTGCGACGCAGATGCGCAATACCGCACAGGGGCACGACAAAAAATGAAATCTTCGATGCTGGGCCGAAGCCGTTGCCTGCTGCTGAGCTACATGGCTCTTTCGTCGGCGGGCTGCTGGGTAGGGACTGAGCCACGCCACGTCGAGCACCACGAACACGAGCATCGCGTGCTTGTCGAAGACGGCGACAATCACCACGAAGGGCACCACGAAGAGCATCACGAAGAGCACCACGAACACGAGCACCACGACTGATCCGAGAGAGTCGCGCCCCTCGTCTGCCTCGCAGCTACCGCTTCAGTCTTGGTTCACGAACGTGACCGGGACCGTGATGGTGCCGCTGCCTCCGGCGGGCGGGTCGAAGCGGGCCAGGGCCGCGCGGCGCAGCAGGCATTCAACGGCGGTGGGCGGTAGGCTGGGGCCGTTGGCCGTGACGGCGGCGACGCGACCATCGGCGGCGACGCGAATCACGAGCTCGACCTTGCCGGCTAGATCGTAGTCGTCGGCGAGCGAAGCCTGGTAGCAGGCGCGAAAGTCGGCCTGCATCGACGCCAGCTCCAGCGCGGCTTTGTCGCTGCTCGGGCTGCGTTTGGCAGCGCTCGGGCTCGGCGTTGCGACGGAAGCGTTGCCCGATTTGGCCGCGGGTGACTCTGGTGTGGCCGTTGCATAGTCGGCGAGCAGCTCTTGCGCGCGCCGGGGCTCGCCGGATTCTTCGTAAATTGCCGCGAGCGCCTGCGCGACGTTGGGGCCCAGGGGCGCCGCCTCGGGGCTTTGTTTGGCAACCTCGAGCGCGCGCTCGAGCGCTTTGGTGGCGGCTTGATGGCGCCCGAGCGCTTCCAGCGTTTCTGACAGCTTGAGCGAGGCTTGCACGAAGGGCGGCGAGAGCTCGCGCGGGTGGCGCGAGGCGACTTCGACCGCGGCCGTGAACGGATCGACCGCGGCAAGCGTGTCGTGCTCGACACGGAAGGCTTCGGCCTTGGTGATCTGCAGCTCGAAAATGCGTCGATCGTCGGCGAGCATGCCTGGTTTGGTCAGCGCCAGCGCTTGTGCCACCGCCTCGCGCGCGTCGGCCGTGCGTTGCTGCTTGACCAGACAGTGTCCGAGCGAGGTCAGCGCTTCGGCTCGGTATTGAGGCCAGGGCTCTGCAAATCCCCACGCCAGCCGGATGGCTTGGCGAAGCTGCATTTCGCCTTCTTGCAGGCGCTTCTGTTGCACGAAGCTGCGACCCGAGCGCAGCAAGGTCTGGACCTCGGCGGCGCGCGCCTGGTCCGGCGTTGCCTCCGCAACGCTGGGGGCCTTTGCTGGCGCGGGGCCGGTGCTGCCGCCGCAACCCCAAGCCAATGCTCCGCCAAGAACCAGGAGCCACGAAAACCTGACACCACCCATAACCCGCTAGGCTTAGCTCATTCCGGCGCCCCGCGGTAGCGACCGCCAAGCCCCTTGAAATCTCCCCGCGATTCGCCGCTATTCGGTTGCCCAGCGATAGCGCACGCCGAGCTCGGTGAAGTCACCGCCGACGAGACCAATGCTGTCGGGGCTGCGGACCGTCACGATGAAGCTACCGCGCACGTCGACACGGCGCGATAGGGCCACGCGCAAGATCGGGCCCACGCGAATCGTGGGCGTGCCACCTCGTTTGGGCACGTCGAGCACGTCGACGGCGGGGCCGAGCGAGTGCTGGTTGCGCGAGCCGAAGGTGAAGACATAGGCGAGGCGGGTGCGCCAAACCCAGGGCGGGTCGACCACGACGTGCAAGGTTTCTTCGAAGACGCTTTCACCCTTGGGCACGCCCGCGACGTAGGACGCGCTGCCGCGCAAGAGCAACGCGCCGGGGCCCAGACCAAAGGAGAGATCGAGCTCGGCCTCGTAGGTGAGCGTTCGCGCTTTGGCGCCGGAGTTACCTTCGATATCCAAGCGTGAGTAGCTGGCCTGGGTGGGCAGGTAGGTGTGGGTGAACGACGAGAAGTAGCGCGGCCCCACGCGCAAATCCAAATGCGGGATCTCGATACGCCCGCCCCCGTAGACGCCCAAGCCGTTGGTGGTTGCGATCGGGTTCGCGTCGAGGCCGGTCCATTCGGTGAAGGGGCGGCCGTAGCCGAACGACAGGCGTGGCCGAAGATAGACGAAGCCTACGTCGACCGTGGTTGCCCAGAACCTGCGCGCGGGCAAGGTTCCCCACGACCGCGCCATGCGCGGATCCACCAGGGCGTCGGGCGCCACCGGCAGCACGCCGAGCGGTGGCTGCGCGTCGGTAAGATGCTCGCCAACGGGCTCAGCGGCGAACAGCGAGCCGCTGAGCGTGAGCGAGCCGCCGAGCAGCCACAGCGTGTGGAGGAGCGAAGCTCTGCGCGTCATCAGAAAATACCCAACAGCCCGACGCCGTTGGGTGCGGGGATGAGGTGAAGCTGCAAGCTGGTGTTCGTGGCCTCCGGCTTGACGACGTTGCGATAGTGAAGGAGCGGCACGCCGTAACCGACGAGGGTGCCGAGCAGCGCTCCGGTCAGCACGTCGCTGGCGTAGTGCACGTCGCTCACGACGCGAAACGTGGCAGTCGTCGCCGCCACCGCGTAGCCCCCCACGCAGCTCAGCGCATCCCACGGCGCACCGATCAGGTCGTTCTCGAAATGATGAATGCAAATCAGCGCGGCCCCGGTGAAGGCGAACGAAGAATGGCCACTGAAGAAGCTGCGGTAGTGAACGCTGCCGGTGCAATCGAGCGAGTCACTCGGTAGCTGGCTCGTGCCGCAAGTCTGGCCGTAGGGGCGTTCGCGACTCACGAGGACATTGGTTGCCCCTTGCAGTGCGCCGCTGACCGCTAGCGTCTCCAGGTCAATCAGGGCCATTTCTTGGGCGGCTTCGCGGCTACCGCGGTACCACCAAGCGCCAGTCAGCGCATCGGCCACGAACGGCCACGACACCGCGAGCGACAACCCGACATCGGAAGCGTCTCGGAAAATGTAGCGCCCGGAGACCGTACGTGCGCGCAGAGCGTTGCGCACGGCGTTGTCGAACCAAAGCCCCCCGCTGAGCGAGTGCTTGGACCGAGGCTTGACGATGGCCGCGGTCAACGTGACCGCGCCGCCAGTGGTCGCGACGACGTAGTCGGCGGCGCCGAACGTGGGCCATTTCCAAACTAGCGGCGGCGGCGCGTTTTTGACGAAGAGCGGGGTGGAGTCAACCGGGTGCGGCTCCGCCTTGTGCCCTTCTTTGGCAAACAGCGGCTGCTCGGGCTTGGCGCCTGGCGCAGGTTCGCCGCGTGGTGGCTCCATTGACGGAGCAGGCTCCGCCGGCGCGGGCGCGGGCGCCGGGGTCGGAGCCGGCGCGGGGCCTGTTCCGACGATCGTCATGCGGGGCTGCGTGACCGGCTTTGGTGGGTGCGTCGTCGGTGGGTGCGTCGTCGGTGGCTGCGTCGTCGGCGGCTGCGTCGTCGGTGGCTGCGTCGTCGGCGGCTGCTGCTGAGGTGGTGGGTACGGCAGGGGCGGGTCTGCGGCGTGCGCAGCCGCGGCCGTGAAACAGCTGAACGAGCCGAGCGCGACGGCGAGCATCCGCGCTCGCGCGGCGTTCGGAGTTGCTGCTCGCGCGGGGCAGCGAGATCCAGAAGCGGGGAAGGACAGGACCTGTGCCATTAGCAGTTTCCGCGCCGGCCGAGCAGGGTCGCCGTTCGACTAGCCTTGGCCCGGGCCTTCTATGTGGACGGGAGACCCGGACGCCAGGGCCTGATTCGAAATGGCGCGGCGACGTGGTTCATTTGCGCCACCCCGAGTGCAGCGCTCTTGGGGGCCCGACTTCGTCGGCTTCAAGGAATGCCGGTCGCCAACAACCGGCAGCAAAATTAGACATTTAGCGGCTCAGTGGTCTTCGTCAACCTGTCAATCTTCGCCAGCTCGTCGCGACAGAGTGTCAACTTGTCTAGCCAATTGACAGATTTGCGCGGCGCTGTCAGATTGGCTAAATGAGTGACGCGCTGTCCACGCAGCAGGAGGAGGGGCGAGCCACACCGGTTCCGAGCGAGCTCGCGCCCCCCGGCGAAGAGATCACGGTGCTCGTCGTCGACGACGAGCCCAGCAACCAAACCTCGCTGGCCAAGATCTTTCAGCGTGAGGGCATGCGTGTGTTCACGGCCGACGGCGCCAAAGCGGCGCTCGAGGTGGCACGCAAGCACAAGGTCCAAGTCGTGCTGACGGACTTGATGATGCCGGGCACCAACGGCGTCGAGTTGATGCGCGCCCTGAAAGAAGTGTCGCCCGACACCGAGACGGTGCTGATGACCGCCTACGGCACCGTCGAGACCGCCGTGCAGGCCATGCGCGACGGCGCTTACGACTTCGTCGAAAAGCCGCTCAAGCGCATGACCATCGTCAAGAGCGTGCGCAAGGCAGCCGAGCGACAGTCGCTGGTGGCAGAGAATCGCTCGCTACGGCAAGAGCTGAAGCTCCTGACGACGCGCGAGATCGTCGGCCAGAGTCCGGCGCTCAGGCGCGTGCTCGACGTGGCGACGCAGGCCGCGCCGTCCAGCGCGACCGTGCTGATTTTGGGTGAATCCGGCACCGGCAAAGAGCTTTTGGCGCGCTACATTCACGGTAAGAGCGCGCGCGCCGACGGCCCGTTCGTGGCCGTGAATTGCGCCGCCATTCCCGAGAGCATTCTGGAGGCTGAACTGTTCGGCCACGAGCGCGGAGCGTTCACGGGCGCCGTGGCAAAACGCGAAGGGCGCTTCGCGCGCGCGCGCGGCGGCACGCTATTTCTGGATGAAATTGGCGAGCTCTCGCCGGCCGTGCAGGTGAAGATCTTGCGCGTGCTGCAAGAGGGCGAATACGAGCCTGTCGGTGGCCACACCGTCAAAACGGACGCACGCATCGTGGCCGCGACGAACAAGGACTTGGTTGCCGAGGTGGAGGCAGGTCGCTTCCGCGAGGACTTGTACTATCGCCTCAACGTGATCGCGATCACGGCGCCGCAGCTGCGTGCGCGGCGCGAAGACATTCCGCTTTTGGTCGATCATTTTCTCGGCATCTATTGCAAGAAGAACGGGCGCGCGCGGCTGGCGGTGCCGCCCGAGGTGCTGCAAAAGCTCAGCGACTACCCGTGGCCGGGCAACGTGCGCGAGCTCGAGAATGTGATCGAGCGCGCGGCGGTGCTGTGTCGAGCTGACGCGCTGGCGCTCTCGGACCTGCCCGACGCCGTCGCCCAAGCCGCCGCGGCGCCGCCCTCGGCGGTGCAGTTTCCGATCGGCACCCCGCTGGAGGAGGTCGAACGGCGACTGATCCGCGACACCCTGGCGCACACCGGCGGAGACAAATCGCTCGCAGCCCAGCTGCTAGGCATCTCGACCCGCACCATTTATCGAAAGCTCGGCGAGACAGAGTAGCCGTAAAACGCTGCGAAATCGCCTCTTTGCCAACTTGGCACCAGAGCTGAGTTTGAGCGGGTCCGCGTGCCAGGATGGCGGACGGAGAGCGCGGCCGGCGCTCGAGAAACTGCTGAGATTTCAAGCGCTTTTACTGTATTGACCCCTGGCACGTCTCTCGCTTTAACCCGCCCGGACCATTGGCTCTCGACGCACTCCTCAAACGCTACTTCCTCGGTGTCGTGCTCGTGCTCGTCGCCGTCGCCGCATACTTCCAAGCTGCAGGTGCCACGCAGCTCATCGGCTCGGCCGTAGGTGCGGTGCCGTCGGGCGTGGGGTCGACGGTGGTCGTGCCGCCGTACAAGCTGGCGGTGCCGCCGCGCGAGCTCAAGAGCGGCGACCCGATCATCGAGCGCAATCCGTTCGACTCGGTCACCGGACCGCTGAACGCCAAGCCGCCCGAGCTCGACACGCCTAAGGCCGAAGCACCCGACGCCTCGGATCCGCTCAACTCGCCGGCGTGCGACGGCGTGCAGGTGCTGATCGTTACCGAATCGACCGATCCGACCTGGTCGGTCGCGGCCCTGCAGGGCCCAGGTGAGCCGCACCCGCGCATGCGCCGCGTGGGCGACGACGTCAACGGCAAGAAGGTCGCGTTCATCGGCTTCAACCCGAAAGAGCAGACGCCTTCGGTTTGGCTCGAGGGCGGCTCGCAGCTCTGTCAGGCCATGCTGTTTCGCACGCAGCCGCCGGTCGCGGCCGCGCCCGCGCCAACGGCCGCTGCGGCGCCCCCGCCGCCGCCGACCAACGGCCCCCCGGTGCTCGACCCCAGCATCGCTTCGAAGATCCAAAAGGTCAGTGACACCGAGTTCAATATCGATCGCGGCGTCGTGGACAAGATCCTCGAAAACCAGGCCGAGCTGATGAAGTCGGCCCGCATCGTGCCGGAGCAAAAAGACGGCAAGGTCGTGGGCGTGCGCATGTTCGGCATTCGTCCGGATACGCTGCTCGGCACGCTCGGGCTTCAAAACGGGGACCGCCTGGAAACACTCAACGGCTTCAACATGGCGAGCCCCGAAAAGGCGCTCGAAGCCTACGCGCGTCTTCGCACCGCCAGTGCCCTCAACGTCAAAGTCAACCGCCGCGGTGCCCCCGTCAGCATCGACTACCACATCAAGTGAGACTGCCCTCGTGAAAGCCCGTTCGTATCGCTCCCTCTTTTTGCCTCGCGGTCCGCTTGCCGGCTCGCTGGCTGCGTTGGCCTGGCTCGTCGCTGCTCGTGCTGGCGCGCAAGACGACGCGCCCGCGGCGCCGCCGGCGCCGCCTGCCGCCCCCGCACCTGCCGCTCCGCCGGCCGCAGTCTTAGAAAAACTCAAGGACCCCGCGCGACGCAAGTCGCTGTTCGACAAGGTAGACGCGCTGCGCAAGCG